>Ga0315539_1000049_pt1 | contig 80473 bp, 69 predicted proteins | sample SalMarSW160150MG_FD_203097 | JGI IMG/M metagenome (GOLD analysis project Ga0315539, IMG submission 203097) | Salt marsh sediment microbial communities from the Plum Island Ecosystem LTER, Massachusetts, United States - Salt Marsh Sediment SW1601-150 ...
TTGAAAAAAAAATTGCAGATTTTGCTGTAATGCTCCTTGAAAAAACACAGTTTTGTTGTTAATTGTTTTTAGATGGAAAGAAAAATTGCATTGTTTGGCGGTACGTTTGACCCGATTCATAAGGGCCATACTATCGTTGTGGAATATGCATCCGGGCATGTTGGAGCCGAGGCGGTGGTCTTCATACCGGCCCACCGCTCACCACATAAGCAAACACCCCCACAGGCAAGCGTTGCCGACCGTATTGAAATGATAAGCCTCGCCATCAAAGAAAAAAAGGCTTTCCACCTGAGCCGGTGCGAACTGAGCCGGCCGGAACCGAGTTATACATTAGAGACGGTAAACAAACTAAAGGTACATTACGGCCGTGAAGTCCAAATATACTGGCTCCTCGGGGCCGACAGTGTTAATGACTTGCCAAACTGGTACAGGATAAACGAGCTGATTGACAAATGTAACCTGTGCGTGATGTTCAGGGCCGGATTTGACAGGCCGGACTTCAACAATTTTCAAGACCTCTTCGGACCAAAACGGGTCAAAAAACTGCAGCAAAATATCATCCCGACGCCCCTGATAGACATTAACAGCACCCAGATACGCAACAGGATAGCAGCGGGACAGGATGTATCTGATATGCTGCACCCGGCAGTGTTGCAATATATATGCCAACGAAACCTTTACCGGCGCTGATTTGTAGTATCGAAGATAAGTAAGCAGAAGGGTCGACAGAAAAGTTTCCACCCGGCCGGATATCCAATTTTCACCGGACTGATACGGGATACTCATTGTGGTTTGCAGCTATGAATAAATTATACGGTCTGATTTTCGATGTTGACGGCGTAATAGCCGATACCGAAGCGGCTAATGCACGGGCGACGATAAAAGTCTTTGCCGAGGAATTCGGCATCCCGGCCGTGCAGCGAAAAGATTTCGAGGAGGGGCTTGGACGCGGAGCGGAAGAATATATCAGGGCGGCCGCGAGGGTGCACGGCGTGGAACTGACCGATGAGCAGCTCGTCAAAGCAAGTAATCTTCGCCAGGAAAATTTCCTCACCATTCTCGAATCTGAAGGCCTTCAGGCCTATCCGGGCGTCATCAAGCTGATAGAAGCGGGGCTGAAAAGACCCGATTTCGGTGTTGCGATTGCGACCTCAAGCACACGAGAGAAAAGTGAAGCGATCCTGAGGGCAACCAAAGTCCCTTATGAAAAAATGGTATACATATCCGGCCAGGACGTGAAACGCAAAAAACCGGACCCGGAGCTTTTCCTGGCCGCCGCTGAGTGTATGGGCATTGAGCCGGCAAGGTGCGTGGTGATAGAAGACGCACCGAATGGCGTTAAGGCCGCAAAGGCGGCGGGAAGTAAATGTATCGCCGTTACTAACACAACGGCCGCTGAAAAACTGGCCGAGGCGGATTTGGTGATTGACAGTCTGGTAAAAGTGGACATAAACATCATCGCGAGAATCATCAACGGCCACACTATTATAAATGCGCGGTAAGCGAATACGTGGCAAAAAAAAGAATTTGAACCAGCAGATTACGACAAATCTACCAAGTGGGCTTCAGGTAATTTCTTCTCGATAATGGTCCGTGCAAGGTTGACCCATCTTTTGCAGCCATCGAGTACGACACTATCACTGCTGACAACAATTGAATCAGTTTTAATAAGTACCGGGTCGGGACTGATTACCAACTGGACCTGCCAGGGCCAGTTGTTTTGCTCGGCCAGCCGGCCAATAAGACTTTTTAATCGGCCTGAGTTCGAGACGGGACTATCGAGAAGCCACAATGCCTGACCAAGCTCGAGGCCTTGTAAAAAAAACCCTATCAGCTCGAGCGCCGGTACCGTCTCATCGACTTTCCTGTAAGTCCCGTGCAGACTTGCCAGGTCTCGAAACGTTCCATCCCGCCCCTTGAGAATTAGCCCTCCACTCATTGCCGCCTCAACGGTTATCAACAGATTATAGCCGTCAATCGTCAGCTGCCCGCCGCGAAGCGCCGAGATATCAAGCTGCTTTTGCCTTCGCGAGTTTAGCCGTTGTTCGGAACAGGCTGTCCGCATCACGGCCAACCGCTGTCTTTGGGTAAGTGAGAACTTATCGCCGACGAGCTTGAGGGCGCTTTTGTCGGCATAGCCTTTGCTCAAAAGCAGTGAATAATCCTGAACGGCAGCTCGCAAATCAGAAATATTTTCCGGTGCGAACAACTTTGTATCTGCCGGGTGAGCACCCCTGTGGCTTCTTTTGTCAGGCATTGGAGAAACCAGCCTTAATTGGAATTCGGTTCATTTTCAGGTTTGTTCAAAGAGCGGTATCTTTTTCTCATCTTCCCGGTAATTTGTCCAACATTATTTATCGCGTCCTGAAAAAAGCCGACAGTAGCATCTTTGATGTCTTTTATCGGTTCTTTTTTGATTAGTTTGCCCGGCGGATCGGTCCGTTTTCCCCGGATACGTAAGCGTATGAGCTTGTCTTTTATATTTTTGAATATATTAACAAGTGGAATATTCTTTACAATAGCGTCAACTTGTTTAATGGGTGCGGCTATAATGTGTGCGTCTATCTGGTCGGTTTGAAGGTTTATTGTCCCGCCTGGCTCGACATTTACCGCGGCAAAACGATTAGCTATGTGAGCTTTTTTGATTGTTATGACAGGGCCGGCCGAAGTAAAAGTACAGGCGGCATCGGAATTTTTCAGCGGATCAAGCTTTGACAGACCTATGGCCTTAAATGTTGAGGTAATTGACGGCATTATACTTATATCGGCGTCATCAAGAAAAATCTGCCCTTCACCGGTGAGGTTTTGTAAATCTTTGCCGTTCCCGGAGAAGTTATAGTCGAATGTAACCGTGCCTTTCGTCGCTTTTTTGCCGGGACCACCCAGAACAGATGTTAGCTCTGTAAAACTCATTTTTTGCGCTGAAACCTGACCGCTAAACACTGTCAGTCGGTTCTTGCCTGTTTCAATTTGTAATGTACCGGCGACGTTGCCATCGAAAATGGTCGCGGTGATATTCTCAAAATCAAAGCTCTGGTCTTTAACATTCACTTTGCTTGTGAGATTACTGGCAATAATTGCATCATTTTTCAGTATTGCCCATTCATCAAGGTTGATAGTACCTTCGGATTTAATCTCTGCCGGCTGCTTAAGGGGCCCTCTTATTTTCAAATTCGCTGCAAGTTTACCCTCGGCTGATATTTCAGGGATATTAAATACTGCAAACATCAGGGCCATTTCCGGTTGTTGAACTGTGTGTTGTAACTGAAGTGAAAGTTCTGTTTGGAGTGTTTTTGAATCGATTCTGCCATTTACCAGTAATGAGTCGTGGGGAATAAAACCAGCGCGGTTTAATGTAAAATCGTAAAAAACGTCTTTTTTGGTGACCTGTAATTGCAGATTATCATATCGGGACGTTGTGTTTCGTGAATCGGTTACAATGATTTCGGCGTTATTTATTGAAAATTTACGGATGTCAATTTTCTTTTGTGAGCTGTTTGATTGTGCGTAAGAAGGTATAACAGGCAGTGTAGATATGCCGTTTGAAGTAGAAAACCGAGTACTTAATTTTCCAATTTCTATCTCTGTTAACACCGGGCGCAGGCTTGGCCAATTCTCCAATATTATCTTTGCTTTATCGGCCTGAATAAATTTTCGATCGTTTTTGTCATAGTAGATGACCTTTCCGAGATATACCGGGCCAAAGTAATTCAGTTCTAAATCCTCGATGTTTACCTGTCCACCCCAGGTTTTAGAAAGTGCTTTTTCCGCCTGCCGACTTACGACGGCGGGGACGAGCCATAAGAGGAAGGTGATTAGAACTAAAACGACTACAAGGATAACAATAACATATATTCGGAACACGCGTTTCATCAGACTACTCCAATTTTAATCCTTAGCCGCCGGGTAATATTTCCATTATCACAGATTGTTATACGTAGCAAATGATGTGCTGGTTGATTATTAATTTAATATGCCAATAGCAATAGAGAATGTCAAAAACAAATTGACATAACCGCATCATTGCTCTACTATTTCTTTTAACTATAGCCTTGATGGCAGTTTTACTGATTGTTAGTTTAAGTTTATTATAACGCAATACGATGTACGCAATGCGGACAAATGCCGAGCCATAATTTAGCACATATAAAGATAGACGATTTGGATATCATCGGCTATTCAGTGGCCGGTGAGGAAACTGTTGTGGCGATGCCGCAGTTGGACGTCTGCTTCGACATTGGAAGGGCTCCTGCGCAAGTCATTCCCATCAACTATATGCTGCTGACGCACGGCCATATGGACCACGCCGCCGGGATAGCATACTACCTCTCACAACGCAACTTTTGCGGGCTGAGTGCCGGCACGGTCTTAGCACCACAAAACCTCCTGCCACCAATAGAGACAATACTCGGCGGCTGGAATCGCCTGGACGGAAATAATATTCCCGCCAAACTGGTGGGCGTAAAAAGCGGCGATGAATATCAGATAAAGCGGGACCTATTCGTGCGGGTATTTCCAACCAAGCACAGCCGGGGCTCGGTCGGATACAGCTTAATCGAGAAACGCAAAAAACTAAAGGGCCAGTACACCGACCTGACGGGGCCGCAGCTTGTGGCACTAAAAAAACAGGGAGTCGAGATTGAGTACGTGCTGGAGGTCCCTATTGTGACGTATCTCGGCGATACGAGTTATGTGGATTTTGCCCAGCTTGAATACATCGCCCGGAGCCGGATACTGATTGCCGAATGCACGTTCTTTTTGGCCGAGCACACCGGCCGGGCGGAGGCCGGCAGACATATGCACATCGAGGAATTTGCCGATCTACTCAGCAAAATGGAAAACGAACACATAATTGTCACGCATCTGAGCCAGCGGACGGGAATCCCCGAGGCCCGCAGGATATTGAAGAAAACCCTGCCCGCTGATACATATCAAAAGGTTATTCTGCTGATGGATAAAAGACGCAGGTAGTCACTTCCAAATTGTACTAAGAGCAGGTCCGGCTGGTGACGAAATACCGCTGATACTCCAGTTTATCATTCGTACTGATTGATATAAAGCAGCTTAACGAGATATACCATTATTTTGCCTTGCTGCGGATGTCCTCTTTGATTCGCTGTATATGACCTCGTCCAAGGGCCTTTACCTCACAGCCAAGCTCGAAATAGCGACGAATCTTATCGTCGGTCAGGATGCCAAAGCAGTCAATCACGGCCAACGGTCCACCGGCCCATTTGACTATACTGTCAGGATCGAGTTCGAGATACGGCTCGTGAGGGACAGCCAGGATAAACGCATCGAGACCTTTGAGGGCATCCTGCAATTTTTTCTCTACGCAAATGTTGGCCAAATCGTCCTGGTTCCGGAAGAACCTTGCCCAGGACTGGCCGACGGCAGGATAAGTATCCTGCTTTTCCAGCTCGTACCAGTGCTCGACGTATGGGTCGTGAATTCGTATCTCGGCACCCATCTCAGCGAGTTTACGGACGACCAGCTCCGAGCCGCTGTAGCGTGTGTCGCCAACGTCCTGACGGTAGCTGGCGCCGCAGAGCAGCACGGTAGCGCCGGCAATATACCGGCCCATATTGCGAAGGGCATCACGAGTCAGCGTCGCAACGTGCAGAGCCCGAGTGTCGTTAATATCAATAGCAGCAGTAGTTATTTTGAAGACATCATCCTCGAAGCCGAGAATGTGTTTATAAGCCCAGTAGCCAAGCGCGCCATCCTTCGGCAGGCAGTAGCCGCCGATGCCGGGACCCGGAAAGATAATATTGCTGTGGGTCGGCCGCATCTTAACGGCCTTTATGACCTTGATAAGGTCAACGCCGTTACGTTCTGCAAAGAGGCTCCACTCGTTGAGAAACGCAAGAATAGAAGCACGATAGGAATTCTCGACAATCTTCGTGGTCTCGGACTCGATAGGTCGGTCCATAATAGTCAGTGGATACTCTTCGGTGTTAAGCACTTCTCTGAGGAATTTTTCTACCCGGCTGCGGGCTTCGGCGTTGCAGCCGGCACAGACCCGCCAGAAATCGCGGATGGATGCCACATAGTTTCTGCCGGGCATAACACGTTCAAAGCTGTGCGCCAGCAGCGGGGCCGATTCTATGCCTCGTTTCCTGAAGGCCCTTTTCAGAATAGGCCAGGCAACAAATTCGGTAGTTCCGGGAGCAACGGTGGTCTCGATAAGCACAAGACATTCGGCCGGTATTTTCCCGCCTATGCTCTGCATAGTAGCCTCGAGGGCGCTCATTTCGACCTGGCCGGTTCGAAGATTGCCCAGTGACTCTTTGCGATAATCACACTGAACATCCACAACAACACAGTCAGCAAGACTCAGGCACTCATTGTTATACGTTGCAGTTAAAGACTTTTTATCAAGGACGCATCGTGAGATCATTTTATCGACTTCGGGGTCCTCGGCTTTTACCGGTGAGGTTCCGCTGTTAAGCAGAGGGATTTTCCAGTAGCTTCGCGTGCTGGGCCGCTGGCAACCGATGACAAACTTGCTTGGTTTGCCGGTTGTCTCATCGACGACATCTGCGATGATAGCGGCCATCACCGCCCCCACAAAGCCCACACCCATCACGACTACTATCTCTCTACCCTCACCGCGCGCCGCATCAGCCAGTGACCGGATACGTTCAAATTCTGCGGAGTACTCATCTTTTTGCGGGGTAGGAAACTTTTGTCCTGCCGGACTTATTGAATAATCACTCATAATTAATCATTCTCCTTATCACGTTTCTTTCATTCTGTGGCTGTAAGTCTATCGCTAATACGATAATAATCAAGAGTTTATATGGATGTGCTTTTATGATGCGTGGTGGTTCTGGTGGTCTTTGATAAATCTGAGTAAGGGGTTGCTGAATCCTGCGAATCTTTTTGGTTGAGTGGATCTGTCTTGACAAATCAACTACTTCGTCGCTTCAAGCTGCTTTTCGTCTTTCTTGAAGGGCTTAAGCGACTCAGGCTCTGCAACTTTTCGATATCCTATTGCTTTTATGACCTCAAGCACTTCGGTCCAGGTCGGGAAGGGACGTGAATTCTGTGTCTTATATTCGTTGATAGCCATAAGAAATTCAAACTGCTCATCTGTCATCTCGCCTTCTTCGGCGCTTTTACGTTCATCGCTTCTGCGTCGTCCCGGTCCGCGTCGGCGGTCCAGACCCAGGCGTCTGTCAACTACGCTGCTTCTTCGGTCCTGGCCGTTTCGACGTTCTGTAAATTCCTGCTCATCCATAGTATTTTACCTGTCTATTTCTGTACCAGCCTGCAAGAAAATCACCTCTTAGTGGTAACTCCTGCCAATCAAAAATCGTCATCAGTCAGGTCGGTATCAAAAGGCTCGGGGCTCTCGTCATCTTCAAATGCCAAATCGTAGAAATCGTCGTATGCACTCTGGGATTCGATAAGTACGTGGGCCTCATCAAGGAAGTCTTCCGGCACCATTACTGCAATACCTTGACCAACCTGACCAGCCGTAGGGTCTTTCTTTATTACGGCCGGGATTTCATTGTCCTGCAGCAATTTTCGGCACTGCCTGGCCTGCTCGATATCCCTGGCAAAAATGACAGTGACAAAATCCCGAACATTGCTGACGGAACTATTTTTCTTCTTCGAATGCTTTGCCATCTTCTCTCTCCATCAAAGTACAACCCGGTGCATCAAGCATCTGTGCTTGATTAAGCCCCTGGCTTTGACACGCCGTCTCAAAACTGTACTCTCATGTTTGCAAGGCGCTGGCCCGCAAAATCTTAACAAGCCATTCATCTCCGTTTTTTTCGTCAAAACACATAGGACAAATTATTAAAAAACCGGCTGAATAAGAGGAAAATTCGTATCGTTCTGCGCCCCCGGCTCGACCTGCATCGACAAAATCCCTCGTCTATCGGGCCTTTAACCGCAAAATTTTGCATTTTGGGCATATTTTTTTGTTGCAAATCGACGGCCATAGGTTAACAATAGCCGCCTAAATGTAATTTTTAGCCGATTAGGCAGGGTATTATTAAACCTTTTTTGACATGGAGGAATTACAAATGGCAAAGCAAAAAGCCGCAAGGAAACAAGAGTCATTGATTGTAGCCAGCAAGGTTAAGGCCTACATTAAGAGCAAGAAGATGATGACTTCCTCGGACGCACTCGATGCTCTTAATAAGGCGGTGTACTGCATGCTTGACGGCGGCATTTCCCGGACCAAGGCGAATCGCCGCAGCACCGTCAAGCCACAGGACCTATAGTATACCCCTGTCAGTCAAGACCTCGCCGCCTGAGATATCATTACGGCGGGGCATACGTTCTCCGTCCCGATACAATCGGGACTACGAAGGATGAATTGTCGGAAAAGCCGTCCCAAGAGACAGATTGTAGCTTGGAACGGCTTTTTCATTATGTAATACCTACTGCGCACCCCAGGAATCTCAATTACAACCGATATAAACGGCTTATACAGCTACAGATTCCTCTAAAGTTAGGATGGCTTCTAACAGCATCAAAATTTCGGTTTTTGGGGAAAATTTCCTGATTTTTTCCGCCTTGTGAACCGATATATAATATACTAAGAACCCAGTTGTAACTCGCAGATTTGCCGTTTCTGGGTAAAAGAACGATGTAAACCTGTGCACGGACGCCGGAGGGAAGGGCAGCCGTATAATAAGCTGCGGGAAATGGGCGTCGTGGAGGAGGTGTTTTACAGAACGCGGTTACGATGAGTCTGGTTCACTTGATACAGGCATTATAAATATGTAATCTGCAGAACCGGATGAATAATTTATTAGTCTTAGGTTTAATAAATTAGTTGAGGGTTAAGAGAAGTATGAAAGTGTTTATGCTGGGCTGGGAATTTCCCCCTTTTATAAGCGGGGGTCTCGGGACAGCGTGTTACGGACTTACTAAGGCAATGAGTAACCTGGGGGCTGAGATAGTCTTTGTTCTGCCGACTATGCTTGAAGGCGAATTTGCCAGCCACGTCGAACTTCTCTCTCCTGCTCAGGCCTCGAGAATGTCGGCAGATGGTTTTGGCCTTCCCGGCCTGAAGAACGTAATGTTTCGAACTGTCAGCTCCCCCTTACAGGCCTACTCATCCCCCGAAACCTACCACCACCGAGTCGAACAAAGCACCAAACAAAAGCAAGCAGGCTCACGCCGTAACATCGTTGAACTTACTGCAGGACCAATGTATTATGCCGGTGATATATTTGCCGAGGTATATCGATATGCTGATGAAGTTGCGCGCATGGCAACAAACGAGTGCTTTGAAGTAATACACGCACACGATTGGATGACATTCCCCGCTGCCATAGCAGTAAAACAGACCAGCGACAAGCCCTTAATCGTACAGATACATTCGACCGAATTTGACCGCAGTGGGGAGCACGTCAATCAGGGAATTTACGACATCGAAAGAGAAGGAATGCACGCGGCGGACAAAGTCATTGCGGTCAGTCACTTAACAAAGCAGATTATACTCAGCCGATATGGTGTACCGGCCGAGAAAATCGATGTGGTTTATAACGGTGTCGACCAAAATGGTAACGGCCAATTGAGGTCCTGGGAAACCGGCATTAGCAAAGACGAGAAAATCGTGCTGTTCCTGGGGCGTGTAACGATGCAAAAAGGCCCGGATTATTTTCTGGCGGCGGCAAAAAGGGTCCTTGAGGTTATCGATAATGTCAAGTTCGTGATTGCCGGTACCGGTGATATGGTGCACCGAATCATTGAAATGGCCGCGGGACTCGGGATTGGGCACAAGGTACTGTTTACAGGTTTCCTGAGAGGAGAGGATGTTGAGAAGGTCTTCAGAATGGCCGACTTGTATGTTATGCCTTCGGTATCCGAGCCTTTTGGCATAGCGCCGCTGGAGGCGTTGAACCATGACGTGCCCGTCATAATCAGCAAGCAAAGCGGTGTCGCTGAGGTGCTAAAGCACGTGCTGAAGGTGGATTTCTGGGATGTGGATGAAATTGCCAACAAAATCATCGCCGTGCTGAAGTACAGACCTTTGCATATGACTCTTCGAGAACAGGGCAATTTCGAGGTCCGCAAACTGCGATGGGAGGATGCGGCCCGAAGGTGTGTTGAAATATATAACGAGACTCTGATACCGGTTTAACAAACTTTTAAGCCAAGTGGAGCGGAGAATGCCTTCAGTATGCTTCTATTTTCAGGTTCACCAGCCTTTCCGATTGAGACACTATACCGTTTTCGATGACAGCTATCGTTATTTTGACGAGAAGAAAAACGCTTTCATCTGCAGAAAAGTTGCCAACAAGTGTTATCTGCCCGCCAACAGGTTACTTCTCAAGACTATTAATCAATACGGAGGTAAATTCAGGATATCATATAGTATAACCGGTGTGATGCTTGAGCAGATTCACGAATATGCCCCTGAGGTAATGAGCACATTCGATGCGCTGGCACAAACTGGCTGTGTGGAGTTCCTGGCGGAAACATATTATCACAGCCTCAGTTTTCTGTATTCGCGCAACGAATTTATTGAGCAGGTAAATAAACACATCGAGACTATCCAGCAATTTTTCGGCCAGAGGCCCCGCGTCTTCAGGAATACTGAACTGATATACAACAACGAACTGGCATACACCATTGAGCAAATGGGTATTTTCGATGCCATATTGAGTGAGGGTGCCGACCATATTCTGGGTGGCAGAAGCCCTAATTTTGTCTACAGGCCGGTCAACACCGAAAAAATAAAACTGCTTCTTAAGAACTACTCGCTTAGCGACGATATCGCATTTCGATTCTCGAACCGGAACTGGTCGGAATGGCCTTTGACGGCCGATAAATTCGCCCGGTGGATAAGCCGGTACAACGGAAACGGACAGGTTGTCAATCTGTTTATGGACTATGAAACACTGGGGGAGCATCAATGGGAAGATACCGGCATATTCGACTTCATACGGCATTTGCCCGGTGAAATCCTGAAACATCCCGACAACGATTTCAAGACCCCCAGCGAGGTCATTGCCGCGTACGAGCCCGTAGATACCGTCGATGTACCCCACATAGTGAGCTGGGCCGATATCGAACGGGACCTCTCGGCCTGGCTGGGAAATGCTATGCAGTCGAATGCCATCCACGAGCTTTACCGGCTGGAAAACAGGGTCAAGCAGAGCTGTGATTCGAATATCGTCGATGACTGGAGAAAACTACAGATATCAGACCACTTCTATTATATGTGTACCAAATACTTCGCCGACGGCGACGTCCATAAATACTTCAATCCGTACGATTCGCCATACGAATCGTACATTAACTTTATGAACGTCCTCAACAATCTTGACAACAGGTGTGCACATGCGACAGGTCGGCCTGCCTTGTCTGACCCCGATGGGCAAGTAGCAGGCGAACTGCAAACGGCAAATTAGAGCAGTTTGTTATTATGCCGCACGGCTGTTCCGGCTTGGGGATAGCACTGCCACAGGTAAAAACGTCTCAGCCAGATAGGAGCAGGACCTTGCTGACATTAAAAAAGGCCGTCGGACCTGAAATTGCCTCGCTTAATCCCAACGGATTGTCAGTCAACGAGCTGTTAAGCAAAGAATGGCTTTTAACAAATGAGCGGGGAGGTTATGCCTCGAGCACAGTTATTGGGTGTAACACGCGTAGATATCATGGCTTGCTAATCGGCTCGCTCCGACCGCCTGTCGAGAAAATTTTAAGCCTTTCGTCATGTCTCGAGACCGTGATAGTTCAGAAAGTTGAGCAGCAACTGGGAAGCTTTGAATTCGACGACAGAATAATGCCGACAGGCTGGCGTTATATCCGGCGATTTCGACGCGACATCGGAGTGCATTTCGAATATAGTCTGAATAATGTTACAATGACGAAATCCGTATACCTTACTCGTCAGCATGACACGATTGCCCTCGTATACGATTTCAAAAGCATCGCCCGGCCGATAGAGTTTGCTGTTCGGCCGTTTATTGCCTTACGGGATTTCCACTCCCTACAGAAGTCCTATGCAAACCTTTACTCGGAACGGCTCGAAGATGGGTTGCTCGTACGCCATAATGTCCCCAATAGCTGTGAATTATTTCTGCGCGCCGAGGATATGTGGTTCGAGCACGACTGTCAATGGTGGTTTGGTTTCGTATACGGCGTGGAAAAACAAAGAGGACAGGAGTTTACCGAGGACCTCTGGACACCGGGTTTTTTCAAATGCCATCTCGAAACACCCGGAAAGGTGGTGTTGTGGGCCAGTCTCTGCGATGGCAAAAGGAAGGACGGGGCCGGCATATCAGACATTAATAAACTGCAGGAAGATCTTCTCGAAAACTCTAAAAGAACACTTGGGGTCCTTAAAACTAAGGAAAACAAAGTCCGGCAGCTTTGTCTTGCCGCCGAGCAGTTTATCGTTAAACGGCAACTCGACGAGGAGGGATATTCAAGTACTATTCTGGCGGGATTCCCCTGGTTTGCAGACTGGGGTAGGGACGCATTTGTCTCGCTGCCCGGGCTTCTGTTAACGAGAGGGAAAATAGAAGAAGCCGGCTCGGTCCTGATAACATTTGCAGAGACCGCTCAGGATGGAATGATTGCCAACTGCTTTGATGACCACAGTGATACGCTTCACTATAACAGCATAGACGCTTCACTTTGGTTTATTAACGCGGCATTCGAATATCTAAGGGCCGGCGGCAATATCGATGTGTTCGAGCAGAAGCTGCTTGGTAAGATCCGGTGGATTGTGGACTGCTACTATAACGGGACAAAGTTCGGTATTCACGCGGACGCGGACGGCCTTATAACCGGCGGCGGCACCGAGACCCAGCTTACCTGGATGGACGCCAAGTATGACGGACAAGTCTTCACGCCGCGACATGGAAAGGCCGTGGAAGTAAACGCTCTCTGGTATAACGTTTTTTATCGTCTTGCTGAATACTTCGAAGGTAAAGACGACAATGTTGCCGACCATTATCATACTGTGGCCCAAAGAGTCGGTGAGTCTTTCCGCAGACTGTTCTGGAATGAATCGGCGTGTTGTTTATACGACTGCATCTTTCCGGACGGGACTGCCGACCAGAGTCTTCGGCCGAACCAGATATATGCCGTTTCGCTGCCGTATTCGGCACTGACAGATGAGCAACAAAAACAGGTAGTGGATGTTTGTCGGGAGAAGCTTTTAACGCCTTATGGACTGCGAACATTAGACGCAAAGGACCCGCGCTACCACGGTACGTACGAGGGCCCGCCGGCACAGAGGGACGAGGCTTATCACCAGGGAACGGTGTGGCCGCACCTTATTGGGCCCTTTATAGGGGCGTATCTGAAGGTGCATAAATTCAGCAAGGACAGTAAGAAAAATGCGGCCGAATTTATTCGGCCGTTACTCGAGCATCTGACTGAGGATGCGTGCCTCGGCAGTATCTCTGAAATTTTTGACGGCGAGCCGCCCCACAGGCCCAGAGGTTGCATCGCACAGGCCTGGGCGGTCGCCGAGGTCCTAAGAACATATCTTTTAATCCGGTCTTGAGAATAACCAGTTGATTATGTTATAATGATTGTCGGCCGGAGGTCTATTTCAAACTGAAAGGCTTGCGAGACCTTTACCAGCATTCTACATTGACATTTTATTTCTGAATCAGACGACATTTCGATAAATTTTTGCTACCTGCGGAAAACCATCAGTGTAAAAATATTGGTAAAACTTAAAATTCCTTAGGAGGACCAAATGATGAAAGATACAGGAATCTTTACAGGAATTATGTTTATAGTGCTTACTATCTTAATCCGCCCCGTACCCGTTTTTGCCCAGAATTCTGCCAATAAAGAGAGTACAGAAGCTGTGGAAACCGAATCTCTTCAGGATCAGGAAAAAAAGGATACAACAAGACTTACCGGCGTCAGGACAATCAGTTTTTATCTCATGAGCGGCAGACCTGTGGCAGGAAGGCTTATCTCGGAAGATAAAAGTCAAATCACCCTCGAGGAGCTGGATGAAAGTAAAATCTTTGTCTCAACTTACAGCAAAAAGGAGATAGACTCCCGGACCATACGTCAGACAAAGATGCCGGAGGTCAAATATTACCTGGATCTGGCTGAATATTTTGAGAGCAGGATTTGGGACTTCAAAGATGACCCGGATGATTTTACGCAGGCAATACGATTTTACGAAAAGGCCAAAGAAATTATTGAGCAAAGTCAGGAGCGAATTCCCACAAGCTCAGCAGAAATAGAAGAGAAAATTAAGCAACTGCACGAACAGAAAAACCTCTGGGCCCAAAATATTAAAACGCGAGCGGAGCTAAAAAAGCTGGAGTTTGAGGCGACATTCGATGTCAGGCTTTCGGAGATTAACGATGATGTTGATGGACTTGCGCAGGCCCTGAACGAATTGGGCGAGCGATTTGACAAGCTCGTTAAAAGAAGGCAGGATAATTACAAAAGATTCGAAAACAGACTTTCCAAAATGGACCGTTCAACCAATACGAAGCTCAAGGAGCTTGAGGCCAGAATCGAAATGAACGAACGAGAAATAGACCGCCTTTGGCGGCGGCGAAACAGGTATTATCCAAGGTCTTACTACCGTCTGCCCCGCGAAGATGACGACTCTCAGCAGTGATAGTAAGGCATAAAGTAAAAGCTTGAATTTATTTGCCGGCTTTTTCGAGAGTGGTCCTGATCTCGCTGATAAAGCTGCTCATTTCAGTCAGCATCTTTTTTTTGTCGTTCAAATTGTCTTCGATGATTTTCACGATTCGGCTGCCGATTATAACACCGTCGGCGCCCGCGGTGGAAATCGCTGCGGCATGCTCGGGTTTGCTTACCCCGAAGCCGACGCATATCGGCACATCGGTAAGGCTCTTTAGCTTTGTTACAAGCTGCTCGACCATATTTGATAACTGCTCTCTGGCGCCGGTAACGCCGAGCAGCGAAACCGTGTAGATAAATCCGGTTGTTTTCTGAGCGATAACTTTCATTCTCTCTTCGGAAGTGTTCGGCGTGACCATAAAAACGGTATCCAGCCCCGCCGAGTCCGCGGGGCCGCTTATCTCGTCGGCGTCATCGATACTTAAGTCGGCAACCAGCACACTATTGACACCGGCGGCGTGAAAGTCCTTGAAAAATTCCGCGATTGGATACTGATAAACCAGGTTGTAATACATCAGCAGCCCAATCGGAACATCCCTGTATTCCTTAACGGCGCCGATGAACTCGAGCGCACGCTTGACTGTCATGCCCGCCTTCAACGAGCGGACGTCTGCTTTTTGAATTGTTGGCCCGTCCGCAATCGGGTCAGAGAAAGGTATCCCCAACTCCAGTATATCGGCACCGGCATCGATAGCCGTTTTGACAAGCTCAAGGCTGGTTTCATAGTCCGGGTCGCCGATTACGAAAAACGGCACAACTGCTGCTCGACCTAAGTCGGCAAAAGTTTGTTTATATGTCTTCATTGATGCTATCCTTTTTATTCTAAAGGCCGATGTTTTTCCACGATTCCCACGTCTTTGTCACCTCTGCCGGAAAGGTTTACCACGGCAATTGTATCGGGGGGCAAAGTACCTTTTTGACTCATTAAATAGGCCAGAGCGTGGGCGCTTTCGAGAGCCGGCAAAATTCCTTCCAATTTGCTCAGGGCCTCGAAGGCGTCAAGGACCGCTTCGTCCTCCGCGGCAACATATTGTGCCCTGCCTGTATCTTTCAACTGGCAATGCTCAGGCCCAACGGCGGGATAATCAAGGCCAGCACTGACCGATTCGGTCTCGTGTACCTGACCCTCTTTATCCTGGAGTAGATACGCTCGAGCCCCGTGCAATATTCCAACCTTTCCGACCACCAGCGTTGCGGAGTGCGCGCCGCTGCTAAGCCCCTTGCCGCCGGCTTCGACGCCGATTAGCTTAACCTGCTGATCGTCCATAAAACCGGAAAAAATCCCTATTGCATTGCTGCCGCCGCCAACACAGGCAACCACCATATCGGGCAATCTTCCAATCTGCTCAAGGCACTGTTGGCGTGCCTCACTCCCTATGCAACTCTGGAAGTGCTTGACAATAGTCGGATACGGGTGCGGCCCGCAGGCCGAGCCGAACAGGTAAAATGTGTCGGTTACGTTTGCCGTCCAGTAACGCAGGGCGTCATTGATAGCGTCCTTGAGGGTACCGGTGCCACCTTCGACGGGAATTACTTCCGCGCCGCACAGCCGCATCTTGTGTACGTTGACGCTTTGACGTTCGATGTCGACCACGCCCATAAAGATTTTTGTCTGCATCCCAAAGAATGCTCCCATCATTGCGGTTGCCAGGCCGTGCTGGCCTGCGCCGGTTTCGGCAATCAGTTTCGTCTTGCCCATATATTTGGCCAGCAGGCCCTGGCCGAGTGTGTTATTAACCTTGTGTGCTCCTCCGTGAAGAAGGTCTTCACGTTTGAGATAAACTTTGAAGCCTACCTTCTCGCTAAATCTTCTTGCGTAATAAAGCGGGCTCGGCCTGCCGGCATAAGTTCTGGAAAGCTCCGAAAGCTCAGCTACAAATTGCTCATCCTGATAGAAGCGATAAAAGGCCTGCTCCATCTCTTCCAGTGCCGGAATCAAAACTTCGGGCACATAAAAGCCGCCGTAACCGCCAAATCTTCCTTTATATTTCATAGCTTCAGTTCCTCCTTAAGGAGTCCCGAGGACTAACTTCTGAATTCCTGTAGATTTTCGAAGAGCTTCCTCATCTTTGTATGGTCTTTTTTGCCGGGTTCCGACTCGATGCCACTGCAGACATCAAGCCCGTAAACCCCAAGCTCCGCTGCGGCTTTGGCATTATACGGATTTATACCCCCGGCCAGAAACACACGCTTACCGATATGGCCCACGATATTCCAGTCGAATGTCATCCCGGTTCCGCCGTATTTCTCCGGGTGATAAGCATCCAGGAGAACCGCGTCGGTGGCATAGTCTTCGGCTATCTTGATATCTTTTTCATCCTTGACACGAATCGCTTTCATAGTTCTGACGCTGAGTGAGCGAAGTGATTCACAATACTGGGGAGTCTCATCGCCGTGTAATTGTGCCCAGTTTAGATGTCCCTCGGCGACCATTTGCTGTATCTGAGTGATATCGGCATTCACGAAGACCCCAACGGTATCGACATAAGCAGACAGCCGGTCTATTATTTGCACAGCAGCGTCAGGCTCGACATACCTCGGGCTCTTTGGATAGAAATTAAAGCCCAGCAGGTCCGCACCCATCTCGGCCGCGGCCTGAGCGTCCTGCAGATTCGTAATGCCGCAGATTTTTACTTTTACTAATAACATATTTGATTCTCAGCCATTAGAGACAGCAATTAACTTATCGAGACAGTCCTGTGCGTTGCCATTTGTAATCGACTCTGCCGCTAATTGAAACGCTGAATCGAAACTGTTCGCCAGGCCGGCAACAATTACTGCGGCAGCGGCGTTGAGTATTACGATGTCTTTTTTGGGGCCGGTTTCTTTGCCGCTCAGTATGTTACGCAGGATTGCGGCGCTTTCGGCGGCATCTGTTACTTTGAGCTCGTTAATATCGACCGGCTGAACACCTAAATCTTTCGGATTAAGCTCGCTGGTACTGAGTGTTCCGTCCTTTAATTCAACTATTTTTGTTACGCCCGTTATACTTATCTCGTCCAGGCCGTCACTGTGAACGACCATTGCTCGACGGGTTCCCAGAAGTTTCAGCGCCTCCGGAATAATATCGAGCAGTTTCTCATCCGCCACACCCATCAGCTGGCAGGGCACTGAAGCAGGACTGGCCAACGGCCCCAGAATGTTAAAGACCGTCCTGAAGCCCAGGCTTTTACGTATCGGCTGAACGTATTTCATTGCGGGGTGGAACATCGGTGCAAACATAAATCCGATGTGCGCCTCTTTTATACATTTGGCCACTAAATCAGCGGAGGCGTCGATTTTAACGCCCAGTTCCGCCAGCACGTCTGCCGAGCCGCAACCGCTGGTGATGCCGCGGTTGCCGTGCTTGGCTACATAAGCACCGGCCCCGGCGACCACAACAGCGGCAGCGGTGGAGACATTGCACGTCTTAAAGCGTCCGCCGCCCGTTCCGCAGGTATCAACCAGGTTCCCGATGTCAACTTTTACCGGCACAGCATGGCTTCGCAAAGAACCTGCCAGCCCGGCCAACTCGGTGGATGTAGGGCCTTTTATCCGCATAGCGGTTAGAAACGCTGCGATCTGAACCTCAGGAACGTCTCCCTCAAAGATGGTATCGAGAAGTGCGCCGGCCTGTTCGGTGAAAAGATCATCCCCATCCAGCAACGTTTGAATGTACTCGGTTATTAATGCCATTTTCTAAACCTCACTTTTGTTGTTGTTTCGTTGCTATTTTAAGAATATTTTCGATTATTCTTCCACCGGTCGGCGTCAGGATACTCTCCGGATGAAACTGTACGCCGTAAATCGGCAGAGTCTTGTGCTGGACGGCCATCACGAGACCTTCGAATTCTGCCGTTCTCTCAAGACAGTCCGGCAGGGCTGACGCTGCGCAAAGACTATGATATCGCCCAGCCTGGAGTGGATTCTCAAGCCCTTCAAATATCCCTTTTTCATTGTGTGTTATTCTCGAGGGCTTTCCATGCATAACTTCAGGTGCGTGCCCGATTTTACCGCCGAAATACTGGACAATGACCTGATGCCCCAGACAGACACCGAATATAGGCAGCCTGTCCTTGAAGCGGCCAACGCCTGAAAGACTGACACCGGCCTTGTCCGGCGTACCGGGACCCGGCGAGACGACCAGAAGGTGGGGCTGGAAATCGTCCACAACCTCGCTTAGCTCATCAAGCGAAACGTCGGCACGATAGACCTTCGCCTCGCAACCCAGCTTGCAGAAATCATCGACCAGATTATATGTGAACGAATCGAAGTTGTCGATGAACAGCACTTTATGTTGTTCGGTTTTCATATATTTTCCTTTATTGAATCTGTCCGCGAATTGCGCGGAGACAGGAATTTGCCTTGTGTTCGGTTTCTTCGAATTCCGTTTTCGGAACACTGTCGTGGACAATCCCGGCACCTGCGCGCACATAAGCAATATGGTCTTTTACCTGCAGACTTCTTATCGTGATGCTGCTATCGAACTGGCCGTCAACCGTAAGATAGCAAACGGCTCCGCCGTAATAGCCGCGTTTGGTTTTCTCAAACAGACGAATTAGTTTCATTGCCTCAATCTTCGGGGCGCCTGTAAGCGTCCCCATATTCATCGTGGCCAGGTACGCACTCAAGGCATCGAGATTTCGCGCGAGTGTACCCTTAACATTGCTTACTAAATGCTGGACGGATTCGTATTTCTCGGCTATCAGCAGTTCTGTAACGACTCTGCTTCCCGGCTCAGCTACTCGGGCTATATCATTCCTCGCCAAATCAACCAGCATTATATGCTCAGTCAGTTCTTTTCGGTCGAGTTTCAACTCCGCCTCATATCTAAAATCGGTATCAGCATCGATTTTCCCGGCGATTCGACCTCTGGGTTTTGTACCGGCTATGGGCCTTATCTCCACATCGCGCAGCTCAGTGCCGCTTACCCTCAGATTAAGCTCAGGGCTGGAGCCCATTAATGTCGTAACAGGGGTTTTCAGATAAAACATATACGGCGAAGGGTTCTGTGCCCTCAGTCGCTTATAGACGTCAAGCGGTTCATCGGGGCAGGGCTCCATTATTGTTCTGCTCAGGACCACTTGAAGGATGTCGCCGTCGATAATGTGCTGCTTGGCACGTTTAACCATCTGTTCGAATTCGGCCTGGTCGGTATCGGTTGATGTTGAAGGCAACGAGCCGGTAAACCGTTGTCCTTTCGGCACCTCGAGTTTTGCTATATCGAAGTAGTGTTCGAAGCATTCCTGCGCCCCGGCAATTAAAGTATCGCGGTCGCCATCTGTTACTAAAACATTGACAATAATGAAGCTCTTGCCGCGCTGATGGTCCACGAGAAAAATATTATCAGCGAAATAAAGTTCATAATCGGGATCGCCTAATAAATCCTGGCCGCTGGGCGGGAGTTTCTCAAACTGGTCTATGAAATCGTAGCTCAGGGCGCCGAGCAGGCCGCACGTGACACGGAAGGGCTTGCTGGCAAGCGTAAATGCGAAGGCGACCGCGCGGAGCACGTCCATCTGGTTCGTGGTTTTCAGCCGCGACGCCTCATCGGTTGTTTGCTGGAGTTGTTTAATCGTTCCGGTGATTTGCTCCGGGCCGAACTCTACCACCTCGCAGAAGTCAAATCTACTTTTAGCCGGTCCCGCCAGATAGGCTATAATTCGTCTGCCGGTATCATTCAGGGCCTTAATGGTAAATTCCTGACCCATTCCCGTCAGATACAACGCCGGCCGGGCCGTGCCAAAGCTTAGGGCGTTCTCGGCCAGGTAGTCGCTGGCCTCGAACAGGGCACAGTGGTCCTTTCGGCCGTAATCACTCAGCCTCGCAAAGAAGTCCATAGGGTCATTTATGTCGATTTCCCTTACAATCGGCACGATTTGGCCCGGCCTGGCATTAAGTATTGCTTGTCTGTACTCGTCCATTTTGTCAACCCTTAGATATAACCATAACTTTTTATCCAGAAACCTCATCAAATACAAATAAAAAAATCGCAGCCTGTTTTTCGACAGGCTGCGATTACTTGCTGGATTTGATGATTATGGCAGATGTTCGCCGCCTGTCTATGTCTTGACAGGCCACCACCAGTTAGCGGTATTTTTGCGGTTCATCTGCCTCATGATATGTATTTGAACAAACAGACTACGCTATGTCAAGGGAAATTATTTTTTGTTGTATTTCAAAAACTTGAACTGTAAAATATATATACATCTATAAAATATAGACAAATAAATGTCCTTTAATACCTGAATATTTTCTAATCGTTTATTTTGGAAAGGAGAAAAGACAATGAGGAAGAAAATTTATTACATATTTTTAGCAATTATTACTGCTGTTCTTTGCCTGACACTCGTTAACCACATCCAAGCGGACTACCAAAGCACCGTGTTGGCCGACAACCCACTTCTATATTTCCGATTCGAGGATGCCGGCACGGGTGGTGATGTTGACGACGATGGTAGTGTTGGAAGAGGCGGTACCTATATCGGCGATAGTATTACAGGTATTCCCAGTGCGCCCGGTCTTGGTATAGCTGCTCATCTTGGACAGGAAAACATCTTCGACGGCGGCGGTGACTGCGTTAGTGTCGACGATAGCGATTTTGTGTTTGGACTGCCGGACGTTACATACGAGGCCTGGATAAAGATAGCACCTGGGGACTTGGCCTACTCAAGAATCTTCCAGCATAACGGCAGCTGGCTGGAGGAAGGCGCTCCCGGCGTAATGATGAACACCTACGAGTATGGTGTCATCGGTGGTGACAAGACCAACTACGGTCTCGAGGCCCCCACAGATGACGGCGAGTGGCACCATGTTGTAATTACCTATGATAGCGGTGCTTCTACCCTCAAGGAGCTGTATGTTGATGGTGTCTCTGTTGGCACTGCCAGCGCTCCGAACGATCTTAGTTACGATCACGAGCTCATAACAATCGGTGCCGAGGGCAACCAGTGGTGGATGTACAACCACCTGAAGGGCGCCATTGACGAGTTCGCCATTTATGAGGGCATACTTAGTGAATGCAAAATCAAAGTACACTACAATGCCCTCATACTCGACCCGGACCTTGACGGTGATTTGGTAACAGACGACATTGATAACTGCCCGTGTGTCTACAATCCCGACCAGACTGACTCGGATGGAGATGACATTGGTGATGAATGCGATAACTGCCCGGGCGTTTACAATCCCGGCCAGGCTGACTCGGATGGAGACAACATTGGTGATTATTGCGAGTGTGAGACTGCAAACCTCAACAGCATAGACCCTATAAACTTTGAAGACTTCGCTATACTCGGTGAAGGCTGGTCAACTACAGGTCCAGGCGATACTAACAGGGACGACATAGTAGATTTCATAGACCTGCTTCAGGTAGTTGAGCACTGGCTTGAGGAATGCGGCCAGCCATAACAAATATCTGAAGATTGGGCTGGTCTGTTAGCTAAGAAAGCCAATAGATGTAATTACAGGAGAAAAAGTCATGAGGAAGAAAATTTATTATATATTTTTGACCGCTGTTCTGTGCCTGACGCTCGTTAATCAAATCCAGGCAGACTACCAAAGTACAGTGTTGCCCGACAACCCACTTCTATATTTCCGATTCGAGGATGCTGATATGTCTGACGGCTCACCCGTGGCCGACATGGGTAGCGTCGGAAGGGGCGGCACCTATATGGGCGACAGTATCTCCCCGATTACCAGTGCGCCATGTCTTGGTCAGGCTGCTCATCTTGGACAGGAAAACATCTCCGAAGGCGGCGGTGACTGCGTTAGTGTCGACGATAGCGATTTTGTGTTTGGACTGCCGGACGTTACATACGAGGCTTGGATAAAGATAGCACCTGGGGACTTGGCCTACTCAAGAATCTTCCAGCATAACGGTAGCTGGGAAGAACTTGGTGCTCCAGGCGTAATGATGTACACCTACGAATACGGCATCATCGGTGGTGACACAACCAACTATGGTTTCGAGGCTCCCACAGACGACGGCTACTGGCACCACGTTGTGGTTACCTATGATAGCGGCGTTTCCAATGTCATCGAGGAACTGTACGTCGATGGTGTTTCTATTGGCACCGCTGCTGGTCCGAGCGACCTCAGTTATGTTTTTGACAGCATAATGCTCGGTTGTGAAGGTAGTCAGTGGTATAGGTACAACGGGCTGAAAGGTGCCATTGACGAGTTCGCCATTTATGAGGGCATACTTAGCACTGACAGAATCTTGGCACACTATGTCGCCAGCATAGACTGTGATGAATGTCCAGATGACCCATATAAGACAGAACCCGGTATCTGCGGTTGCGGTGTTCCTGATACAGATAGTGACGGAGATGGGCCGCCAGACTGCATTGATAATTGTCCAAATGATTATAATCCTGAACAGGTGGACAGTGATACCGATGATGTAGGTGATACCTGCGACAACTGCCCATTTACATATAACCCAGGCCAGAAAGATATCAATGGGGACGGGAGAGGCGATGCATGCCAACTGGATTTTGATAATGATGGATTTGATGACATCGAAGATAACTGCCCTGCAACACCAAACCCGGACCAGAATGATATCGACAATGACGATAGGGGTGACGTATGCGATTTATGTCCTGTTGATCCAAATGATATATGTGCCGACGCAAATAGCATTGTTGGCCCGGAGGGCGGTATAGTCGCCAACGGGGCCGGGACTGCTTCGGTTGAAATTCCACCCGGCGCATTAGACGTAAACACACCGATAAGCATAACCGGCGAGACCGGCATCGGTAACTATGCTATATGCAGGGCTGCTCATATTCTCGAGGCGGGATATATCTACACTTTCGATCCGGCCGGTTGTAACTTTGACGTACCAGTGACTATCACACTCACTTATAATCAGGCCGTTATTCAGGGCGATGATTGTACAGATTCAAATTGTGACTGTACAGGTACGCCGGTGGAACTGAGTATGGACATATATTATTACGATGCCAATGAAGGATGGATGCCACAGGGCGCCATACAAGATTGTAATTCGAACACGTTAACCTTAGAAGTAGACAGCTTCTCAAGCTTTGCCGTTATTTTGATAAGGGACTCCGACAATGATGAAGTTCTCGACCCGGATGACAACTGCCCTTATGTTTACAATCCGGGTCAGGCAGATTCGGATGGCGATGGTATAGGAGACGTCTGCGAATGTTATGCAGCTAATATTAACGGAGTAAACCCCGTTAATTTTAATGATTTTTCGATGCTTGCTTCCGGCTGGCAATTAGCTATTTCCGATTTGGCGGGCGATACTAACAGGGACGACACAGTAGATTTCATAGACCTGCTTCAGGTAGTTGAGCACTGGCTTGATGAATGCGGCCAGCCATAGCCGTACACTGGGAATTATTGGCTATTGGCCGGGACGGCTGTTTTTCATATAATGGCCCCGATGAATAGCGAAGGCAGCAAAAATATGCTTTTCTCCCGGGCCAAGGGGGAAAAGTATAGGCAAAAGCGCCACCGGATACACCGCCTGCCGAGAAGATTCTCCATTTCAACGCCATTTAATGAGATTCAATGAAAGCAAAAGACGTAAAAATTTATACCGTCAGTGAAGTTAACACGCTAATCAAGGGTGTGCTGGAAGAAAATCTGCCTGCTATGCTGAGCATAACCGGCCAGATAAGTGGTTTTAAAATCCATCCTCCAAGTGGTAACTGCTACTTCGACCTCAAAGATGAAAATGCAATCCTTCACTGCGTTATGTGGGATGATAAATTCCGGACCCTTAAATTCAGGTCGGGAAACGGAATGGCTGTCCTTGCTCAGGGCAAGATAGGGGTTTTTGGGCGACAAGGCAAATACCAATTCTACATAGAAACTATGACACCAGCGGGCGTAGGAGCACTTCAGCTTGCTTTTGAACAAATGAGAAAAAGACTTGAGGCCGAGGGCCTCTTTGACGACAAACATAAAAAACCACTGCCGAAATTCCCGTTCCGTATAGGTATACTTACAAGTGAATCCGGTGCAGCAAGGTATGATATAACTAACAGTATCCATAACCGTTGGCCATGCGCGAAATTATTTCTGTATCCGGTCCCTGTTCAGGGTGAAGGAGCGGCCGAGAAAATCGCAGAGGCAATCCGCGAGGTCAACAGGCGCAACAATAAACTTAGGCTTGATGTCCTGATTGTCGGGCGAGGGGGAGGCTCGATGGAAGACCTGTGGGCGTTTAATGAGGAATGCGTTGCACGCTCAATATTCAATTCAAGAATACCTGTAATAAGTGCAGTCGGTCATGAAATTGATGTAACAATCGCAGATTTAGTTGCTGATAAACGCGTATCAACACCGACAAAGGCTGGCATGGACGCGGTACCGGATATACAAGAAGTGATGTTAAACTTGGCAAATGTGGAAAACAGGTTAGTTAATCATTCTAAAGCAGTTTTGAAACTCGCTCAGAAAAGCTTAAACGTTATCTTAGCCAGCGCGGCATTTCGAAAGCCGTTTCATTTTGTGCGAAATGTTGAACAGCAATTAGACGAACTCAGTGCAGAACTTGACAGTTCAATTGGGACGTTACTGGCCGGGGCTAAGGAAAAGCTCAATAAAGCATACGAACAGGTTATTAAACTTGAACCACATCGGCTTTTAAGAGAACAGATGCTTACTTTAAGTGATTTGGAACATAAGCTGCACATAGCAACACAGGCAATTTTGAGTAGAAGCTCACAAGTAATTAGCACAACAGCTACTAATTTGAAAGATGCAATAAAGAGTTTGTTGTCTTCTATACATGAAAAGTTGCGGTTTGGTTATGAACAGATTATAAAAACACCCCCGGATAAACTCTTGCGATTAAAAACCTCTGATTTGAATAATCTGCAAAATAAGCCGTATACAGCGATAGTGAGAATTATTAACGAAGGGCGGGTACGGCTTACCGCCCAGGAAAACAGACTGGCGGGACTAAATCCGAAATTGGTTTTAAAACGGGGTTATAGTATAACTAAAAGAAAAGATGGTTTTCTGGTCAAAAAACCGGATGATATTAAAATAGGTGATAGCTTGGTTACTGAACTTGCAAACGAAAATTTAATTGAAAGTAAGGTAACAAAAAAGCAAAATAAAGGTAATTAGGTGAGGATATATCGATGGCCAAGAATACAAAAGAAAACGATATTAACCAACTTAGCTTCGAACAGGCAATCAAAGAACTTAGCAGTATTGTCCAAAAAATTGAGCAGGCCGAAATTCCTTTGCAAGATAGTCTATCGCAGTATGAACGCGGGATGGCTTTGATTAAGCACTGCAGGACAATACTGCGAAAAGCTGAAGAACGCATCGAAAAAATATCGGAACCGGACAAAGAACCAAAAGAAATGCCCTTAATTAAAGACCCGGAAGAAAATTCAGAAGATATACCCTTTTGATAAAAAATTATCAAAGTAGTTTCGCGAGCGTGGCGGAACTGGCAGACGCGCAAGGTTTAGGTCCTTGTGTCCTTTACGGACGTGGAGGTTCGAGTCCTCTCGCTCGCAATTTTCAATTCAAAGATGTTCTTAGGTGAAGGAAGGCAGTATCCAAACTCCAAGAGAGGTTATTGATAATCTGCTCAGGGGGAAAAAGGCTGAGCGCATCGGGTCGTACGATTGGCCGTGGGAGGATACCATAAAAAAATGGGTTGACCAGGAGGGCTATCCCACGAATGAAGACGGCAGCTCGGTAGATGCGGCAATCCACTTCGGCTTCGATATGGTTGGTGCAGCGGGCTGGTTCGACCATTTGCCGATTCGCGGCTTTTTACAGGTCGAAGAAGAAACGGACCAATGGGAAATAAAACGTAACGGCGCCGGCGCTGCGCTGAAGTTCTGGAAGCACAAGTCCGGAGCGCCTGAACATATCGACTTTAGAATGACCAGCCGGGAGGTCTGGGAAAAAGATTACAGGCATCACCTGCTTGAACCGGATCCTAAACGCCTTGACATAGAAGCGACAAAAAAAGCATTTGCACAGCGCAGACAGCAACAGAAATGGGCATTTTACGGTCATATGTTTATAATAGAGACAATGCGGCAGAGTATGGGCGATATTTGCCTTTGCGAGAGCGTTCTTTTAGATCCCCAGTGGATTCTCGATTACGGCCGGGTATATACGGACTTTTTTAAGGCCCATTATAAGCTGCTTTTCGACCAGGCCGGCTTGCCGGATGGTATCTGGGTATACGAGGACATTGCCTACAAGAACGGCCTTTTTGTCTCGCCAAAGATATTACAGGAGTTGTTTTTTCCTTATTACAGGGAACTGGTAGACTTCTTTCATAGCTACGACCTGCCGGTTGTGCTGCATTCCTGCGGGAACATAACGGAGGCGATAGACTTAATCGTAGATGCGGGTTTCGATGGACTTAATCCAATGGAGGTCAAGGCGGGCTGTGAGCCGCTTCGTATAGCTGAAAAATACGCGGACAAGCTGGCATTTGTCGGCGGCCTGGACGAGCGCGTCCTCGAATCCGGAAATAAGAAGCTAATCGAGATCGAGGTGACGAAGCTCGTTGAGGGAATGAAGAGCCTCGGCGCACGCTATATATTCGGCTCGGACCATTCAGTATCTACAAATGTTACATACGAGTCTTACAGGTATGCTATCGAGGTATATCGCGAGCATATGATGTATTGATGTTTTAGAGTTAAGGTGATTGTGACAGGAGTCCTGACCTTTAGTCACACATTTTCACAAGGGAGCGTTTTATGAAAGTTTTTAAGCGGCAGGGTAATACATTAATATGGCAGATGCATCGCCAGACGCTGAGGGTAGAGTCCTGGGGGAAAAACAGTCTGCGTGTACGTATTACTGCCGGGCCGGAGATACCCGAAAAGCCCGGCGCATTACTTGAGCCGGCAAAAACAAAGGCAACTATAACAATCAAAGATGATGCTGCGGCCATACGCAACGGTAAAATCAAGGCCGAGGTGGATAGCCGGGGAACCATACGATTCTCCAGAAGTAATGACGGGACGATATTAATCGAGGAACAACATGGTATTTGGGGCCCGCCGGCGCGGATTATGCGCTCAGTCGGAGGCAATCTATACAGGGCCGAAGTAACTTTCAAAGCCTTTGAAGATGAGCGTTTTTACGGTCTTGGACAGCACAAGAACGGCTTGCTGAACCAGAAAGGCTGTGTCATAGACTTGCTACAGGAAAATACGGAGGTGGCAATCCCGTTTTTGCTTTCAACAAGAGGCTATGGCTTTATCTGGCATAATCCAGCGATAGGAAGGGTTGAATTAGGCAGAGACCGGACAAGGTGGACCGCCAATGCCACTACCCATATTGATTACGTTGTTATGGCGGGCGACTCGTTTCCTGAGATTATGCAGCGTTATGCCGATGTCACAGGCTATCCACCGATGCTGCCTGAATGGGCGGCAGGATTTTGGCAATGCAAGCTTCGATACCGAACTCAGAACGAGCTGCTTTCGATAGCACGGGAGTATAAACGGCGGAAGCTGCCGCTGTCTGTTATCGTGGTGGATTTTCATCACTGGAAGAATATGGGCGACTGGAGCTTTGACGCGGAATATTGGCCGAACCCTGCCGCTATGGTACGGGAGCTTGAGAAGATGGGAGTCAGACTTATGGTTTCCATCTGGCCCACTGTGAGCGAGACCAGCGAAAACTTTCAGGAGATGTTGGACAGAGGTCTTCTGATAGACACCGAGCGCGGCGTGCCTGCCCACCTGTTCAACAACTGGCCCACCGGGCCGGGCCAGAAAAACCTGTATCACTATGACCCCACAAATCCGGAAGCTCGTAAATACATCTGGCAAAAGGTTCGCGCCGGCTATTATCGCCACGGCATCAAGGTTTGGTGGCTGGACGCCTGTGAGCCTGAAATTCGTCCCCTTGACCCTGATAACCTCCGTTACCACATTGGAAACGGGGCACAGGTAGGTTGTATTCATCCCTTGATGCATCAACAGGGATTTTATGAAGGGATGCGCCGTGAGGGCGAAGAAGAAATTATTACACTGTGTCGCTCGGCCTGGCTCGGCAGCCAGCGCTATGCTGCAGCGGTCTGGTCGGGAGACATATCTTCAACTTTCGAGTCGCTACGGCAGCAGGTAAGAGCGGGCCTGAATATCGCTATGAGCGGTATATACTGGTGGACGACCGATATAGGAGGCTTTCACGGTGGAGACATCAACAGCCCTTATTTCCGCGAACTGATTGTTCGCTGGTTCCAGTATGGCGTTTTTTGTCCATTGTTTCGTCTGCATGGAGTAAGAGGACCGGCTGATGCCGACAGCGGCGCACCAAACGAAGTTTGGTCTTTTGGTGAAAAGGCCTACAAAATTATTCGAAAAGTTCTTTTGCTCCGGGAAAAGTTACGACCTTACATTATGAAGCAGATGAAGGTGGCGCATCGGACGGGTCTGCCGATGATGCGGCCTTTATTCTTCGATTTTGCCGAGGATAAAAACTGCTATGATATTGAAGACCAGTTTCTCTTTGGGCCTGACATCCTTGTCGCACCCGTTCTGCACGAGGGAGCAAAAAGCCGGGACGTATATCTGCCGAAAGGAGCAAGCTGGACCGAGGCCGGTAGCAACAAGAAGTTAAAAGGCGGGCAGTGGATTAAAGCTGATGGGCCACTTGAGAAAATCCCCTTCTATATACGGGCCGACTCTAACCTATCAATCAACGATTAAGCCTGATTCTGTTGACAACAGTGGCGCGCTTATATATTCTGACAGGACCCGGTTTATCGGGGTCGCGAGGATTGAGAATCCCGATTAAATCGGGAAACACAGCACATTTAAGTGATTGAAAATGCTCGATAAATATTTTGAGCTGCGAGAAAGACAGACAAACGTCAGAATTGAGTTTTTGGCGGGGCTGACAACATTTCTTACAATGGCTTACGTTATATTTGTAAATCCTACAATTCTGAGCGCGACGGGGATGGACAAAGATGCGCTCATAGCTGTCACCTGCATAGTCAGCGCAGTTGCAACTATTGTGGTGGGGATATTTGCGAAAACTCCCATAGCGATGGCGCTGGGTATGGGACTGAATGCCTTTTTCGCTTACTTAGTCTGCTCAGGCAAGATGAATTGGCCGGAGGCGTTGGGGGTGGTTTTTCTCTCAGGGCTGTTTTTCCTGATACTGACTCTGTTAGGGCTTCGCAAAAAGTTGGTTGAGGCAATACCCGATTCACTGATTTCCGCTATTGCGGTCGGCATTGGTCTATTTATCACCTTTATCGGCCTGAAAAATCTCGGTGTCATTGTCCGCGACGAGGTAACGTTTGTATCGGCCGGTCCACTCACTCCGACGGTGCTTATCGGGTTGTTCGGACTGTTAGTGATGATATTTCTGGAAATGAGAAGAATAACAGGTGCGCTTGTGATTGGGATTCTGGCCTCGGCAGGCCTGGCAGTACTACTTAAAAAAATAGAACTTCCGGGTGAATTAGTCTCGTTAAATATCGATATACAGGCCCTTGCTTTTCGCCTTGATATTCTCGGCGCCCTGAAGTGGAGCTTTTTCGGAACCATCTTTACCCTGATGTTTATGGATATGTTCGACAGTATCGGGACCCTCGTGGCCTGCTCTCACCAGGCAAAAATCGTTGATGAGCAGGGAAGAGTTAAGGGGCTTGACCGCCTGCTGGCCATTGACGCCTGCGCAACGATGTTCGGAGCGATTTGCGGCACATCCACGACTACTGCATATATCGAGTCGGCAGCCGGTATCGAACAGGGAGGCCGGTCCGGATTAACCTCAGTAATTGCGGGCATTTTATTTCTGCTTGCACTGCTCTTTGTGCCAATTGTCGGAATAGTCCCGCCCTATGCAACCGCACCGGCACTTATTATGGTGGGCCTGTTTATGATGAAAGAAATAAGGAGAATCGACTTTGCAAATCTACAGGAGGCGTTCCCTGCATTCATCATAATGGTGATGATTGCGCTGAGCTACAGCATAAGTACCGGACTGGCGTTCGGCTTTGTCTCCTTTACCGTTATTAAAGTCGTTGCAGGCAGGATCGACCAAATCAAACCTACAATGTGGATTATCGCGATTCTTTCCATATTGTTTCTGACGCTGGATTACCTGCCGGCCGTCGTGAATTACTTAACAGGTTTTGTTGGATAGGAGGTGGTACTATGACAAGAAATTTTGCTGTCTTACTAATTTTGTCATTCTTGTTCTGTGCCTGCGAAGAAACCAAGGAAGATAAATCAGAAAGCGAGGGAAACAGTAAAATGGAGATTAAGGTAACAAGCACGGCCTTTGAGGATGGCGGTATGATACCGGCCAATTATACCTGTGACGGCCAGGACATCTCACCGCCATTGGCGTGGCAGGGTGTTCCGGATGGTTGCAAGAGCATCGCCCTTATCAATGACGACCCGGACGCACCGATGGGAACCTGGGTTCACTGGGTGATGTACAATATTCCGCCCGAAACCAGTCAGCTGCCTGAGAAAGTGCCGCCGGACAAAGTTTTACCAAACGGCGCCAGGCAGGGTATGACCGACTTTCGCAGAGTAGGTTACGGCGGTCCGTGTCCACCCAGCGGGACACATAGATACTTTTTCAAGATTTACGCTCTGGATATTCAGCCGGACCTTGACGCCGGCGCAACAAAGAAGCAGTTGCTGGCCGTTATGGAGGGACATATCCTTGCCGAGGGACAACTGGTTGGCAAATATAAAAGGCAATAAATATTATGGAAACGCGGGCACTAAGGTATGGTCGTTTACTCGGCTCAAAGGTGATTAAAAACTCTCGATAAGTACGCCCGCGTGGATTGAAAGCAGCATTAGATAGTCCAGGTCCGTCAGACTGTAATGCTCGTGGTCCATAGCATTGTCGGCATAGATCACACCATAGCAACCTTTCGTACCAAGTACGGGCGCCATCACCGCTGAACGTATCCTTTCATATCCTTTCTGGCGCGGCACGTGTGGAATAAGCACATACTCGCTTTTTTCCAACGAATTGTTGACTGCTTCCTGCAGCATCAAATCACTCAGTTTAAGCAATTCGCCGCTTCTTTTCTTCCCCGAATAAGCCGTCATCGGCCCAGTTGTCTCTTTCCTTAAACCAATCCACAGATGGAAGGCACCAAACTGTTTCATTATCAAATCGAGAAGCGTGTTGAGCAGTTCTTCCGTATTATGTCTCGTGGAGATATTCGCCACCGCCTGGATAAAATCCTTTCCTCTTCTCGGCGGCATCTTAATGTCCGGCGCATCCTTAGCCTCGACTTTTCTTATCACTGTTTGAGGGCCGTGTACCACAGCTTTGAGTGTATCGGCCATATCAATTGGCCGACCCGTGCCGAATTCATCCTTCAGGTGTATCTCAACGGTATAGTTCACTATGCGCAAAAGGTCCCCGTCTTTAATCTCGGCCTTGCGTATCGCACCATCGTTCAGATATGTTTTATTTGAGGAACCCAGGTCTTCTGCAAACCACTTGCCGTCCTGTGTGCTGTAAATAACGGCGTGCTGTCGAGACACCGATAGATGCGGCAGGTGAACCTGTGTACCGGCCTGCCGGCCCAGATATATAGGCCCTTCATCAAAAGTCAACTCGTTGATGAGATTGCCCAACTGTTTAACTACTACTCTCATTGGTTTGGCTCTCTGAAGTCTATGAAGCTGTTATCTTAGGAAAGTTATCGTCAAAAAGACATACATTGTCAAGTCTAGAATTATCTTTAATACTCGGACCGCTTTTTTCGCATAATCAGACGCCTTTTTACAGGACGCCAGTTCTTTAAGGCCGAGACAAAATGCAGATTCTTCCGGAAGCGTCCAGGGCATTCAGTGACGGGGTGATTAAAAGATAGGCTTGATTTTTTCCCCGGATTCGACGATTCTTAAGTAAAGTGCGCCGTAAATAAGTATAGATTCTGGTTCATCGGCGTTTTTACGCAGGAGCAGTGGCCGAGTGGTTTAAGGCGACGGTCTTGAAAACCGTTGTACCGAAAGGTACCGCAGGTTCGAATCCTGCCTGCTCCGTTCTGCGTCACCACGGGAGTTTGACATACCAAAGGCGGGCCGCGAAGCGAATCCCTTCTGCTCCGGTTGGACTTCGGCCAGCAAAGTATTTGAACAGCAGATAACTCAGTAGGTAAAAAATACCAAAATTTGGTCAAATGTTTACCTTTCAATTACTTAAAAACAGTGATATGGGCATTCGCGATGCGTAGTGTATTATCAACTCAGGCTAAAATTAAACACTCGAAGCGTATCTTAAAAAAAAAGAAAATATTTATCTTGCGTATAGCCGATAATAATAATATAGTAAGAGCATATTGAATTGAAATGATTGCGTAACAGAGCGTTGAGAAAGCAGAGTCAGCGCCTGGGGATATTTAACTAAGATACACATCACTATCGTCATTTCTCTTATTCTGCCAGCCTTTATTAAACAAGGTGCCTATGTGTGCGGATTGCATGCCAGCCCTGAAAATAGGGAATTTGGAAGTTTATCCCCCCATAATACAAGGTGGGATGGGCGTTAGGGTATCAAGGGCAAATCTTGCTGCGGCGGTTGCAAATACCGGATGTGCAGGCGTTATTGCAAGTGCCGGGATAGGTCAATTCGAAAATCTTCCCGGCCTTGAGTTTGCGCGTGTGAATCAAGAAGCTCTAAGATTTGAAATTAGAAAGGCAAGGTGCCTTACCAATGGGATAATCGGCGTCAACGTAATGGTCGCACTTTCCGATTACGAAAACCTCGTAAAAACTGCTGTAGCCGAAGGTGTTGACTTGATAATATCCGGTGCCGGATTACCACTAAACCTGCCAAAATATCTTGACGGCAAAGACATTAGCTTAGTTCCCGTTGTTTCCTCATTAAGAACTCTTCATATTATTTGTAAGAGATGGAAAAGTCATTTTAATAAAGTCCCGGATGCTGTAATAGTCGAAGGAGTCAAGGCAGGCGGTCATTTGGGATATTCCTATCAGGACGTGAAAAATAAAACAGCTCCTGGTCTTGAACGAACAGTTTGCGAAATAGTTCGGTACGCTAATTCTTTTGAACCTGCTATTCCCGTGATCGCCGCCGGAGGAATTTTCTATGGAAAGGATATCGCCGATTTTCTGAAATTAGGCGCATCAGGAGTTCAAATGGCAACCCGCTTTGTCTGTACTGATGAATGCGATGCTCATGAAAACTTCAAACAGGCTTATCTGGATGCCAAGTGTGATGATATAACAATAATAGAAAGTCCGGTCGGATTGCCCGGAAAAGTTATAAACAACAGCTTTGTAGAAAAAATTAAACAGGGCAAAACCGTACCTTTCAAATGCAACTATCAATGTCTTAAAACTTGTGACCCACAAAAAGCACCATACTGTATAGCTAAAGTTTTAGCAAATGCCGCAGAAGGAAAACTGGATGAATCTTTTGTGTTTGCCGGGTCAAATGCTTATTTGTGCAACGAAATTATACCTGTGAGTGTGCTTGTTAAAAAGTTGGTCGAAGAATTTACTCTGGCAATTGTCGAGCAAAAATCCTCTGTACAACAGAATCGACTTATATGCAAATAACTAAATTTGAAGCAATGTCAGCTGGCATTCCAGCATAAAGATTAATTAAGGTTTAAAGATTAGAAGGGAAATTTAAATGAATATCTATGTAGGAAATCTATCGCATGATGTAACAGAAGATGATTTGCGTCAGGCCTTTGAAGCCTTTGGCCAGGTCGAGTCTGTAAATGTCCTAAAAGATAAGTTCAGTGGTGAGTCAAGAGGATTTGGGTTCGTGATGATGCCCTCTAAGAACGAAGCTCAAAGTGCAATCGACGGTTTGAACAACAAAGATTTAAAAGGACGAAATATGAATGTTAATGAAGCCCGCCCAAGAACCGAAAACCGTAGAGGCGGCGGTGGTGGTGGCCGAAGAGGGGGTTTCAGTGGAGGCCGAGGCGGCGGGCGTCGCTACTGACAATAAGAGAGTATCTTTACAAAATTGCAGCGAAATAAAACGGAACTAAACCTAAAGAATCTGGTTTGGTTCCTTTTTGTAATTATAGTTGACATTTTGCCGGGTTTAGTTCTGTTGTAACTGAACAAGGCGAAAGAATAAAACAATGGCACAAGCAAAATTTAAGCGATATTGTGAAGGTTCGCTTTGCAGGCAGACTAAACGATAGCAGACTTTTTCGGATTCGATGCCACCGGTGAAAGAAAAAATACTGAACAAAAACTTACAAACAGAAGTACTGTGTCTGTCAGATTAAGTAGTGGCAACTACATATAATTTAACAAAAGGAATACGGAATCTGCCTGTTCCGTTGGCAAGGATTATCAACGGTCATTCATGTCTCAATGCAATGATTGGGTCAACCTTCGCTGCACTCGCGGCGGGGTATAAGCCAAAGATGATTCCAACGCCGATACTGATAAACAGAGGAAGCAATATGCTTTCTGCAGTTATCACGGTCGGCATCTTGGCAAAATAAGTAATGATACAGGGAATAGCTATTCCTACGGCAAGTCCGACTATCCCGCCAAGAGTTGAAAGTACAACAGTCTCTATCAGGAATTGAATTATAATTTGTTTTCTTTTGGCTCCTATTGCCCGCCGGATACCTATTTCGCGGGTGCGTTCCGTCACCGAAGCCAGCATAATATTCATAATACCTATGCCACCAACCAGCAGGCTTATACTTGCGATGGAGCCGAGCACGATATTGAAAGTCCTTTTAGTAGCTTCTGCCTGTTTTAACAAAGCAAGCGGCACGCTAACCTCATAATCTTTTTTCTTGTGGAAGTCTTGCAACATCCGTTCGATACCTGCCGCGGCTGACTCAACATTCTCCGTTTTATCGACTTGTACAATAATCTGGTGCAATTCCACCAATTCTCTTGATCTGCTGCCGGAAGTTACTTTAGAAAATATATCCCCAAAGTACTGACGGACCGTGCTCAACGGAATATAGGCGTCAATTTCCTGGTCGGGTATCTGGATGTTGCCGGCTTGTCCCGATTCACTTTTAATGATTCCAATGACCTCAAAATAATCCCCGCCAACCTTGATTGTCTGGCCTATTGTATTTCTGGTGGCCAGTAACTTTCTTGCTCCGAATTCCGTCAGCACGGTTACCGCAGAAGATTCCAGGGCTTCCTTTTCGTTAAAAACTCTTCCGGCAAGGACCTGCCTCGGCACTAACTCGAACCATTTCTGAGTAGTACCCACTATTCTTAATCCCAATGCGTTTGAGCCAAGACGCGATTCTTTGCGTATCAGCTTGGCCGGTGCTGTCTGCCGAATATCCTTGAAAGTTTCGCTTATTCTCTCGTAATCAAGATATGTTAATCCATAGATGCTCATATGAGAATGTTGTGTACTGGTGGATTCTTCTTCCAGAGACTTGACGGAATTAATAATAATATTATTACTGCCGAGTTTCTGGATTTGATAAAGTGCTTCTTTACTGGCACCTTCTCCAACTGCTAACATAGCCACGACGCTTCCTACTCCGAAAACAACACCGAGCATCGTCAAAAACGAACGGAGCTTGTGTAAAAGAAGGTTCTCAACGCCAAGCCATATATTCCTGATAAATCTTGATTGCTTCATTTTTTAGTTTTATTCTATGCTGTCAATAAAGCCATCTTTCATATGCAGGCGGTTCTGTGCATAAGCCGCGATATGAGACTCATGCGTAACCATAATAATGGTCTTACCTTCCCGATTTAGTTCAGCGAGTAATTCCATAATCTGTTCTCCTGTGTGACTGTCCAGATTGCCTGTAGGTTCATCAGCCAGGATTATGTGAGGATTACCAGCCAGGGCGCGTGCAACAGCGACTCGCTGCATCTGACCTCCGGATAATTCCGAGGGGCGATGATTTAGTCGGTCTCCAAGACCTACCTTAACGGCCATTTCCTTCGCCCGCTGCCTGCTCGCTTCGGCATCCAATCCGAGATAGTACAACGGCAATTCAATATTCCTCTGGACGGTCAACTGAGGAATCAGATTAAAGCTTTGAAAAATAAAACCTACGTATTTAAGGCGGATATCACTCAATGAGTCATCGTTTAATGCGCTCACGTCTTCGTCCTCAAGAAAGTATTTGCCTGATGTCGGACGGTCGAGACAACCGAGTATATTCATCATAGTGCTCTTGCCGGAACCACTGGGGCCCATGATGGCCCAGAAGCTCCCCTTTTGAAAAGATACACTCACATCATTAAGAGCTTTAACCTGCTGAGCACCCATTTCATATATCTTGCGAATATTATCAAATCTCACGAGATTCATATCTTCAACTCATACAAAGTTTATTTCTTCTGTTTTGTGTTCTTATTTTCAAGGTCTTTGCCGTTGTTTACGGATTTTTTCTCTTTCTTCCGGAGACATTTGCTCGAATCGTTTTCGCATCTCTTCCCGCTGTTCAGGGGTAAGGTTTTCGAATCTTCTCCTGGCTTCTTCCATATCCGGTAACTTATCAACTCCGGGCTCAGGAGACTGTTTGTCCGGCTCTTTTATCTTTGTGTTATTGAGACTCTCTGAAATTTTCTGCTGTAAATCTTCAGCAGAAGCTTGTCCCGGTAGATCTTTACTGTCTTCGGAGTCTACCGCGGCCGATTTCAACGGTGGATTTAACAAAACAACGTCTCCCTCATTGAGACCTTCAAGAATATGAATCATTTTGTTGTTGTCGAGTCCGACTTTTACCTTTCGTGGCTCTGTTGAACCTCCGGCCTGCACGTAAACAGTCGGCTGCGAACCGAGGCGTGTAACCGCCTGAATAGGAATATAAATGACATCCTGGTATTGCTGTACAATTATTTCCGCCTGGCAGCTCATCCCGGTTCTCAGGATTTCATTATTACCATCGATATAAATTTCTGAATTGTAAACTTTAAGGTCCGGGTTCATCCACATGCTTTGCGCGTCCGGCAAAGGAGCAATTTGTTCTACTGTGCCATAGAATCTATTGCCGGTTAAAGCATCGACCGTGATAATTGCAGGAAGACCTATGCGCGTCTTTTCAAGATTGGATTCGTGAATTGTGATTTCCGCTTTGGACAAATTTCCGGTCGGAAGATAAATCAGCTCTTCTCTTTCTCGTACTTCCCGGCCTTCATCCAGAGGCTCGACATTACCGCGCCAGCCACCCCTTCTTGCGCTGGTAGCGTATATAACCAGGCCGTCGGCGGGAGCGTAGATTTTAGTCTTTTTGATTTGGTCCTCGATTTTCTGCAGCTTATCTTTTTGTCGCAGATATTCGGCTTCTTTCGCTTTCAGGTCGGCCTGGGCCTGTATTACATCGGCTTTGGCCTTGCGTTCGACACGCTCCAGTGCCATTTCAGCCTGAGAAACATCGCTTTTTAGTTGGACCATATTGCGTTTATAGGTGTAATCGGCAAGAAGGTCCTTGCTCTTTTGAGCTAATTGAACATCCAGAACCTTTTTCTTCTCTGACAGTTCGTCTTTCTGAAGCTCGGTCTGGGAGATGTATTTTTCCTTAAAAAGCTGTTGTGACCACTGAAGTGTTTCCTTCGCCTGTGCAAGCTCTTCCTGTGCAAGCGTTATGTCGGCATCTGCCTTGTCGAGCTCGTATGGATATTCACCCCGGATATATTTTTCCAAGTCCTGTTTTGCAAATTCAAGATTTAGTTTCGCCAGGTCAACATCGCTTTGGGCCTGGTTTTGGACAACCGCAAAATTTTCCTTCGAACCGATATATGCCGCCTCGGTATTTTGAACCTTGATTTCCTGGTCAATTTTCTGGTCCTCTAACGAGCTCGCCTCCAATTCAATGAGCAAATCACCTTTTTTGACGCGCGAGCCCTCAGGAATCAAAGATATAATGGATGTTCGGCCTTCGACTTCGTTTTTAATTATTATCTGATCTCTTGCTTTAATAGTCCCTGATTCAACAAAGCTTATCGTCAAAGGGCCGCGCTTAACCTCGTAGGTAGGGTCGTTAAGTTTGCCGCCATTTTTGCCCTGAAAGATTTGTCCTGAAACAAAGAGAATTATCAGAACGCCGATGACAGAGCTAATTATTATGTATATTTGCTTTTTGGACATTTTGTTTTTCTCCGGTGGAATATTCCTTCCATAATCCCTTTTCATTCACCTGCAGGAGGCCCATATCTCGCTGAATAGCCAGCTCTGCTACTCGATAATCAACCACGGAAGCAGTGAGCGCATTTTGTGCGGATAAAAGGGCATCCTGAGCCTCCAGCAAATCACGTGTCTGAGCCCTTCCCGCATCAAGAAACATATTGACACTTTTAACCCGCTTCTGGGCCACGTAAACCGCCTTTGCCTGTATATACATATTCTCCCTGGCCTCGAGCAGGTCTCGCAGCACACCTCGGACCTGGGTTTTTATTCCATCTTCCTGTATTTGTAGATCTCGGACAGCGCTTTCGAGGTCAATAAAACTGTTTCGATAGCTTATGCTCTCTTCTGTTCTTTCAAAAGGCAAATCTAACGTCAAGAGCGCTGAATATACCCCCTTATCCGTACGAAGCTGGGCATTATCTAAACCGACGGTATCGAGGTTTCTCCCGGCGCCTAATTCTGCAGAACCAAGTAAGGTCAACTCAGCACCAAGAGCATCAGCCGCTACAACCACAGCTCGCTGGGAATCGTAAACCTGTCCCTGTTTTACCCTCAAATCAAGGCGGTTATTAAAAGCTAATTGTATCGCAACCGGTTCATCAATCTCAAGAGGGCCTGCGTTTTCATAATCCGATATATCCAGTTCGATCGGAGTATCGGCCGATGGTGTTTTGATTTCGCCTCGCAGTTTATCTTCCTCGGCTATCTTGTTTATAATTTGTTTTGTTGGTGTTGTAAGAAGCACAAGCTCATTCGGATCCAGCTCAATTACTGAATCAGGGGCAAGACCAAGAAAGCTCTTAAAAGAATCAAGCTGCTTTTTATACTCTTGTATCGACGCAATCCATCTTTGACGTGCTCTCAGTTCATTCTGCACAGCCTGGTCAACTTCTATTTCCTTGATTCTGCCCGCGTCGGCCAGCCTCCTACTCCTTCGAACGGAGGCTATTCGGCTGCGATAATCAGCTTCGTTATTCTCAACAGAGTCTAACTGCTGAAGGACCGAAAGATACTTGCTTGCCACATTGACGGCAAATTCTTTTTTGAATCGCTCAAAATTCCAGATTGCGTAAACGACATCTCTTTGGGCCTGCGTCAGCGGCTCTGTAACAATGTGTCTGCCGGAGCCCCTCAATAACGGTATTGAAACGGTCGCATCACCGGCAATTCCAAGAGAAGACGCTCCGCCCATAGTAAGCAGATTTGCCAGGTCAACGGCAAGGGTGGTGGTCAATTCCACACCGGATTCGAGTTTTCTGCTTATCACCGATTCACCACTGGTTACCGTCCCACTGACGGTACTGTCTCCGGTTGTATCTGTCTTGACAAGATTTTCCACTTGGCCCAGGAACGTATTTCTAAAATCATCCTGCTCTAATTCAAGCGCCAAAGCATACTTAAATACATCTTCCTTCTCCGTCTGGTAACTAAAACTATTGCGAGCGCCTATTTCCAGGGCCTGCATAAGTGACAATTTGAGTGGTTTATTCTCCTCCAGAAGTACAACCGGGTCAAATAACAACTCACCATTAGGATAATCTTCCTCCGGCCAGTGTTCGATTTGTTCAAGTTTATCGGTACCCAATGAGGCCGGGCTGCTGAAGGGAAGCTGCTGTGCTTTCAGCAGTCTTCTGCGCAGAATATTACTAGGCCTTTCTATATCAAAGCTCTCAGCTTTTCCAAGGGCCTTTTGCTGTTTTTCCCTGATTATATCATAGGCGGCTTTATCAGCTTCAAGCCGATAGTCAGTTGGAGACTGACAACCTGCCTGCAAGCAAAGCATTATATAAAAAGGAATCAGAACTATATGAGAATATTGCAACTTCATCCCGTTTATCTCGACTTCAAATATAACTTCCTATTTGTCGCTCCCAAACAATGAACCGCCGCTCTGTTATCAGCCTTGCAAGCGCCGCTTAGAAAAAGATCTACCAACAGCCCACTATCTCGTATTGAATCACAGTAAGTATCATAATCTCTTACATAAGCTCTCAAGACACTTAATAACGAATTAGCCAGAAAATCGGTTGATAAATCCGAGCGAATCTGCCCTTCGGCTACACCTGCTGAAAGGATATTGGAAACAATATTAACCAATGCCTTTCGCCTGGAGGTCCACTTCTCTCGAAAACCGCTTTTCGACCAGTATGTGTGGGCGGCGTGTGCCTGCATTATTTGCAGCAACTGCCGTCGATTGGTAAAAAATTGAATAATGTGGCGGCACATATAAGAAAACTTGATGGTAAAGGACGCATCACTGTATACTTCCTGCTGCAATAATTCACAAAGCTCGTTGAAGCCATTTGTAGCCACCTCAAAAAATAAATCCTCCTTATTTTTGAAGTAATGATAAATGGTTCCCTTACCGATTTTAGCTTCTTTGACAACGTCATCCAACGTTATCTCATATAACCTTTGTCCTGCTGCAAGCTTCTCAACAGCCTGCATAATCTTTTTTTTCTTATTATTACACACCATCACCACTGTCCTGGTTTTGATTAAAAAAGCTCCCTCTTTAATATGAATGATACCAGCCGAATGTTTGTATAAAACTGACCAGTCAGTATTAAAGACGTATTCAAAAAGGAATTTATTGCATTTTCTTGAAATTCCAAAAATCCGAATTATGGGCCTTTTAAGTATGATTATGTATCAATAGCCGTAATCTAAACTATTTATTCGACTTAAGATGGCCGCTGGTTAAGTAAGGTTCCACATTAATGACGGTAATCCCAACGAGAATATTCCTGCAAAATGTGGAAATATCTATAGTAAGGCAGCACAAAACCTTATTTTTCACTCATATAGAACAATCTTGACATCCTCCGAGCTTAGCTAAACAATATTAAAAAGCTAAAAACCTTGAGGTAAATAAATATGGATTTAAGACAGTCAATAGCCAATTATTCCCTAAGCCATTACAAGTTAGTCACCACAGTTATGATTGTGTTCACATTGGCTACAGGGGCCTTAATACCTCTGGTTAAGGTTGACACGGACCCTGAAAATATGCTTTCGGAGGATGAAACGGTTCGAGTATTTCACAATTTAACTAAGGAGCGATTTTCTTTAAATGACATTGTCATCGTAGGCATTGTCAATAACAAGAATCCCAATGGTGTATTTAATACGACCTCTCTGGCCAGAATTTACGAATTGACGGAATTTGCAAAGACTCTTTCCTGGCCTGATGAGAAAAATCTCAACGAACAAATTGGAGTTATTGAAGTTGATTTGCTTGCTCCATCGACTGTCGACCATATCGGTCAGGGCGGCCCAGGTGAGGTTAAATTCGAATGGCTGATGCATAAGCCGCCTGCGACTGAGGCCGAGGCACTGGAGATACGGGATAAGGCGATGAGTAATCCGCTGCTTAAAGGAACGCTTGTTTCCGAGGACGGCAAAGCTATCTGCCTGTATTTACCCTTGACAAGTAAAGACCTGAGTTATCGAGTGTACAGCGAACTGAAAAGGAAAATCGCCACCTTCAGAGGTGACGAGGAATATCACATTACGGGCCTGCCGGTTGCCGAGGACACGTTCGGGGTCGAAATGTTTATCCAAATGGCTATATCGGCACCTTTGGCGATGATTGTGATTTTCATTTTGATGTTGTTGTTCTTCCGAAAGGTTGTACTTGTTATAGCCCCGATGATTATAGCAATGGTTTCGGTAATTTCAACGATGGGGCTTTTAATCGGTTTCGGTTTTCCTGTGCACATTATGAGTTCAATGATACCGATTTTCCTTATGCCGATAGCCGTGGTGGATTCGGTGCACATTCTTTCAGAATTCTTCGACCTTTATACAGAGCAAAAGGGAAGAGTTAATACCGTCAGGGAGGTTATGAGCAATCTGTTCACGCCAATGCTCTACACCTCGCTTACCTCGGCGGCCGGCTTTGCTTGCCTTGCACTAACGCCTATTCCTCCTGTCCAGATTTTTGGTGTTTTTGTGGCCGTTGGCATTATGATTGCATGGTTGTGTACCGTAACATTCGTTCCTGCTTATATAATGATGATAAGTGAAAAGTCGCTTGAGAACTTCGGTCGTAAGGCGATACATTCAGAAAAGAAAAGCTGGCTTACAAAGCTGCTAAACAGAACTGGTAATTTTACTTACAACAAATCAAAGCCGATATTAATAACTATCATTTTAATCACTGTGATAGCCGTTTACGGAATTACACGAATCAGGATAAACGACAATCCTGTAAAATGGTTCTCAAAAGGCCATCCAATCCGCCGGGCCGACATTGAATTAAACAGGCATTTCGGTGGAACCTATATGGCCTATCTGGTACTCGAGGATGCAACCGAAGGGAAAATCGACACTGAGTTTGTAAGCCGTCTTCGAAACCGCTGGCTTGAGAAGCGTTCCGAACTTACAGAAGAACTTCCCCAGGCAGCAGAGTTGGTTGGTGAAGTTGAGAAACTAATTTTCTCAAAAGCATCGGGCAAAAAAAGCATAGAACAATACTTTGAGGAGTTAGTAGAAGCAGCTAACGAAAAAATCCAGGCAGCCGGGGAAGCAGGCCGGGATGAGGATGTCGATTTATGGTATGAAATAGCCGATTTCTTCGAGCTGGAGAAGGAAGGAGCCAAATTATTCAAGCAGCCAGAAGTGCTCGAATATATTTCTAATTTACAAACGTATCTGAAAGACTCGGGTCTTGTAGGGAAAAGCAATTCCGTGGCTGATGTCGTAAAAAAGGTTTATCAGGAGCTTGTTGACGGCAGGCCCGAAAGCCACATTATCCCAAAATCTTCTGCTGCCGTGGCTCAGTGCCTACTGCAGTTTCAAAGCAGCCATAATCCGGACGATTTATGGCACCTCGTGACATATGATTATATGAAGGCCAATATCTGGATGCAATTAACAAGCGGGGATAATAGAGATATGGAAAAGGTCGTAAAGGCCGTTGATAAGTTTTTTACCGAAAATAAGCCGCCGACATCACTAGAATATAACTGGGCGGGACTTACATATATCAATACCGTTTGGCAGGGCAAGATGGTCTTTGGGATGCTGCAATCATTTCTGGGAAGTTTCATTATTGTCTTCATTATGATGACGATACTCTTTCGTTCACCCTTATGGGGCATTATTTGTATGATGCCTTTGACGATTACAATAGTTGTTATTTACGGGATAATAGGTCTGACGGGCAAGGATTATGATATGCCAGTTGCGGTTTTGAGTGCGCTAACCCTGGGAATGGCGGTTGATTTTGCGATACATTTTCTCGAACGCGCAAGGGAAAGCTTTGCCGAGACCGGCTCCTGGCAGGCAAGTGTCGGCGTGATGTTCGGCGAGCCGGCCAGGGCGATAAGCAGAAACGTTCTCGTTATTGCCATCGGGTTCCTGCCTCTGCTCGCTGCCCCCCTGGTGCCTTATAAAACAGTGGGAATATTTTTGTGTGCGATAATGGCCCTGTCGGGAGTGATTACACTAATGGTTTTACCCGCTATAGTAAAACTGGCAGAGAAAAAACTATTCAGGCCCGGAGCTGCGCCGGTATCCCCAACCTGTAATTGTGGTTTTTGCCTGATTATTTCGGCTGCAACGACTGTTTTAATCGCGGTCAACCTGCATCAATACTGGAGGCTTAGCTGGGGCAGATTGGCCTGGATTAGTGTAATAGCAATACCTGTAGCGGCGCTTATCTGCGGGATAATGTCACGCAGAGAGCTATGCAGGAGAATTCAAAAAAAATGAAAGCGAGGTCTGATATGAAATTATTACGGATGTTGTCAATTATTCTTGTGTTATCAGCAGTGCTTTTGGCGGCTAATGAGCCGAATAATATCGAAAAAATCACCGATGTCGAAGTTATAGTCAATAAAGCAAACGTTATGGCTTACTATCAGGGCAATGACGGCAAAGCAAAAGTGAAGATGACTATAACGGACAAAAAAGGCCAGATGAGGTTTCGTGAATTTATCATTTTAAGACAGGATATCAAAGACGGCGGTGACCAGAAATATTACGTTTACTTCCTAAAGCCCGCTGACGTTCGCAAAATGGTATTTATGGTCCATAAGCACGCGGATATTAACAAGGACGATGACAGGTGGTTATATCTGCCCGGCCTTGACCTTGTGAAAAGAATCGCCGCCAGTGACAAACGGACCAGCTTTGTCGGCTCGGATTTCCTGTATGAAGATGTCTCGGGCCGAAGCCTGGAAGAAGATGTCCACAAACTTATTGAGACCACCGATGAATATTATGTGGTTAAGAATGTGCCGAAAGAGCCGGATACAGTCGAATTCAGCTACTTTAATGTTTCGATTGACCGCAGGAATTTCGTTCCGATGAAGATGGAGTTTTACGATAAGAAAGGCAAACTCTACCGTGTCATCGAATCGCAAAAAGTCGAGATAATCCAGGAATTCCCGACGGTTGTCAAATCTGCTGTTTCAGACCTGAATACCGGCAGCAAAACTGAAATGGAATTTACAGATCTTCAATATAACCTTGGTTTGCAAGACATATTTACAGAGCGGTATCTCCGCAGACCGCCGAGAGAGGCTATAAGATGATTCGTAACAAGTGCTTCGCTGTTTTGCTGGCCATCAGTTTTTGTTTACCTGCTATGGCTAAGAAAGATACTGCAAATGATTTAACCTTACTTTTGTCAAACCTTGATGTTCATGGCTTTTATGAAATACGCTCTGGATACCGCACAAGAAAAGACAAATATGAAAAAGATATGTCAATTATGGAACAACGGTTACAGCTTGATTTATCATCATACTTAGACTGGGCTGATTTCAAAATTAAAGGTGATGTGTTTGGTGACCTTGTAGAAGAACAAGCCGATTTCGACCTTCGTGAAGCATATATGTTCACACGGCCGTTTGATTTTATGGACCTGAAAGTTGGAAGGCAAATCTTAACATGGGGTACCGGTGACCTTGCCTTTATTAACGACCTATTTCCCAAGGATTGGAAGTCTTTCTTTATCGGCAGGGACACTGAATATCTCAAGGCACCGTCCGATGCCGCTAAGATAAGTTTTTTCTCTGACCTGGCTAATCTCGATATCGTTTATACTCCTCAATTTGACCACGACCGTTTTATCAAAGGCGAGCGTATCTCATACTGGAATTCAAGTCTTGGAAGACTGGCCGGCCGGGATGCCGTTCAGCACACCGACAAACCAAACCGATGGTTTAGAGATGATGAAATCGCGGTACGATTGTATAAAAATATTAATAATTATGAGTATGCCTTGTATGCCTATCGCGGGTACTGGAAAAGCCCGGGTGGACTAAATGCTGCCCAAACTCAGGCGATATTTCCGGATTTAAATGTTTACGGTGCCAGCTTCCGCGGCAGCGTGGGTAAGGGAATCGGCAATCTGGAATTCGGCTACTATGAGTCCGATGACGACCAAAGTGGAAAAAATGGTAATATCAACAACTCTGAAATGCGGTTTCTGGTTGGTTATTCCCAGGAAATCGGCAGGGATTTGACTGCCGGTTTGCAATACTATATTGAGCATATGCTGGATTATGGGCAGCACAGGAATAGCTCGCCTGCAGGCCTTAGCCGTGACAGGGACAGGCACTTGATTACTATTCGGCTGACAAAACTCCTAATAAACCAGAACCTGAGGTGCTCGTTGTTTACTTACTTTTCACCATCGGATAAAGACGTATATATGCGACCGAACATCAATTACAAGGTAACCGATAATTTGGCCGTAGAGGCCGGTGCAAATATCTTCTTCGGCGACTACCCGAGTACATTCTTCGGCCAATTCCAGAACGACTCAAATGTTTACACAGCCCTGCGTTATAGTTTTTAACAAATGATATTCCCGGCTGTACCTGCACTATGAAATTAGGTCAGGTCACGGCAATACATCTATCCTGAAATATGTAAGGTGCTTCTGTGAAGTCTCATCACATCCCAGAAAGTCGATTAGCAAAGGATTTGTAGCTTTTAGCGTGATTTAGTAAATTAAGGTAACGAAACTCTTGCCGTCCGATAAATCCTGGCAGTTTGTTTAGTAACAGGTTCTTCTCCGAGAAATCCTGAGTAATAATCCTCAAATCCGTCCCGGTTGGAAAAGTTGGGCGCCGATTGTGCCGAAAGGTTCAATAACCAGGACGCAATTAAGCTCAAAAAGGCAGGATTTGACTATGTATGATGACCTCCTTTCTTCAGGCTGTACATTGAATGACCAAATCGCCCGTCAGCTTTTCAGTATTCTCCCTGAAAACGGTCCTTTGATAGCAATAATAGACGGGCAAGGTAATTACTGGCCCAGTGAGTCTAAAAGGTTTTCCCAGCTTAATATCGACGAACAGATACTAAAGCAACTGTGCAGCAGGATAGACGACGGTGCCGAGCCGGTCATTACACAGATAAATGATTTTGGCGTTGTTGTAGTCCAGTTGGCAACGGAACGTACTAACTGCGGCTATTTGGTCCTCCTCCTGCCAAAGTACACCCCAGAGTCCATACTCGCCAATATCGAGCTGATAGAAATATTGCTAAGTCAGGTTGGTCTCACAGCCAGGCTTGTAGAACAGAACAATCATCTCTACCAACTCCAAATGAAACAGTTCAATTTGGCCGCTAAGAGCACATCGAGTTAAAGTCCAACCTCTTTGTTTTGTGAGAGGGGATAAAAACAGGATTTTAAGAGAACAAATCAAAGTTTGCATTGATTCCGGCGGTGTAATTGTTATAATCTTAGCCGATTTGACGTTCTGTAAAGCGTTAGGTTCAATCCAATAGCAAAACTGACAGGATAGAGTGGTGAAATTCAAGGTATTCAAAGACGGTAAGACTGTTGAGAAGTTTGAATTATGCGGGGCATATCTTTTTGGTGCGGACGGCATCGCGTTTCGGACCTCAGCCGAGCTTAATTTCAAGAAAGGCATAATAGACTGCAGGAAACGCAGCCCGGAAGCGGCAGGTCTGGCACTGCTCTGGCCAATTGACGACTTCGGCAGGATACATTTGTCAACGACCCGCCTGCCGGAAAGACAACGGCCGTATATCCTGAATGTCGAATTGGCACGGGCCAAGTTAATGCAGATTACCATTAAGCGCGAGGACTGGTCTGTTTTCGAAGAGAAGAACGAGTCAACGGATATTGTGCACGAGGCAATGGACTTGTTTGTCGAGTCGCTTCAAAATATCAGCGATGCCCCGAAGGCCTCTGTCCTTGCGGATAAATCATTGAAAAAAGCTGTGGCTTTCTCGGAACAATTGACCGCCAAGCATGCAGAACTACTGTTCGATGCAAGGCGTAAGAACCGGGCTTTGGGACGACACTGCCTCGGTTGCTGCGTTGAAACCGAACAGGTCAGAAGGGCAGAATATCTCAAAAGGCTGCTGTCAATCTTCGGCTTCGTAACGATACCAACGAACTGGGCTAAAATAGAACCCCAGGAAGGTGAATACGATTTCTCGACACTCGACCGGAGCTTTGACGAATTGGGCAGAAAGAAGCTGGCGATTAGTGCGGGGCCACTGCTTCGTTTTTCCAAAGAATGGCTTCCCAAATGGCTGCTCAAAGAACAAGCAAGCTTTGAGAAGATTCGCGAGACGGCGTACGAGTTTATTTCAAATGTGGTCAATCGCTATGCCAAATATGTTCATTCCTGGCGGATTGTAAGCGGCTTGAACGCCCTGAATCATTTCGGCTTTGGCTTCGAACAGATACTGGAGATGACGCGTGCTGCGAGTCTGGCGGCCAGGGCCGCTGACCCGCGGTCTTTAAAGGTAATAGAAATCGTGCAGCCGTGGGGTGAATACTACGCAACTATGCCGGAAACGATTCCGCCGCTGGTCTACGCAGACATAGTTACACAAAGCGGAATTAGCTTTGATGCATTCGGGCTGGAGATGCGTTTCGGCAGGAATCAGGCAGGTATGCACCTCAGGGATATGATGGACATCTCAGCGATGCTGGACCGTTTTGCCGCAGCCAGCAGACCTCTACATACAACCACAGTTGCCGTGCCGGACCGGCCGGGAAGAGGTCCCCAGGACGGCAAGGTTGCAGGAATATGGCATCAGTCCTGGGACCAGTCGTTACAGGCTCAATGGGTAGAGCAGTTCTGTAAGATCGCACTGAGTAAGCCGTTTATAAATACAGTGACATATTCCGAATTTGCAGATAGCAGCGAGGGTGAAACAGTCGGTTACGGCCTATTGGACGAACAGCTCAAGCCAAAAGAGTCTTACCACGCCCTGAGCAGGCTGCAAAAACTTATCCTCAGTCACTAATTTTCTGGCTATGCAAATATGAAGACGACAGACAACGGTGGTTTTGACAAGTCCGGTCCGGAACAAAGCAGGCTTGAATCATTCTGCTTTATCATCAGTATTTTCATTAGCGTAGTTATTGTGGGTCTATTTGTCGTGCCGTATCTTGCCGGGCCTTCCAAACATAATGAAATCTTTCTGACTGACAGGATAAACCCAAACAATGCCCCTGCGGCAAGTCTGGCAAGGCTGCCTGGGGTTGGGATGGCACGGGCGGAGGCCATAGTAGCATATCGGAGTGACTTTGCCGCAACAAACAGCAAGCTGGCATTCAAGAATTATAAAGACCTGGAAAAAGTCCGGGGAATCGGGCCAAAAACTGCACAGAAAATATGCGAATGGCTGAAATTCGAATAAAAATAATATATCCGCTATCCCTAATATCAGAGAAGAAAATAGATGCACGAACGGGAAATTGACAGACGCGATGAGAATCAAACAAAGACTAATGAGGGCACAGAAAGCCTTGTTAAACACGGCCTTCTTATAACTTGCATTATTTTTTCCCTCGCGCTTACCGTTCGCTTTATCTACCTTTATGAAAGCTCGGCCAATCCATCGTTTCAATCGCCAATTGTGGATTCCGATTCTTATGACGAAGCAGCCAGAGAATTTGCTGAGGGACAAGGTCTGGGAAATGCGTTTTTCTGGCAGCCTTTTTTTTATCCGTTCTTTTTGTCTGTGGTCTATTTTTTCAGCGGCAACTCAATCATTGTCGCAAAGATTATTCAGGCGCTGTTAGGTGGTTTAACCTGCGTGCTGACCTACAAACTGGGAGAAAAGATTTTCAATAGGCGGATTGGTATCATAGCAGGGCTTATTACCGCGCTTTATGGACCGATGTTCTTCTATGAATCGGAGCTTCTTGCGACCGGCTGGGCGACGCTCTGGACGGTGGTAGTCGTATCGCTTTTCCTAAAAACGAAGGAAAAAAACAAAAGCTGGTACTGGTTCTTGCTGGGACTATGTGGTGCCTTGAGTATCATTACGCGTCCGACGTTCTTCCCTTTTTTTCTTGCTGGATGTATTTGGCTGGGGTTTCGGATTCGGCGAGGATTGTCACTTGTTACCAGATTCGGAACGATTCTCACAGGGATTGGGTTAGTTATGGTACCGGTTGGCGTCGCGTCAATGTATGCTATCGATAGATTCTCGATTTTCCCATTTTCCAGTGGAATTAACTTATACATCGGAAACAATCCAAATTATCGCCAGACACTGACCGTACGGCCCGGCACAGACTGGGACGAGATGCTTAAACTTCCGTCGCAACATGGTGTGCGCGCCGATATCTGGGATTACGACGGTTTTTTTAAGCAGCAAGTCATAAATTATGTAAAAAATCAACCCCTCGATTTCGCTAAAGGGCTGGGGCGTAAGACGCTGGAGTTTATATCCTCGAGAGAAATACCGCGGAATGTGAGTATATATATGTTCGGCAAATGGTCGCGGCTACTTCGCTTGCTGACGTGGAAAGCCGGTGGATTTGGATTCCCGTTCGGGCTTATCTTTCCCCTGGCGGTATTAGGTATAATTTTTAACTGGAAATCCATTCCGACACCAGTGATACTTTTTATTGTGTTGTACCCTTTGTCAATCGTTCTGGTTTTTGCCACAAGCCGTTATAGGGTGCCGGTAGTCCCGATTCTTGCTATCCTTGCAGCGGCCGGTTTGGTTAGTACAATTAAAAGGATTCAGCTAAAACTGTGGCTAGAGGTTATGATAATAGCTGCTGTGGTTGTGGGAACGGTTCTACTTTCTATCCTGCCGGGACCATTCTGCCAAGAACAGACGAATTTTGAGCCCGAGTTTTTCGACTCGGTTGGCATTGTGACGAGTAAGCAAGGCTTTGGTGATAAGGCAATGGCATGCTTTTCCGAGGCTCTGCGGCTCAGACCTGATTTCCCTGAAGCGTATTTTCACGCGGGTGACGCACTTGTGCGTCAGGATAAGCTAAGCGAGGCAATCAAATACTACAGAGATGCGCTTCGGCTGAAGCCGGATTATCCTGCAGCACATACCAACCTGGGTATGGCACTTATGGAGCAAGGTGAGCTGGATGAGTCGATCGAACATTACAAAGAAGCTCTACAGCTAAAAGCGGATTTTTACGAAACGCATTACTACCTGGGTGTAGCTTTGGAGCTTCAGGACAAAGTGGATGAGGCAATCGAGCATTATAGAGAAGCCCTGCGACTAAGGCCGGATTTTCCTGAAGCGCGTAAAAATTTGGCCTCTGCGCTGGCGCGTCCGAGAAAATCAAAAGATACGGTTCAACCGTAACTTATAAAGTTGACCGGCCGGAAATTTATTCAGGAAACATCATATAATAGTCGAGAGTAAAAGAAATGGATGAGTGGAAAGTAAATAAGCCCCTCGGGCAGTGTTGCGGGACGGGCCGGAAGATTGAACAGGGCCAGGAGTATTTCGCAGCGCTGGTGGAAACTACCGAGGGATTGGAGCGTCGCGACTTTTGTATCGATTACTGGCTGGCTGAAAAGCCGGGCGTATTTTGTTTCTGGAAAACCAAGTTGCCCCGGCCCGATAAGAAAAAGCATATATTCGTCGACGATAATATGCTGATGGCCTTTTTCGAGCGGCTGGGGCGGGAGAGCGACCAGGAAAAAATAAACTTCAGATTCGTCCTGACGTTGGTATTGATGCGAAAAAGACGCTTGAAATACGACTCAAGCAAAAGCGAGGACAGCAAAGAAATATGGCGGCTAAGAGTTACTGGCGGTAATGAGATGGTTGAAGTAATAAATCCGCACCTTGACGAGGAACAAATTGAACGGCTTTCCTCACAGATAAGCCAGATTTTACAGGTGGATATTTAGCCGATGGCCTATATGAGAAATACTTCTCAACGTCTTTGGGGGACAAGGACAAGCGTATTTGTGGTTTTGATTCTGGGTGGCTGTGCGCCAGAACTTACGATGCCGCCGCCGCCACCGCCGCCTGTTACAGTCTGTCCGGGCAAGATAACCATGGCTGAGTCAATCAAGGTTATGAAGGCCCATTCGGAAAACATTATATCGCTAAAAGGCAGCGGCGAATGCAGGCTGCAATATCACACCGAAGATGGACAAAAACATTATGAACAATTCCCAATAAAGGTCAGAATTGTTCCGCCGAACAGAATTTATGTTCAGGGTGGTCCTGTGTTTGTGCCTAAGGCAATTGTGCTTGGAGTCAATGAAAGGGAATTTTGGGGATGGCTCAAGCCGGATAAGATTAGCACTTACTGGTGGGGGCAACTCAGTGAGACGGAAGATTGCCTTAACACCTTGGCCCTGAATCCCTGCAATGTGCTTGAGGCTTTGGGAGTTGTAGTGGTTGAAGACACAGATGGTTGGTCTTTAGGGAACAACGGAGTTTTCGATATCCTTGAAAGAAAGGCTCCAAACGGCAACAGAATTAAACGTGTATTTATTAACTGCTGCGATTATTTAACCCGCCGGATAGAGTACTTCGATAACGACGGACAAATAGTTCTGATAGCTATGTTGGACAAATATAAGCCGATATACAGCGGATTCTCAATGCCAAGAGACATCAAGATAATCCGGTTCGGAGAGGAAGATAAACATAACTTTATAGATATCAGGCTGGGCTCGATAGAGCCGGCACACTTTTCCAGTGAACAACTCAGTTTTATGTTCTCACGTCCCGAACCCAAAGGCTTTGAACACGTTTACAGAATGAGTCAAACCTGTGAGTTGATTAAGCAACAGCGATAATAGTCCTGACAGGTCAGATGCCGAACAGGGAGATTTGTGATGGCAAGACCAAGACTGGCCGCCCGCATAAAACAAGGATTACTTCTGCTGGATGGTGCGATGGGAACCCAGTTGATTGCCCGGGGGATTGAGACAGGAAAAAGCAATGATTTGTTGAACATACAATCACCTGAGGTCATCTGCGAGATACATCAGAATTACGTAAAGGCAGGCTGTGATGCCCTCTTAACCAATACGTTCGGGGCAAATAGATTTAATCTGGCCAGGCACGAGCTGGACAGCCTGGTCGAGAAGATAAATACCGCCGGCGCCGAAATCGCACGCCATGCCGCCGGCGAAGAAAGATATGTCCTGGGTGACATCGGGCCAAGCGGGGATTTTCTGGAGCCGGTGGGGACGCTGAATGCCGACGAATTAAAGACAGCTTTCTGCGAGCAGGCAAAGGCGCTGCTGGCTGGCGGCGTCGATGGCTTTATAATTGAAACGATGACAGCTCTTGACGAGGCGAAAGTGGCAATCGAGGCTGTTAAATCAGTCAGCAAGTTGCCCGTACTTGCCTCATTCGCCTTTGACCATACCGGCAATGGCTTCAAGACTATGATGGGTGTTGATGCCGAATCGGCAATTTCAAAAGCCCTTTCTCTGAGAGTCGATGCAGTAGGTTTTAATTGCGGCTCGGCAACACTCAACGAGTACATTGAGCTGGCGGATAAATACGTCTCGGCAGTGAAGCAACTGGGTAAAAATGTGTTAATCTTTGCGGAGCCTAACGCCGGCAGGCCGGAACTAATTGACGGCAAAACCGTTTATAATGTCTCGCCTGAGGATTTTGCGGCGGCAGTAGAGAAAATACACTCAGCCGGCGTAAACATAATCGGCGGCTGCTGCGGAACCGGCCCGGAACATATCGAAGCAGTCAATAAAAAATTGCGAACAGATAACGGGTGACGAGAAACTACAGAAGACAAACGCAAATGCTAATCATATGTTTGCATTTCATTCGATATTGGGGCTCACTCTTGTCATAGTGATGTTTCGCTCTTTTCATGTCGAGCGCAGTCGAGACATCTGCGTTATATGCAGTATTAAACTTACAAACCATCGCTAAGATCATGCCAGTCAGGATTGGCCTGAGTAATTAATCGTAATTTCTTATCTCGCCTCCAGCGTTTAATCTGCTTTTCTCGTGCAATCGCAGAAAGTACGTCATCGAACGATTCAACATAAACCAGTGTGTCGATCTTGTAACGATGGGTAAAGCCTTCTACTAATCCGGATTTGTGTTCCCAGGCTCTTTTGCGAATATCATTTGTGAATCCGACGTACAGAGTACGCGATTGGTTGGTCATTATGTAAACATAATAGGTTTTGCTACCGGGCATAAATTTATTATATGGCAAACTACTTTTCGAAGCCAGATTTCTCGACTCGCCCTCGTGTCTTCTGTCGAAGACAAAAACGAGGGCTTCGCTCGAAATGACGGTTGTATAGTCCTCTTTGTCATGTCGAGCGCAGCTCCCGTTGTTATGTCGAGCGTAGTCGAGACATCTGGCTTGTATGCGGTATTAAACCTACAAACCACCACTAAAGTCGCGCCTTCGAAATGAAGATGGTATAGTCTCTATAGCCCGAAACCAGAATACTGAAAAAAGCTTAAATATCTGACAGCCAGTTTTCGGTAAATACCTTCAGGTCTTTCTCATCGATAACGTCATCAGATGGTTCTGAGATATCACAGTCGGGATTCCAGTTGCCGTCAGCAGGCGTGCTTCGCCATGCGGCCGCGAGGACCGCAAAATCCTCCGCGTCCACATCTCTGTCAGGCTCAAAATCACCCAGCATAGCTGGAGTAAGCAGGAACGAATACTGACCGGGTGGACAACTGCCGTTACATCCCCACCCGATAGTTATCGTTTATGGCCCACGCAAGGTGCAGAGTCCAGCCAGAAGCGGGATTAATCAAATCATTAAGATTAATATTATTACCGCCGTGCATAGAATTAAACAGAACAGCATAATTGCCCCAGATATCAGTTCCGGCACGTCCGACTATCTGGCCCTTGTTGTTAGTACAAAAGGCTTCTGAATAGTTACAGTCCGGCAGAGAGCCCAAGTCGATGTTATTGCCATCGCCGGTTGGGTCAAAGAGCACTGCTCGAGGATAGTAAAAACCATACTCTTCCTCAATATTGTGGGCTCGTCCCACAATTTGTCCGCTGTTGTTGACGGATAAAGCTACGGCATACTTGTATCCGGGCAAAGTGCCGAGGTCGATATTGCTGCCTTGGCCGGTTGAATCAAACAAAACTGCACGCCAGTCAGCATAAATATTTATCGAGTTGGGATTGTAAGCAAAACCAACGATAAGACCGTTCTGGTTGATTGAAAGTGCCTCTGAATGGCTGTATTGGGGGAGAGTTCCTAGGTTAATCATATTAGGTTCGCTATCGGGCTCAAACAAGGCGGCACACTCGACGCCACCTGGATTTAGTTCAATTGTGCCAACAATCTGACCATTGTCGTTATTTGCAACAGCCCAGCTGCTATACGGATATACAGCAGTATTTTCTCCTGAGCCGTTAGGGTTAAATATTGTTGCACAGCCATGGTATGGTTCCCAACCAACCTGAGCACTTCCAACAATTTGTCCCCTGTTGTTGATAGAAAGAGCCGATGCGGTTTCACCTCCCAACGTTCCCAAGTCGATCACATCTCCAGCACCGGTACTATCAAATAAAACGGCACGATGGCTGCCAGCACCGCTGTAAACTTCTTGAACTACTCCAACGACTTCACCCTGATTATTAATACCCCAAGCCTGTGCGACGTCAAAACTATCAAGTGTTCCGAGGTCAGTTACATTGTAGCGGATGTTTGCAGCCTGAAGATTTAAATTCATCATTGCCAATAAGGCCATGATAAGTATGATGGACTCCTTTCTCATTTTCGGCTCCCTTGTGTTTTTTAATCATCTGTTGTGGAAACAGCCCGGAACATATCCAGGCCGTGGCAAAAAAATTGAAAAGTACTTAAATATCTGACAGCCAGTTTTCGGTAAATATCTTCAGGTCTTTCTCATCGATAACGTTATCGGATGGCTCTGAAATATCACAGTCGGGATTCCAGTTGCCGTCAGCAGGCGTGCTTCGCCATGCGGCCGCGAGGACCGCAAAATCTTCTGCGTCCACGTCCCTGTCCGGCTCAAAATCACCCGGCGTCGCGGTTGTAAGTAAAAACACTCCTCGACAACCGTTCGGATCATCGCCCCAACCTGCAATCCAGCCGTTATCGTTTATTGCTATGGCTCCATTGAGATACCATCCCGAGTTCGGATTTATTAAATCGTTCAGATTGACGTTATTACCGTCACAGGATGAGTCAAAAAGTACTGCAGAAGTATCAATAACCGGATTTATAGTACTAAAAGCAAATCCAACTATTTGGCCGTTATTATTAATTGAGCAAGCAGTAGTAAAATCGCAACCTTCCAACGTTCCAAGGTCGATGTTATTGCCCTGGCCGGTTGGGTCAAAAATAAATGCACGACGTGGATTTTCATAATTCTCGACCCATCCAATAATTGTGCCCGAGTCATTAATAGCTATCGCGGTACTCCATGATTCGCCCGGGGCCGAAAGATTAATGTTATTCCCGTCGCCCGTCGGATCGAATAGTGTTGCATATGAGTCCCCATCTTCGATATATGATATACCTATAATCTGGCCGCTGTTGTTTATCGAATAAGCACAGGAATGAGTGCATCCGGGCAATGTGCCGAGGTTCGTGTAGTCTGAAGGGAAATCTCCAAATAGCGCCGCGATTGGAACGTTAACGTCGTTAGCAGAGGTAATAACACAGCCGACAATCTGACCGTAATCATTAATTGAGGTGGCTGAACTTGGTATACCAAATTCGATATTGTTTCCTCCACCGTTAGCGTCGAATATAGTTGCAGCAGATTGTTTGACTTCAAAAGGCAGAGCTCCACCGACTATCTGGCCGTGGTTATTGATGGCTACCCGGTTTTCAGCAATAGGCCTGTCAAATTTGGTTTCACTGAACTGACCTAAATCAATATTGTTTTTTGCGCCTGTAGGGTCAAATAATACCCCCCGGCTATGAACTGTGTAATCAGTAAAAAGATTGACAGCCTCGCCCACAATCTGCCCATTATTGTTAATTGAAAGTGGGTGCGTATATTCGTAGCCTTCAAGTGTGCCAAGATCGGTTACGTTGTATCGGACGTTTGCAGCCTGAAGTGTTGAATTCACCATTGCCAATAAGGCCGTGATAAGAATGATGGATTCCTTTCTCATTTTTAATTCCTTTTATTTTGATGTTTTCAGCAGAAAGAGGTGCTTACGACTCGACTAAACTCGTCGTATTCAACGGCAGTAGTTATAATTTAATTGTCGGCTGGTTTGTTGAAAAAAGTTTAGGAAAATTGAATCTCTTGCCTGCTGCAAAAAAGCCGAAAATGTGCAATCGATGGCTGGCATCCGCAGATTTCAAGCAGTGGTCAACAGTTTTGTGATATGCTCGATAGTCTTTTTGGTAGCGCCCTGGTTTTGCCGGATTACTTCCCGGCCGTTGCCGGCAATCTGCTCGGCAAAGTCAGGGTCATTCAGACATTTCTGCATCATATCAAACAGCTCCTGCTCGTCGGGGACCATAAGAGCGCCTTTGCCGGCCAAAAGCACATCGACGGTTTGCCTGAAATTAAAGGAGTGAGGGCCGAAAATTGTGCATTTACCTAAGGCAGCGGCCTCGGCCATATCCGAGCCGCCCATCGGGACGAGCGAGCGGCCGACAAAAATGACCGTCGCAAGTGAATAAAATTTCCTCAAATCGCCCATAGTATCACCGAGAATTACTCGTGACTCGTCACTCGTGACTCGTCGCTCGATGCTCGATTTGTCTGGGTGTTGTGCGTTCTTCGTGGTTAATCCTTTTGCGTCGCTATAGCGGATTAGAGAAAAGCCGAACTGTTTTATAAGCTGGGCTACCTCATCGAATCTTTCGGGTTTGCGCGGCACAATCGCCAGGCGCAGGCCTGCAAAATTGCTCTGCTCTTTCAGCTTCTTAAAGACTTCCAGCAGAATCTGTTCTTCGCCCGGCCCGGTTGCGCCCGCTACCCATAACCTTTCATTGCCAATGCCCAACTGCCTCGCCAGTTCGTCCGCGCCTTCGACCTTGTCGACAATTTGTGCGGTGTCATATTTCAACGAGCCGGTGACAACAACTCTCTGTTCGGGGCAGCCAAGCTGCTTAAAACGCTCGGCATATTCCTCGGTCTGGGCAAGGACAAGTCTAAGCCTTCGAAATATCGTCTTAGCAATCGGTTTTATCTTCCTGTATCTCGAAATACTTTCATCGCTTAATCGGCCATTGATTATAACAACAGGGATATTCAGTTGCTCAGCTATTCGAACAAAATTGGGCCAAACTTCCAGCTCCATAAGCAGGCAGATTGCAGGCCTAATTCCACGAAAAGCGCGACGCATTATGCAGAAAAAATCAAGCGGGAAATAAAACACTTTATGACTGTTGCCGAAAAGGGCAGTTGCACGGGCAAAGCCGGTATCGGTAGTAGTGCTGATGACGATTTCAAAATCGCTGAACCTGTCTTGGAGTTCTTTGACGATAGTCTTGGATGCATTAACCTCGCCAACACTTACGGCGTGAATCCAAATGCATTTTTTCTCCGGCCTTTCACGAGCGATTTTGCCAAAGCGCTGCGACCAGCCGGCACGGTAACGGTTCTGCCGCAGCATTCTATAAACGATTTTCGGAGCAATCGCGATAACTGCAAGCAGATAAACAAAATCCATAATAAACCTCATTTGCGTACTCCGGTCGGATGTAAAAAACAGCCGGTAGTCTCCCGCATTTATACATATTGAACATTGCTGAATTCAAAACTACAATAATTATATGAGTATGACCCGCAAAAGTCGAGAAAACACCATAGATATTAGCCAGGCAGGAATCTCTGGCCGGCAAATTCTTTCACTGATGGTTTCGGCCGGGCTTGCAGCTATCATCGTAGCCGCCGTCCACTGGCCGGCTCTGTCTGCAGGTGCACTTTCGTTCGATGATAATCAGTACCTGACTGAAAATCACCTGGTTCAAAATCCAGGCTGGAATTCAATCAGGCAATTTGTCGTGGAAGTTCTCGAGCCCTCGACGGTTCGCGGTTACTATCACCCACTCTCGATGATATCACTGATGCTGGATTATGCACGCGGAGGACGAAGTGGTTATCTGGCACCCTTTCGTCAGACAAGTCTGTTGCTGCACATTATCAACACTGTGCTGGTGATTATTATTCTATACCTGCTATTCGGCCGGATTTTAGTAGCTACGCTTTCGGGATTACTCTTTGGTCTTCACCCACTGAATGTAGAATCGATTCCCTGGCTGGCCGAACGCAAAACTCTTCTTGCTGCTTTTTTTGTGCTGTTGTGTTTAATCCTTTACATTATTTACACTCGTAAAAGAAGCCGAACAGCATACGGCGCATCCGTGGCACTTTATATATTAGCATTGACATCAAAACCAACAGCTGTACCCCTGCCCGCCCTGCTGCTTTTGCTGGACTACTGGCCGCTGAGACGAATCAGTAAAAAAGTAATAGCCGAGAAGATACCTTTTTTTGTTCTCGCCGGCATCGCTGCATTTATTACATTCATATCGCAGAGGAACACATCTGCCGTCACGATGCCAAGCGAATATGGCTTTATGAAAATACCACTTATGATATGTCATAACATCATCTTCTACCTGCATAACTTTGTCTGGCCCACGCGACTGTCCGCCTTCTATCCTTTTCCTGAGCCCTTTAGTCTCAGGCAACCCACAGTTCTTGCAGGTGTAATCGGCACATTCATACTGATAACGATATTACTCTTTTCCCTGCGTTGGACGCGGTCTTTCCTTTCAGGATGGCTTTTTTTTCTCCTGGCGGTCTTTCCAACTTTGGGAATTGTCGGATTTCACCCGGTTATTGCGGCCGATAGGCACATGTATTTGCCAATGGTTGGCCTGATGCTACCGATAGCCTGGTTGTTAAGATGTGTTCTTGACGCTGGTGATTACGGCCAACGGCGGCTAAGGATTCTTGCCGTCATACTCACGGTAGCAACCCTTGCCGTGGGTGAAGCCACTGTTACCCGACGATATTTAGTCCACTGGCAAGATACCATCAGCCATTATAAACACTTACTGTCTCTGGCACCCGGTTACGCTATCATCCACAACAACCTCGGGGTGGCGTATTACGAACAAGGCAAGTCAACCGAGGCCATACGTCAATGGGAAACAGCGGTAAAACTGGCGCCAGACTATCCTGATGCCTTAAATAATTTAGCCTGGATGCTGGCCACCAGCGAAGCTATAAAGTCCCGGGACGCCGAGCGGGCAATCAAACTGGCCGAGCATGCATATCAACTTTCGGAAAAAAAGCCGGCCGAAAGGCTGGATACGCTGGCTGTCGCTTATGCCGCCGCGGGTCAATTCGACAAGGCAGTTCAGGCCGCTCAAAAGGCAATGGAACTCGCCTTTAAGGCAAAACGAACAGGCCTAGCGAACGAAATCAGCAACAGGCTTGAACTTTATAAAAACCGGAAGGCCTATCGAGAGCCACAATAACCATAATTAAGGACTGTACCGACGGTTCATATCCTTGACTTATTCGCCATTTTCGCGTAATAGATAAATAAGGATTTGTTGTCCCCGTAGCTCAATAGGATAGAGCGTTGGCCTCCGGAGCCAGAGGTTGTGCGTTCGAGTCGCACCGGGGATATTCAGAGGGGCATCCTTTACTCATCTACGCCACATACCAAAAAGCCGTTCTCCGAACTTCAAACAAAGGACGTACCCGAACCAAATTCCAATTGAAAATCCCTAAAGCCGCTAAAAAACATCGCCGATGATAAAAAGGTGAATTTGGCTGGCATTTAGTAACTTTGGCCGGTGAAAATCATGCTCAAGGCCGGCAAATAATGCCGTTAACGTAAAAAAGTAAAGGACACACCATGGAAAACGAACAGGTCAGGTTGGTCGATTTAATAGATGATATGTGCGATGGAAAGGATGTCTTTTTCCGGTACGTGTGTGTTGCCAAGGACATTATGCCCAACAATATAAAGACGCTAACCTCGGATGATACGGTGGAGAAATGTCTTAATTTTATGAAGGAACACCAAATCCGACACGTTCCGGTAATAGATACGGCGAATAAAAAAAGCGAGAAACAACGTTTCGTGGGTATCATTTCAGATAGAGATTTGCTGCGTCAAATATCGCCGTATATGGGAAAGATTGGTGAACAAGAAACCGACCTAAAAGCAAAGCAACAACAACTGGGACAAATCGTTACTAAGGACCCCATCTTCATATCGCCGGAAACACCGATTCCAGATATACTCGCCTGTCTGCTCGATAATCACATCGATATGGTGCCCGTTCTCGTTAATGGGAAGCTCGTAAGTCTCGTGACAGCCACGGACATCATAAAACTCTTCGTTAGACTCGATTCAATACGCCAGTTGTGGTCCAAGAAATTAAAAATAAAGACAAGGCGGCTGCCGGACCTCCTGTTTGGAGATTCACCCGAGCTGGCGGAGGTGCTCTCATCAATCCTGCGAACTGCTCAAAATTTTATGACCATCCACGTTGTTTCTTTGGAAGGACAGGATTCTGTTGCAAAAGCAATAAAAATTATGCAAGAGGGAAAATTCAGACATATACCGATAGTGGACAGCCACAACACCGTGAAAGGAATAGTCTCGGACCGGGATGTTCTCCTGCATCTGCCCTTCATAGAGGGTCAACGCCTATCGCAATCACGGGGATTTCGCGATCATTTGTTTGAAGTTTACCCAAGGCATCCTTCTATTGGACTTCCGCTCAATCACATAATGACTCCTGATCCCCAGACTATCTCGCCGGATGCCGGTCTGTACGAAGTCGCAAAGAAGCTATACGACCTCAAAATAAGCTGCCTTCCGGTAACTGATGAGGGGAAAAAGCTACTGGGAATAGTTACCATAAGTGATGTAATGAAGGGATTGTTTGCCGCTTATCGGCTAACTGAGAAATCACGTGGCCAGCTTACGGCTGATATGGCATCGACTCAAGAACCAGCGGGTGTTCGGTCCTGAGTTTGCAGTTATAAAGTATTGCCTTACAGGCATCCATATTCACTGGCGATTTCCTTAATTGAAACTCTCGACTCCGCTTGCCGTAAGGCATAGGCAATCTGCTTTTGTGTAAATCTTATCCTCTCCATTCCTGAATACTTTCCAAAAAATAGAGATTCTAAACGAATCCTCATTTTGAATGGACAACTGAGTCCGCCGAAAAAGCAACCATAAGAGGGCCTTTGGCAGCCTTTAGAGAGGGTACAATACTCAATTCGTTGCAAAACCGGCCGTACTTTGGTATCTTAAATAAGCCTCGGTTAGCGATTTAAGCAGATTCTTTCGTATGTGCTTCCGGGTATGTTTTATGAGATTGAGAACTAAATTTCATGTTTTGGCTATTGTACTACTCGTAGTAGTCGCCATAGGTGGGATTTGGCTTCTAAGCCGGCCAGTTCTCATCGGCCCGAATATTCGCCAAATCATCCTGGTCAGTATCGACACCTGCCGGGCCGATTACCTAAGCTGCTATGGCTACCCACGCCGGACCACACCGAATATTGATGCCATTGCCCGCCAAGCCGTACGCTTCGAGCAAGCTATTTCGCCGGTTCCGCTGACACTGCCGGCACACTCCTCTATGTTAACAGGCACCATCCCCCCGTATCATGGCGTGCGGGACAACATTACTTACAAATTCAGGGACCGCAATACAACTATTGCTGAAATATTGCGAGAGTACGGCTACAGGACAGGTGCAATTATCAGTACGTTTGTTCTGGACGCACAGTTCGGACTGAATCAGGGTTTTGAGAGTTACAACGATGACTTTATCGAGGCCCGGCAGTACGGCGAATATCTGGAGCGCAAGGCTCACGAAGCGAGTGAATTTGCCTGCAAGTGGCTACAGGAGAATCGTGGCGAGAAGTTTTTCCTTTTCCTGCATTACTTCGACCCCCACGACGCGTATGTACCGCCTGAGCCTTTTGCTTCGAGGTTTGCAGATAACCTTTATGCCGGCGAAATTGCTTACACCGATGATTGTATCGGCCGAGTAATCGAGAGGCTAAAGGCGCTGAGATTGTACGACCCGGCACTTATAATCATTGTCGGCGACCATGGCGAAAGTCTGTGGGAGCACGCCGAAGAAACGCACGGCTATTTTATTTACCAAAGCACTGTAAGAGTCCCGTTGATTTTCAAGCTGCCCGGCCACTCCAGGCACTTTACGGTTAGTGAGCCGGTGGCAGTGATTGACATAGTACCCACCATACTGCGGATGCTCCGAATCCCGGTGCCGGCCGAGGTTCAGGGACGGGATCTGTCGGGATTGCTTACAAAGAAACAAAGAGAAAAAAAACCAGGCAGTATTTACTGTGAATCAGTGGAAGCGACCAAATATGGGTGTAATCCTCTTTTCGGTGTGGTACAGGGCCAATGGAAATACATCGAGACAACCATGCCGGAATTGTACAACTTTACCCAGGATCCGAACGAGACAAAGAATCTGGCCGAAGCCGAGCCCGAACGGGCACGGGCACTTCGAGGTCAGCTGAAACGCATTCTAAGCGAGCAAAGTTACCGTGGTGAGCAGGAAAGCAAGACAGCGTTAGACCAGAGGAGTTTGCAACGGCTGGCATCACTTGGCTACATTGGAGGAGGCAGTGTAAGCAAAATACTTGAATTTGACCCAGGTAAGGATGATGCCAAGGACTTAATTGGATTTTATAACTTGTATCTGAAACTCCACAGTGTTTTTAAGGAACAAAAGTACGATGAAGCCGAGGATCTATGCCGAGAGTTGCTCAGGCAACGGCCGGATTTTGTAGACGCCCACAGTTACCTGGGCGAAATAGCCGTAGAACGGGGCGATACTGTTAAAGCAATTGCTTATTTCAGGCAGGCACTTCAGCTTGACAACGAACGATCTGATGTGCACCAGAAACTGGCCGCAGCCCTGACAAGCCTGGGCAATCTTGACGAAGCTGTTAAACACTTACAGGAGGCTGTACGCCTAAGGCCTGAGGATCCCAAGTCTCTCAATAGCCTTGGGATATTACTGGCCAAGCAGGAAAAACTGGAGCAGGCCACCGGCCTTTTTAAAAAGTCGCTGGAAATCGACCCCGATTATGCTGATGCCTATTGCAGCCTAGGAAATGTTTTTGCCCTACAGGACAGGATGGACGAGGCGGCCGAATACTGGAGCAAATCGCTACGACTAAAACCGGGTCAGACCGAAGTGTTGGAAAATCTCGGCAAGATATCGTACCAAAAGGGCAGAATAGATGATGCGATCGGATACTGGAAGCAGTCCCTTCAAGTAGATCCCGAGCAGCCCAAGGTGTACTTCAATCTGGGATTTGCCCTGAGCAACAAGGAGGACATTAGCCAGGCGATAGAGTACTATCTCAAAGCAGTGCAACTGAAGCCCGACTATTATCAGGCCCACACCAATCTGGCAAATCTGTTTAACCTGCGGGGCAATACAGTCGAGGCAATCCAACATTGGAGGCAAAGCCTTAAAGTCGAGCCTAAACAGGCCACCGCACACCAGAAGTTGGGTATAGCCCTGGTCAAGCAAGATAAGATTGCGGAGGCTGTTTTGCACTTCAAAGAGGCTGTTCGCCTAAAGCCGAATCGGCCTAAGGTACTGAATAACCTCGCGTGGATTTTGGCAACGTACCGGGACGGCCGGTTTCATAATCCGAACGAGGCTATCCGGTTTGCGGAGGATGCCTGTCTGCTTACAGATTACAAAGATGTCGGAATGCTTGACACTCTGGCGGCCGCCTACGCAGCAGCCGGGAAATTTGATGATGCGGCAGCCACCGCTCAGAAGGCGGTGGATTTAGCCCTTTCTTCGGGCCTGGAGGAACGGGCCCAGACCATACGTAAACGTCTTGAACTGTATAAAGCCGGAAAACCATACTACGAATGACCCTAATTATGATTTCTCCCGCCCTCCAAAACACACAGCACCTCGTTCATATCCAATAAATATACTTAGCCCTTCTGCCGATAAATCTAATATGGTCTCAAACCACAAACAGACAAAAAAAGGAGATAATTCGATGAGAACAAACAAGAATTTATCGGCCGTTGCCATAGGTTTGGCATGCTGCATACTAATAACCTGGTTTTCTACATCAATTCGGGGCGTAGAAAAAACTTATGAAGTCCGGCCGCAAATTTCCCTCCCCGAATACAGAACTGATGCAGCACGTGCTATAGATGCTTATGAGCGTTTAATGGAACGGCATATGGACCTTACTGAACAGAATTTAACCAAGATTGGTACGGATATTCAACAAATTGCTAAAAAGTTAGATTCTATCGACGTCAAATTAACAATGCTTTCCTCAAGAATGGCAACCATCGAAAAGACGCTCGGTATCAAACAATCCGGATACCCGCTTAGAAAAAAACTTCAGCCTGCACAAACGCAAAAAAAAGCGACAGATGCACCAAATCAAAAACCCAACCTGGAGAGTCTTGAATAAAAACCTTGTCTATAGGACCTATGCGTCTGCCTGGCTTCTACTCCTCTTGCCGGCAGGCAAATAATCCCGGATAATCAGCGGCAGTCAGCCATAGGTTTTGCCGGTTTCATCCACATAAATAGTGCCCTTTGCCTGCTTTATTACCTTAATTGCCTTTGGTACCTCGTCTAACTTTGGGACTTTGAAAAGTTTGCGGCACTTGTGGCATCTTATCCTTCGGTCGGCAGCATCAGCGTCAAGCAGCCAGCAGTTGCCACACCTTGGACATTGAGCAATAATCTGCATAAACAGATCCCCTGTGCTAATATAGCCAGATGCTGAGAGGGAACACCACTTCGCAATAAATCGCAAAATAGGAATCCAACTCAAAACTAAACAAGAGATATTATATCCGCGGACTCGACATGCGTCTATTATAAAATTTGTTTCCTTCGTCCCATAATATCGCTTTACCATAAATAGTATCACCTTAAACAAAATAAAACCAGGTTTATAGATCTATGCAGCTTGATTCTGCTTGATTGGACCGTTTGAATCAGCTAAAATAGCTTTTACGGGGGTGGGTTAAAATGATAAAGAGAATTTCATGCAGAGTGATTAGATCTGTTCCTCTTGGCAGGAACGGCGGCACGTTCCAACGTGCAAGGTGGTCCAATAATAAACACCACCGGGTTGACGATACTGCTGCTGCAAATGCCGGGCAGTCTAGTTCACCAGCCACTTATACGAGCCCGTTTAACACAGCAAGGGCATCTGTTGAGAATGACCTGAGGGGAAAGTTTCTCGACTATTACGCCTGAGGCTCAACTTTGAGATTTATAGGTGGTAAGTCCTCGGCCAAATAGCGTAGCTTATACCAAATCCCTTAAACGGTGTCTTAGATAATAGCGGCACTGAGACAACACCACTGCACTTATAATTATAGTGATGAAGACATCAAGTGAGACCTCATTTATCACAACAGCCAGGGCTGTGCCTGCGGCAGGCGGATGTTCGACATCTAAAGCCGCCATAAGAAAGATTGCAATTCCGACTGCGAGGGAATACTCAAAGAAATAAGGCAGGCTGATGAAATAGAATATAGCTCCGGAGATTAAGCCAACAAGATGGCCGCCAACGACGTTTCTTGTTCTTGCGGAGACGGCTTTAGGCATTGCGAATACGATAAAAGTAGTGGCACCCATTGCGCTGATTATGACTATTCTGTCCTTGCCCAGGATGAGGGTAAGGGCAAATATAACAAAAGTGGCTAATAAGGTTTGTAGGAGGTAGTATTTCCACAACTTTCCGAATTTTTCCTTAATTGTAGCTTCCAACTCCATATTTGGCATATCCATCGCAATTTTCCCGGCAGTGGCCCAGCTTACAACCAAAAGCAAACGAAGGGCGAGTAGCCGAGGGGGTACAAGTGTGCAGCTATCTCGCTGAGTTCATATTCAGACTGCAGTATCACCCCTCCATAGTCAGCCTTGCGATTTTCAGCTTCTATATACCAAACTCTGCGATCTCTTCCGCAGCCTTTCGAGCGTTTTCCGGACTGTCAAGTTGGCCGGTCAATAAAAGCTCTTGTGCATGCTGGATGGCCTTGGTGCCATTTTGCGGGATTTGCGTTGCCTTGTTAATGAAAGAAGTATAGTTAACCTGCAGGGACACATCCACCCCACTATTTGGAGTAGCCCCGGCAGAATTGGGCTGCTTGGACAGTGACTTTTCCAAAAAATCCTGAATTTGTTTGGTATATATCTTATCTATCACTGCATTATTCCTCTTTCAAAATTCTTAATCTACATTTCTTTTCGCACGTTTTAGACAAAACTTTAGGCTTTCCTGCCGAATTTTTATTTTTCCAAAGTTAAGGCCTCTTTTTGGACGAAATTCGCATATTTGTCATCTCGCCTTTTAGATTATAGTGTTTGGGCCACCTCATAAGCCACGAACTTAATAAACCTAAGCGGACTAACAGCCACCAATTGCTCCCGTAAGGGCACAGAACCTGATTGAATTTGAGTGTTGAAATAGTTCTTTATCCGATACCCGGTTGTTTTATCGGTACCATCCCAAATTTGTTCAAGAGCCCATATTAACTTTCCATCCTTCAGGTCCACAAGCTTCAGGCGAAGACCAATTACCATATGAGGATAAGGCTGATATTCCGTAATAGTGCCGGTCAACATCGCATCGCACCTTAATGTCTTGTGGGCTGCAAATAACTGCTCAAGGCTGTACGTTGAGTCGAAATCCAACTGCAGGTTGCGCCACACAGGCTCGTTCTGGCGGACAACAGTCAAACCAAAAACCTGTTTTTTTTGTACCGCCTCAAAAAGTGCTTTGGTCACATCGGGGCTAACTGTTGGATAACTCGAATCGTTATCTAACTCAACAATAGCAACCCTGCCAATGGCGGACAAATCCTTATCAGGATTTAAGTAATAGTAGCCTGTTGCAGATACGGGAGCTCTATAAAACTGGCAGCCCGATAAAAAAACCGGCAGCAATAACAGTAATTGTGTTCTTAAATTATTCATTCGGTCCGGCCAAAATTAATGTTTTCTTTAATTGAGACTTAACGGACTCATTTGGTGATATCACAGATGAGTCCGTATTCTCACCCTGGGCAGATTCCGTCTTAACCTCTCCTCCGAGAATTTTAAGTATCTTAAGCAGTGCTTCCAACTGGGCTTTTTCGGCCTCACGCATCTCGCCACGAAAACCGAGGATATCGGTTTTCCAATTATTCAATTCAATACGCATTTCAATCAAAAGGTCATTTGCCTCGGTTAATTCTCTTTGCGTCTGCTGCAACTTGGTTTCAAGGCTGACCACAGAGTCTTCAAGACGGCGGTTTTTCGTGATAAGGTCCTGGTTTTTTTGCCACAGCTCAGCCGATTCTTTGGAAAGTTCGGCATATTTTTGCGATAATTCTATAGCCGACTCCACCGCAGTGGGGCCTTGTGGAGTCGATTCCTTGAACCTTCTTGCAACAGAGTCACTTTGCTGTACTTTATTAGAATCGGTTGCAGGTGGGAGAATAACCTCCACCGGCTGTTGAGGAAGTTGACAGCCTGACAGCAGCAACATTAACAGTAATGGAATCAGTAAAAGCATAATTTTTTTGTCAGCTTGCATTGTGCCTTTCTCCCATTTATTTTGCCTGCTCGGGCGCCTCATTGGAAACTCCGGATTCACCATTTTGCGTTTGGGAATCCCCAACAGAGGGCCCAACCTCGGCATATTCACATCTCAAACTCGTCCTTGTACCACAGGAACAGATTATTTCTATAATAGCAAATTCGGTGTTCTTTTCCACAATATGGACCTGCGGCGTGCCCGAACCCATATTTCTCTCTTTCGATAAGACGGGCCCCGCCCGATCCGCACCAAGGCGGAATTGGCCTTCGAGCTTAACATTGTCGGCTTTTAAAATGCGTGCCAGTTTTCTTCCCATTTATTATTCTGTCCTTTCAATTTTTTTTGCACGTTAACAGTTTTGAGTCAAGCGCAATAATCAATAGTGCTCTTGTCATCTTCGTTTGCCGTATGTTCGTTGTTGAGGTCTTGTTCGTCAACCGACCCATTCGCCTCTTGTTCGGATTCACCACTTTTCTCTTCATGCAGGTTCCTCTGTTGTTTTCCCTGCTCACGACGTCTTGCAGGGGTTAAACCTGCGATATTTTGCATGCCTTCCACCGGCTTTATTATACTGGAATCATTATCTGCCATCTTTCCACTGCCTTAATTTCACGGACAAGTTAAATAGAGCGCTTGCGTGCAATTGGCTGATACGAGCCTCGGTAATTTTGAAAATCTCGGCAATCTGCTTCATTGTCAGGTTCTGCTGATAATAAAGCAGAATAATTTGGCGTCGCCTTTCGGGCAACTGCTGTATCGCCTCGGTTAGCTTCTCTAAAAGCTCGTCTCGCTCGATTTGCTCATCAGGTCCGGTCGTTTTCGTTGCCGCCAAAAGATTGCCCCATGCAGGTGCATCCTCTCCAAAACCGTCGATTGAGATAAAATGCCGCGCCCGGGCATTTTCAAATGTTTTATAAATCTCATCAACGGTTACCCCAAGTTTTTCAGCCAACTCGGCTTCAGTGGGCGCAATGCCTGTCTGCCCGGTGATTTTCCGGGCCAGCTTCAAGGTATTGTAAATCTGCTTATTAAGATTTGCAGGTATAAAAGACCAGTACCTTAACTCATCAAGAATGGCTCCTTTGATCTTAATATAGGCGTAGGTCTTGAAGTCGGTTTGCCGGGATGGATCAAAATCACTCGCAGCTTTAACCAGCCCGACAGTCCCTGCAGAAACCAAATCCTCAAATGATAACGGAGGCTTCAGATACGTTACCGCTCGCCGGGCTATTTTATGAACCATAGGAAGAAACTGCGCTATCTGCTCACCTTCGACCGGTTGTCTTTTTTGATCAGAGTATGTGCGCACAGCAACGGCATTTAGATGCTTTTGGCCATCTTTAACAAGCTCCTGCCCGGAAATATTTTTAGTCTCCACCGTCACTGATTTGTTCCTTTTGTTTACTAATCTGTCTTTTAATCATAGCGTTAATCACAATAGCATTAACCGCCTTTACAGCGAAAGCTGCCGCCATATATGCGACTACTGCCCCCACTAAGGACCTTTTACAGCAGGTAAACGGCGAAAGACCACCAATCCAACCAATTAGGCTCAAACCGAAAAAAAATATTACGGCAACACTTACAGCAATTGACCGAACGTGCAACGGCATAATTAAAAGTTCCCTGGATATCTTCGCATTTTGTGTTTTGCTTCACGCCCTAAAAGACATATCATTTTGAAACCTCTACAAGTCCCCGTTTTTCAGACAGCATCGACTCAGGCTGCTGGACAGCTACGGCCTCTATTGGTTCCACTTCAATTCCAAGCAGGATTTCATCATAAGCCACGACCGGCAACATCGGCACGGTTCGTGACAACATCGCCGCCAGTGGGCAGCGCAATCTCGAGTCGCACAGCAAAACTACCTTGTCTTTACCTTTGTCCATCGCCGCTTTCCAGGCTTGTGCGATTCCTCTGCTTATATCCATTGCCATCTCGGTCGGTAAAGCCAGTTTTATTCCCTCGGCTTCCTGTCGTAAAGTTGATGTCATATGATGTTCAAGCGCCGGTTCCAGTGTTATGGCCGAAATTCTGCCGGTCTCGTCCTTACATTGCTCGGTAATGGTTCTGCTTAAGGATTTTCGAGCCATTTCCGTCAAAGCGATGGTGTTCTTGGTTTTTGAAGCGTGCTCCCCAAGTGATTCAAGTATAGTGGTTAATTCACGAATCGGCATCCCATCTTTCAAAATGTTTCTAAGCACGCGTTGAAGTAATCCAAGGGGTACAAGCTCACCAACAACCTCTCCGACCAGTGAGGGCTGAGTCTTGCGAAGCCGATCAACAAGAAGTTGAACATCTTCGCGGGTCAATAATTCATCTGCGTGTCTTTTAAGTGTTTCAGATAGATGCGTAATAAAGACCGATTCGGAGTCGATAACAGTATATCCGTTTAATTCAGCCTTCTCCTTGTTGGCTTGTGTGATCCACAAAGCCGGCAAACCATAAACAGGCTCGGTAGTTTGAATGCCTTGCACTTTCGTCTGCACTGCACCGGAATCCATAGCGAGGAACATATCAGGTTCCAATCGCCCCTTTGCCACCATGTGGTCAAATAGCTTAATTTCATAAGCAGTGGGTTCGAGGTTGATATTATCCCGCAGACGAACCAAAGGCATAATAATGCCCAGTTGCTGGGCAAATCTTCTCCGCAACGCACCAATACGATCGAAGACAGTGCTGCCTTTACGGGGGTCAACCATACCAATCAATCGCACACCGACCTGCACAGAAACCCTATCGATGTCCAATAGCTCTTCAACCGGTTGTTTTTCTGCTTTTGCCTGCTGGCTTAGTGTTTCGGGCTTTTTCTCGTGATGTTTTTCGGATCGAGCCACAAATCGCCCCATCAGAGCGGTGCCGGTGGCTAATAACAAAAACGGTATTTTAGGCAGGCCCGGCACCAGCACCATCGCCGCAATGACAAAAGACGTTATCAACAGTGGCTGGCTGGTCCTAAGAAACTGTCTGGACATATCCTGGCCAACACTGTAGCGTGACGAAATTTTAGTTACCAAAAAACCTGAACTTACTGAGATTATTACCGAGGGTATCTGGGTGACAAGCCCATCACCGATGGAAAGAATAGAATAAGTCTTTATGGCACCGGCAATCGTCATACCTCGTGAATAACCCATGGCTATGCCGCCAATGATGTTAACAATGGTGATTATCAGTCCCGCCTTGGCGTCGCCGCGAATGAATTTACTGGCACCATCCATTGCCCCGTAGAACTCGCTTTCCTTAACAATTTTGGCCCTGCGTTTGTTGGCTTGGTCCTCGGTAATCATTCCAGCGTTAAGGTCCGCGTCAATTGCCATCTGCTTGCCGGGCATAGCATCAAGGGTAAAACGAGCGGAAACCTCACTGATCCGCTCGGCACCTTTTGTAATTACTATAAATTGAATAACAACAAGAATTAAGAATATTACCAGCCCGACGACGAAACTACCGCCTGCAACAAAATCACCAAAAGTCTGGATAATCTTCCCGGCGTTTCCCTGTAGAAGTATCAATCTGGTCGAGGCTACATTAAGAGAGAGGCGAAACAGTGTTACGAAAAGAAGCAGTGAAGGGAATGTGGATAATTCGAGAGGCTCTTTCGACGAGAGGGTAACTATCAGAACGGCCATCGCCAATGATATACTACAAGCCAGGAGCATATCCAACATCAGCGTGGGCAGTGGAACTATCAGGGTAGCAAGAATCATCACTAAGCCCATAGCTAACACGATATTGCTGTACAATTCCAGCGGTGTATTAAGCAACCCTGACAAACTTGATTTATCGGAAACTGCCATTACGATTCCTTCCGCAACGCGGCATTTGCTGTGGTCGTGATTTATGTCTCGACTGTCTTCGTAGCAGAATCACCGGGGCCAAGAATCTGATTTATTTTAACGGCGAATTGCCCGTCAACCACCACCACATTCCCGGTAGCAAACTTAGTGTCCCTAAGGTATAAGTCTGCCGGCTCATCAATAGGTTTATCGAGCTTCAGTACCGAGCCAGGTCCAAACTGTAAAAGCCGCCTTACCGGTATTTCTGTTCGGCCGATAGAAACGGTAACGGGTACGTTCATATCCAGTAAGATGTCAATACTTCCAGCAGCGGCAGCACCTTCTGTGCCGGCTGCTTCCGAAAATTCAGCAGATTGCGCTTGTGTCTTTGTCTGTGCCTGTGCGGCACCGTCTTGCTGATCTTGCTTTTCTTCCGTCTTTTCTTCTACGGATTCGGTTGTGTCTGCCATGGTTTTTGTTTCCTTATTTTAATTAAGCATCTGTAACCGGATTTATTTCTACGGCCTATTTCAAGATGATTCTGTAACCACCACAGCGTATTTGCCGGCTGATTTCGCGGGCCAGCCGTGGAAAAACACTCGGCCTTCAACAATCAATTCAGCCGGCTCATCAATTCTTTTGTCAAGTAACAATATGTCATCAGGCTGAAGACTCATCATCTCTTCAAAAGTAAGCACGATAGAAGCCAACTGAGCCGTAACAGAAACCGACATTTCCTGCAAATGGGCAAGAATCGCCTTCGAAGCATCTCCAACAGAAGACCCGCCGGCAGCTTGTGCGGTCTTTCCTACAACAGATTCCAGTTTATTACAGAGTATTAAAAGATGAGCTTCATGGCTGTTTTCCGAGTCAGCTTTCTTGATGTTAAAAGTAATTTTGCAGAGTTCTTCCGTGCCTTGCAGCTCAAGGGGCACTCGTCCTTTGACAATACTGTCGGCCGGCTGGAAATCATAGCTCTCGTGAGAGTTGGAAAGTGCCTCAGCAATGGCAGACGCGATGTCTAATAAAAGTGATTCCTCCAGTTGCGATAACTCCTTGCCCGATTCTTCTTCAGATTCGGAATCACCGAGCAATTGTCTTGTCCAGATAGCTGCAGACTGGGGTGGTATACTAACGACTCCACACGGCTGGTCCTTGGCGGCGTCAAAAGACAAATAGTAATCACGCTGTTCGTTATCTGAAATCTGCTTAAGAAGTTCATCAGCGAAGCACTGTGTGGTCGAAGTGATTGTAACATTGAAATCGTTGTGGTAAAAGTCAGCAAATTTTTGAGCAACTGCCACGGCCACTTCTTTTGTGAAATCCTCAAGCTCCTTAAGCTGCTCATTATTAAAACAGTGAGGCTGGCTCCAATTGTACTCGGCAGCCTCTATTTGCGCAGCATCCTCTGCCGGCTTTGAACCGACGGCAACGAGAAGATCTTTTATCTTTTCTCTGCTCAAGTTGTTGGCGACGGCGCTACTCATTGTACGGCAAATTCCTTAAAAAGAATGTGTTTGATTCGAGGCTTGGCATCAGGAAAGAGTCTTTCGTTAAAACCATCGAGTATTTGCGATTGAATACGCTTAAGGTTCCTATCACCTCTGATGCTCTCAAGATTCAGGCTCGCAAGGTAGATAGTAAGCCAGTTTGTCAAGATGGGTTTTTTCTCTTCAAGAAAAACTGTGGTTTTCCTTGCGTCCACATCAGAGTTTATCTCCAGTGTTAAACTCGCCCGGACATAGCGTGTTACACCAGGTTCATCAAGGTTTGCCACAACAGGTTCCAAATCATAATACCAGACCTTTTGAGAGCCCCCCCCGACCAAATCGGGGGCTTCCGCTTTTATGTTCTCCACTTCAGACGTCGGGTCTTGCTGGGAAGATTCGGCTGTTTTGGGTGTACCGGAACCGGTAAATAATCGGCCGGATAAAAAACCAGCACTAGCGAGAAGTAACACTGCAACAGCCATTATTATCCAATGCAAAATACCACCAGAAGAGGACTTTTCTTCCGTCTTTTCTTGGGGCTTTTCTTCCTTTGAATCTTCCTGTTTTTTTGTATCTTCCGCATCTGCCATTTTTTGCCTTTTGCCTCAATTATTTGTTATCAGATATTGTTCTCAGGCCGACTGCAAGCAATCCTGGCGTTGATATCGGCGGATCTTATCTCGCAACGTTCGGTCACTAATGCCCAATACCTTTGCGGCCTTCGTCTGGTTACCTGCCGTCTGACGCAAAGTGTCCAAAATAGCCCGTCGTTCTATGCGCTCAAGTGATACTCCCCCCAGTCCACGTACCAGGGAGGTATTTGGGCCGTAGTTTTGTCCCCGTTCTGCAAAATCGAGTTCCTTCTTCTGTGGAAGTGGCTGTAGTTCATCGAAGAGCCAGGAGACGTCAGCTAACGACAGGATTTGGCCGGCCCCCAAAATCAGCGATGTCAGCACTACATTTCGTAATTGTCGGACATTGCCGGGCCAATGGTATTTGGCAAAAATATCCATCATCCCGGCGTCAAGTTTAACGATCCGGCGTTGTACTTCACGCGCATAAATGTTTACAAAATGCCATACAAGGTCAGGCAAATCCTCCGTGCGCTCCCTCAAGGGTGGGACAACTAATCTTACGCCGCTTAGCCGATAGTAAAGGTCCTGACGAAACCGGCCTTGTTGAACCTCTTGTAATAAGTCCTTATTGGTTGTACTTATTATTCGAACATTAACTCTGACATTTTCATTTCCGCCGACGCGTTCAAAATCCTGCTGTTCCAGTATGCGCAACAGCTTGGAATGAAATTTTATGGGCGTTTCAGAGATTTCATCCAGGAGCAAAGTCCCCCCATGAGCCATCTCAAATCGTCCCTTGCGCTGGGTATAAGCACCGGTGAAGGCACCTTTCTCATGTCCGAACAGCTCGCTTTCAAGAAGCGAGTCACTTAATGCTGCGCAATTGACTTTGATATACGGCCCCTGGGCCCTTTTGCTTTCGTGATGTAAAAGGTAAGAAATCAGTTCCTTCCCCGTCCCGCTTTCACCACTTATTAAAACCGATGCCGATGTGCGGGCTACTCTTTTAGCCAGGGTGACAGTTTGAGCCAACTTTGCACTTCTGCCCACAATCCTGTAAAGGCTTCTGGTGTCCTCGAAAGCCTCCGCTATGGTTGAGGTGCTATGGTTGGGTAAGAAGGTATCCAACAAACTTTCTATTTTCCCACGGTCAAGAGGCTTAATCAGGAAATCGCGGCAGCCTGCACGAATAGCCCTGACGGCTGTTTCGACGATTCGTTGCCGGTCTTGTCCTCCTGGTTTCTCGTCTTTGGCTATCATAATCACCGGCAGCTCGGGCGAATCTGCTTTGATTTTTTGAAGCAGTTCGACACTACCCCCCTGCCGGTCAGCCAAACCAGAGGACCGGCTTATGTCATCGCTGATAAACACAAGGTCATTATCACCCTTGTCAAGAAAACCAACAGCGCCTTTTTTATCATTAGCAATAGCCCCACGGATTCCCCTGTGGGCTAAAATCTCAAGCATAAAACGGGCCAGCTCGGCATCGTCATCAACTATTAATACATTTGCAACCCGACACCTCTGGTTGACTCGATTTGTGTTGTTTGTTTCTGTTTCAATCATTTTCAGGACACTCAACTTTCACCTCTGCCCGCAATAGACAGCCGGCTAAGGATGGCCCTCGGCAATTAGCTGCCGGGGCTTGTCTTTCTGATACCAATCTATTAATTTGTCCCTGGCTTTCGCCAAATTCGTCCACGGCGAATTCGGGTATTCTGTAATGAGCTTTCTGTATGTCTTAACTGCCGTTAAGGGCTCATCATTCCGCAGGCAGTTGCCTATTTGAAATAAAATCCAGGCCCTATCCTGAGCTGATTCGGCCTTCTCGTCGGCCTTGTCCGGACTGCTGCGGTCAAGGGCCTCTTGGTAAAACACAGATGCTTCCTTTAGATGGCCGCTGTAAAACAAAAACTCTGCTAACTCAAGAGGATTGCTTACCTGGTCAGGATGTTGCAACAGATTCTCGAGCATACGTAAAGTTTGTTCGGCTACCGGTTTGTACGGTGGTTTAAACCCGGCTTCTGTTTCTTCAGGTACCTTCAGCGCTTCCATATCGGATAAAATTTCATTGGGCTCTGCTGTTTGGGCCGGCTCAACAACAATGAAAGGTTCAGGCGCCCTGCTCTGCGGTTCGAACTCAACAGAGCGGATTTGCTCAATTATCTGTTGAAGTTCATTTTTATCTCTTTCGTCATCATTGCTCTCAGGAATACTAATCCTGGCCTGCCATACTTGGTGCCTAAGGTTGCTCTTTGTGTCTTTCACAGCAGGAAAACCGTCCCGCGGCAGTTTTGCAACGTTCGGCTTGTTATCACTTTGTGAAATCCCTACAGGATGACCTGTTAGAAAATCTTCTGAATCAAGTTGCTCTGATAAAATCTCTGCGGCTGCAAAAAACGCCGTGAAGCAAAAAACGAAAAAGGCGCAAAGGTATCGAGATACAGGAGTTGTTTGCCGTTTTTCTACTTTGTGCCTTTGTCCCTTTACCACTTTGTGTCTTTGTCCCTTTTTATTTGCTTTGTTGTAGTGATTGACCGGTATCGGCCGGACTGCCAAACGTCGTTTTTTCATTCAGGGATTCGGCTCCATTCCATCGACACAAAAGAGTATATGCCGCCCTGTCATAATTTTTCTGTCGCCTGTAGGCTGTTGCCAGAAGAGCTAAAGCCCTTTGCTTCACCTGCTCTGGAGGATCCAAATCCAAAAGCTGCGAGGAAATTGAAATAGTCTGTGGATTTTGGCCTTGCTTCAAACATACATCAGCCAATTCGAGAGCAACCTCGTGCGCCAAAGGCCCGGACTCGACAAAGGTAAGGATTTTGGTCAAGTCCCTGTGGGCAAGTTCCAAATCCCCTTTAGCAACGTAACACCGGGTCAATTCAAAAGATATTTTAGCTTTTAGCTGCGGCTCGACAATGTATTCAGCACGGTCGCCGAGTATCGCAATAGCCTTATCAAACAGTCCTATAGCCCGAAGGATTTTGCTCTTAAGCAATAAAATCCCGATAAATTCCTCCTGCGAGAACTGCCAGGAATCCATATTCTCCAATATATTAAGTGCTTCAACGAAATTCTCCTGCTGTACCCGGGCTTCGACTAAAGCCGAAACAGCCTCAACATACTCTTCTCTGGAAAGCTGCTTTGCCAAAGCATATTGGAAGGCTTCACAGGCCTGCTGGGTTTTTCCTAAAACCAGGTCGGCTTTACCCAAAAGAATATAGGCGGAATATAAATCCCTGCTGGGACGGTCCTTGGCAATATCGATGTATCGAATCAGCCATTTTGCTACAGCTTGATGGTCTTTTCTCTCGTAAAAACACCTGGCAGCTCCAAGAGCAGAGGCAGCCTGCGATTCCAAAGACAAACCAAGATAGTAAACCTTGCTATAAAGCCGTCCGGCCTCATCATAAAGCTGCGCTTTCATTGAGACATCAGCAAGATACAAATACGACTTACCGCCGACCTCCGTATCGGGATACTGTTCAACAAGCTGTTGTAAATCCTCTCTGGCACCGAGATAGTCGCGCAGGCCGGTTTTTAGTTTACTCGAGTGTAACAAGGCGAACGGCGCCAGGGATGTCTGTGAAAAGCGGTTGGCCACTAATTTATATTCTGAAATGGCATTGGTGACCTGGCCTTTTTGAGATTGGAGAAGCCCCAGAGCAAAATGAGCATTGGCGATACGCTCGTCATCAGGAAACATAAGTAAAAAACTTTGCAAAAGCGAAATAGCTTCCTGGCTAAGCAAAGATATATGTTCTGACAAGGAGGAATAATCAGCCGGATTGAAAATATTGACGACGTTGTCCTCATCCAGAAGAGCCAACAAACCGGCACAACCTGCTGCCGTTATTACAGATTCCTGAATTGTTGCCGCAGGAAGATATAAACTTACCGGTCTTTTTCGAATAGTATCTTTTGTTCCTCTCGAGTCCGGCATTTTGTCGAGGGCCCAATAAATGTCAAGCTCAGCATTGGCGGCAAATTTCGCCAGCAGTTCTTCTATTGATGCCCCGTGGCAAACGACAAACCAGCAGGGTGAAACACCCTGTTGCTCGAGCTTTTGAATTCGCGGGCCAAGTACTTCTTTGCTTATTCGCTCCGTCCCTGAATTCAAAAAGGACCGCAACTGTGTTTCGCTCAGATTAATGAATGGATCAACATCCAGGCTGCTGCTCCACAATCCTCCGGGAAGGTCTTTATCGGCATCACAAAGCGAAAGAACGTTTTTAGTTATCGCCTCAGAAACCAAAAAGTGACAATCGCGCTGCAGCAATATAGACCAATTCCTGTCGAAATCCACTGCCCCAATTAAAGCAATGGCCTGATAAGCTCTGATCCGTGCTTCCAGGTATTGCTTCTTCTGTACACTAAGCAAGCTACGGTAGTAATTGGCCAGTATTCTTACAACAGGAGAGTGGCTTTTAGAACCAATCTTGAATAAATGGTCGGCCTTGTCGTAATGAGCCGACCTTTCCATACATAAGGCCTTTCTCAGTTGGAAAAAGTCGCTCAGTAATTCCTCGTCTGTGCTCGCTGGAAGGCTTTGTTGAAGCCGGTCATAAATAACATAAGCCTTAACGTAATCCTTTCTTAGATAGAAATTCTGAGCCTCTTTCAAAGACAGCGGCTGTGTTGGTGAAAGCGTATTTTCTGGTTTTGGGATTTGTTGTGGCACTGTGTAGGTGTCATCTCCAACCGGCGGTTTAGGAGACATTTGTTGGGCAGAAGGCCTCTCGTCGCTGACAGGCTTTGAAGCAATTGCAGTGTGAGGGACAGGCCTTAATGAAGATTTTAATAGTGCGCACAGTAAAACTACTCCGATCACAATCATACTGATAATGAGAGCTCTCTGGATAAGGGGAAGCCATTTATTACTAACCGGCACCGACCCCGATTGCCCTTCGTCAGCAGCTTGTTGAGTCATCGGTGCGTGGATAGAATCCACCATAGATTCGTCATAATCTTCATTTCCGGCAACTAATTCCCGGTCTGAAGACACATCGAAGACATCCTCCTGGGATTCCGGAGTTGTCGGCACCTCAGGAGCTTTTACTTCTGATTCCGAGGCTGTGGGCGCCTCAGAAAAACTTTCTTCTGACTCCGGGGCTAGTGGCACCTCAGGAGTTTTTACTTCTGATTCCGGAGTTGGAGACGCCTCAGGAGCATTTTCTTCCGGTTCCGGAACTGAGGGCGCCTCAGAGGTATCCTCTTCTGGCTCCGTAACTGGCGGTGCCTCTGAGGCGCTCCCTTCTGACTTCAAGGTTGGGGGTGTATTAGGAACATTTTTCTCTTGCTCTGGAACTGGTGACGCCTCGGAAGCATTTTCTTCTGACTCCGGAGCTGGGGGCTCCTCAGTAGCTTTTACTTCTGGCTCCGGAACTGGCGGCGCCTCGGAGGTACTCCCTTCTGATTCCGGAGTTGACGGCTCCTCAGCAGTATTTTCTTTCGGTTCCGGAACTGAGGACACCTCAGAAACATTCTCTTCTGATTCCGCGGCTGGTGGCGCATCAGGAGCTACTTCTACTGGTTCCGGAGCCGAGGGCGCCTCAGAGGTATCCTCTTCTGGCTCCGGAACTGGTGGTGCCTCTGAGGCGCTCCCTTCTGACTCTAAGGTTGGTGGTGCATTAGGAACATTTTCCTCTTGCTCTGGAACTTGTGGCGCCTCCCCAGTAGCATTTCCTTCAGGTTCCGGAACCGAGGACACCTCAGAGACATTCTCTTCTGATTCCGAGGTTGGTGGCGCATCAGGAGCTTTTTCTTCTGATTCCGGAGCTGGCGGTACCTCGGAGGCATTACCTTCTAATTCCGGGGCTGGTGACACATTAGAGGTATTCTCTTCGTGGTCAGCTTGTTGATCTTCTGCCGCCATAAATCTCAGCTTCGCCTTGAAGCAACGTAAAATAAAAAAGTATAGAAGTCAAAAACGTACAGTCTTATTTTCAGCCTTGAACTTGTTGCTTTTCACGAGGCGCGTTTCACAACGGCCCCACTTGGCAAACCGACTCGTAACTTCTTCTAAAGTTAGCAATAACTGTGCCAGACTCGGTGAATGATACCGCGATGGGTGTATTTGTGTGCTTTTTAGCCTGAAAATGCCATTTTAGCTGTATATCGAACGATTCACATAATAAACAG
>Ga0315539_1000059_pt1 | contig 75770 bp, 59 predicted proteins | sample SalMarSW160150MG_FD_203097 | JGI IMG/M metagenome (GOLD analysis project Ga0315539, IMG submission 203097) | Salt marsh sediment microbial communities from the Plum Island Ecosystem LTER, Massachusetts, United States - Salt Marsh Sediment SW1601-150 ...
TAGGAGCCGAACGCCGGATGTACCTTTCGCTGGCCGGTGTAGTAGTAATTGTTGTAATTATAGTGGAACGTCTTTTAACATATTTCCAGGCCGGGCACAAAGACTTGCCAAATTCAGCTATGAGCAGATTGCGATACTCACCGGCCGTTTTGTTACTGATAGTTGTAATTGCCGTATTGGGGTGGATGACAAGGCAGCGTAATAAAGACTACCTGACTGCTGTAACGATATGGCGATTAGGAGTGGAAGCTATGCCGCACAACATCCGCGCCCATAACAATTATGCCAAGGCCCTGGTTAAGGAAGGTAAAATAAGCAAGGCCATTAGCCATTACCACAAGGCCCTTGAGCGTGGGCCCTACTTCGAGGCTCAATATAATTTAGCTAACGCTTTATCGGCACAGGGCCAGAAGGATTTAGCTATCAGTCACTACCGTAAAGCACTCGAGCTTAGGCCGGATAGTGCCATAGTACACAACAATCTTGGCAATATTTTTAAAGTACAGGGCAAATTAGAGCAGGCAATTGAGCATTACCAAAAAGCTGTTGATAGTAATCCGGACTATGCAGTGATTTACAACAATTTTGCCAACGCTCTCAGAGCGCAGGGGAGATACAAGTATGCGGTCCAAAATTACAAAAAGGCTTTACAGCTTGAACCGAATTGGGTCAGTGCAATTGGCAATCTATCGTGGCTTTTGGCTACTTCGCCGGATGCTGATGTTCGTGACCCGGCAGCCGCCGTCAAGCTTGCCATAAAGGCCAACAAATTAACCAATTACAGTCATCCTGAAGTACTGTTTACGTTGGCGGTTGCTTACGCTGCAGAAGGAAAATTTTCCGATGCTGTTAACATCGCTCAAAAAGCTGTTGACCTGGCTGAAGCTGCGAATGAAGAGGAATTAGCCGAGCAGATCCGTAAACACCTGCAAATATACGAAGCGGGTCGGCCGTATTTAGAGGCAAGCGAGACGAAAGAGATTAAAAACCAAAGCGAATAATTATGAAGTTTCGGGAGAAATGAGGAGGATAATTTCGGCACCCCGCAGAACCGACATTCCGGCATTTTAAGGTGATTGGTTTATCAACAGGCTTAAGGGAGCAAAAGTAAAACGGCGTGCTGAATCAAATGGTTTTTGATTTTTTCGGGGTATTTTGCTACAATGTACTAAGTTGAGATTTGAAGGACTTGAGGATGGGACGATTTGCTGCGATTTTTACTTTTGCCTTACTTGCCTGGCAGGCGGGCTGTTTTGGAGATACATTCACCCCTCGTGAAGAGGGTGAGGTTCTCCACGGTTATGCGACGCAGCAGATGATGGAGAATAAGACGGTTGTATACACGGAGGAAAAAGGGCTGCTGCACCTGGATCTTGCGGCTTACACGGTTAGCCGCGACAGAATGGGACGACGCAATAACGTTGTAGTAATCCCCATAAAAGAAGACATAATGCTGGAGATTGAGACGGAGGCGTTTGAAAAGGCATTGGTTTCGGCGTCCAACAAGGGGCCGTTGTTTATTCTGGTCGAGATCGATACGCCTGGAGGAAGGATTGACCTTGCTCAACGGATTTGCGGCGTGATTGCCAAGATGGATAACTGTGAGACGGTGGCATTTATCTGCGGCGGCAAATACGGCGGGGCATACTCGGCCGGGGCGGCCATAGCCTTTGCCTGTGATAAGATTTATATGGCCAAGAATACCGCTATTGGGGCAGCCGCTGCAGTTGTACAGACACCTTCCGGCCCTGTGGATGTGGAAAAAATCTATGGCGAGACAATTGAGGCAAAGATAAGCTCATTTTGGAGAGGATATCTTGCGTCACTGGCGGAGCAAAATCACAGACCCGGTTTGCTTGCCATGGCGATGGCCGATAAGGACATTGAGGTCATTGAGGTTGATGAGGACGGCCGTAGCATCTTTCTCGAGCCGGTGAATAAGAAAGCCACTCAGAAAGTGGTTTGCACATGGAGTGAGAAGGGCTCGCTTTTGACACTGCCGGCAGTGAACGCGGCCAAGTCAGGAATCGCCGATAAGGTTGTAAGTTCCCGAAACGACGTTCTTCTCGACAAAGAGGCGATAAAGGCCACCGTTATAGTAAACAATGATGCTCAGGAGGCGGTCAGAAAATTCAAACGAGTAAAGCTGAAATTTGATAGTCTGTTGGGTTCTCTCGATTATCGCTTTAAGCAGGCAAAGCTGGTGAAAACAGGGAACAGACAACTGAAAATCCTGCGCGGAATAATATCCGATTATAAGAGCCTGATACGCCTGGCTAAGCAATATCCGGACATGCATGTTTCCGTGGCTATACTGGAGGAACGGCTTAATTCTGTTGAGGCTCTATACGACAGTGCCAAGATCAGGAGACGATAGTAGGGGGGCGGTGTATGGTCCGTAGCAAAGGCTGCACGAGACCGAGAACAACAGGTAGTTTTGCAAAATCCTATTTTGTATTCCCTGTGTCAATCGCGCTTGACGCCAATGGTATGGCAACTTAATATAGTCTGCGGTAGGTAATGAGCCTAAGGTAATAGCGGGGTTATTATATGAGTGTTCCAGGAAGAAGACAGACGGCGGTGGCGGCAACAGCCCTGATTGCTGTCGTTTTGTTAAGTTGCACTGGCGGCACAGGACGCAAGGAAAAGACGAAATTAGCTGCTTTGCCGGAGGAATCAGAAAAGACGATAGGTTCTGTTGCGGAGGTAGTTGCGTTTAAGGCAGTTCCGGTCGAAGGATACGGGCTGGTAGCGGGGCTTACAGAGACCGGCTCGAGCGAGTGTCCCCCCCAAATCAGGGAATATCTTAAACAGTTTATTCTGCGTAGACTTCCGGGATTGAGTAAACTAAGCGCCGATGAGCTTATCAACAGCAGGGATACGGCCGTGGTGAGGATATATGGCCTTATCCCATCAGTAGCGGCAAAGGGCCAGCGTTTTGACGTGGTAGTAGTGGCGCTGGAGGGAACGCAGACAACATCGCTTGCGGGCGGCCGGCTCTACACCGCGGAATTGTCGCCATATACAGGATGGCAACAATCGTCGAGGATTTTGGGGGATGCTCAGGGGCCGATTCTGATTGATAAAATTGATACCAAGGCGGTAGATGAAAGAAGGGGATACATCTTAGGCGGTGGCAGCGTTGCTGATAATTACCGATTCGCCCTGGCACTGGCAGAGCCGGATTATCAACTGGCCAGTGTTATCAGGAACCGGTTGAATCAGCGTTTTGAAATCGGAACAGCGGATGCTGTCTCATCAGGAATGATTTATTTGAATCTGCCTGGCAAATACAAAGGGCAGAAAGACAGGTTTATCTCGCTGGTAAAGGCAATGTATGTGGCAGAGCAGGAGCAGTTGGTTGATGAGCGGATCAGCACGCTGGTCCGAGAACTGGCTGTCGGAAAGGACAAAGATGCGGCAGAAGCAGGTCTGGAGGTTATTGGCAAGAGGTCATTGAAGAAGCTGCCCGTTTTACTAAATTCGTCAGACAAGGCAGTGCGTTTTCGGGCGGCGAGGTGCATGCTAAATCTGGGCGATGAGGGTGGCTTAGGAGTGCTTCGTGAGATGGCACTGAATGGACCTAAGCAGCTGCGTATCGAAGCGATAAACGCGATCGGTAGGTCGGCAAAGCGTAATGAAGCTACGGCCATAATCAAAGAGCTGGTTAGTGACAGGGATTTTGAGGTTAGAATGGCGGCATACGAGCACTTAACCAGATTGGAGGACATTTCCATAACCCGGCAGGTTATAGGCGGTAATTTCTATCTGGAGACCGTACAGCGAGGTGGGCCTAAGGCGGTGTTTGTTTCACGTAGCCTGGAGCCGAAGATTGTGCTGTTCGGCGGGCGAATACACTGTCGCCAGGGTTTTTTCATAGAGTCTGCAGATGGCAGCGTAATAATCGATGCGCCGGCGGACAAGGCGTCTGTCTCTTTGATGCGAAGACATCCCAGACGCGGCACGCTGATGGGGCCGTTGCAGTCTTCTTTTGAATTGGGGGATATTATAAAAACGCTGGGCGAAGAACCGGTTCGACGGGAAGAGCTGCGGAGAATCGGGCTGGGGCTGTCATATTCGGATGTGGGGGCCATCTTAAAAAAGATGTGTGAGAAGGGTGTAGTGCCGGCAGAATTCCACATTGGTCCGTCACCGGAATTAGAGCTAAATATCAAGAAATTTCAGGCGAGCGACCGATAATTAAGATAGTTGATAACGAGTAGAATAGAAAATGGCCAATTTCGGCGCGCCAAGCGGTGGTTTTAGCTCGGGGCGTCGAGTCTCCAACGGCGAATAGATAATGTTTAGCATTGTAAAGAAAACCACGTGGCGCCCGCCGCGGGGGCTACCGGGAAACAGGTTCAGTGTGCAACCGGTCTGTGCCCTCAATAGCCGGGCCTTGCGCGGAGGAAAGGCAGACTGTCAGGGAGGATAATCAAAAACCAATGAGACTCGAAAAAATTGTTCTAAACGGCTTTAAAAGCTTTGCAGATAAGACGGAATTTTGTTTTGACCCCGGTATTACCGCCGTCGTCGGCCCGAACGGCTGCGGTAAAAGTAACATAGTAGATGCAATGAAATGGGTGCTGGGCGAGCAGAGTGTTAAGAGCCTTCGCAGCGGCCAGATGGCCGACGTTATTTTCGGCGGCAGCGGGGCGAGAAAGCCGCTTGGACGGGCCGAAGTGGTGCTTTGCTTTGTCGATATTGACGGACAATTGTCGATTGGCGGACAGCAGCTGGAAGTAACACGGCGGTTGTACAGAAGCGGCGAAAGTGAGTACCTGATAAACAATAAGACCTGCCGGCTAAAGGATATTCGTGAATTATTTATGGATACCGGCATAGGCACCAAGGCCTATTCGGTCATCGAACAGGGTCAGGTCGAACAGCTTCTGCATGCTTCAAAGGCCGACCGTAGAATCATATTCGAAGAAGCGGCCGGGATAAGTAAATATAAAGCACATAAAAGGGAAGCGCTGCGAAAACTTGAACGTACCGAGCAGAACCTTCTGCGGCTGGCCGATATTCTCAGTGAAGTACACAAACAACTGCGCAGTGTGAAGTTGCAGGCCGGCAAGGCCAGAAGTTATCTGAAATACAGTCAACGGCTTAAAGAATTGCGGGTCAATTATTCACTTGCCGAATTCGACAAGATAAATACACAAAGCAGGGACAGGAAAACCGCGCTGACTCAGTTGGAAGATATCCTGGGAGGTATGGTGGCACAGGTTGCCGGGAGCGAGAGTCTTCTGAGCCAGCTGTCCGATGAAGTAATACAGACAGAGAATCAGATAAACCGTTCAGACAATTCTCTTGTGGCCACCACCGGCAAAATCGAACAGCATCTCGATCGAATCAAGTTTCTCGGTAAAAGAAGCGAGGAATTGCAGGAACGAAAGCAAAAGGCCTGCGAGGAAATTCAAAAATTGCAAGAGCAGGTAAATCGATTTGCCGAAGCCCTCGAGAAATGCCAAAGCGAGCTTAAGGCGGGTCAGCAGGTAATTGAACAAAAGAGCCGTGAGAGTGGACAGCTTGAGAAGATTATTGATTCAGTGAGTATGCAGTGCGCCTCACTTGAGTCCGAGCTTGAGGATGAGAAATCAGGGATAATCGATATTGTCAGAAGGACAGCCCAACTGCACAATGAAATCCAGAGCATTTCAACGTATCGGCACAGTCTCTCAGGGCAGAAGGAGAGGCTCTCAGGGCGGGCGAGGGTGGCAAAGGCGGAGCTGGAGGGGCTTTTGGCACAAGAGGCACAGTATCGTGCCCGGGACGGGGATATCGAGAAGGTGCTGACCGATTCGCAGCAAACCCTGGAGACCGAGCGCAAAAAAATCGAGGCAATCAGCAGTGAACTGGCGGTGCAACGGGAAAAACTGGCCCGGAGTAAAGAGATGCGAAGCGCGCTGCAGCGTGAGCTGACATTGCTTGCAGATATGGAAAATAGACGTGAAGGCCTGAATAACGCGGTAAAGAACATTCTTGGCTCACAGAGCGAGAAACAAAACAAACCCGATTATGTCCAGGCAATACTTGCGGATATCATAAAAGCTGATGTTGAGTATGCTGACGCGGTCGAGGCGGCCCTGGAAGGAAGAACAGACGCCGTCGTAATCAATAAGGTCGGGCGATTGTTGAAAGACAAACAAAGGCTGGAGGAACTGGAGGCAAGAGTGAAATTCATCTCGGCCGAGATGAGTGAGCCGTTTGTGGACAGCCTGGATTTATCTAAATATCCGTTGATACTCGGCAGGATTGTCGAATTTGTGAATTTCGAGGCGAAATATGCCCCGTTTGTCTGGGGTCTTCTCGGCCGAACGCTTGTGGTCCGGTCAATTCAGGCTGCGGCGGAGCTGGCGAACAGGATCGGCTCGGAGTACAGATTTGTTACGCTCAAAGGTGAGGTTCTTGAAGCTAAGAATTCGGTCCGTGCCGGGCCTTTAGGTAAGTCAACCGGGCTGATATCCAGAAAGAGCAGGCTGCGGGAATTAGAAGCGAATCTGGCCGATATTAACGCGGAAATAGCGGTGCTCGAGAAAGACATCGAAAGAAATGTACGGCAGAACGAGCACCTCTCCAGGTTGTGTAAGGACATGCGAACGGCCGTTTACGAGGCCAATACGGAAAAGACTGAAGTTACCTCAAAGCTGGGTCTTATCAGGCAGAATATAAAACGGCTTACGACTGAGCAGCCGTTGATAAGCGGTGAGATCGATGTGTTAGCGGAGCAGATAGCCCAGTCCGTACAGAAAGAATACGATTCCAAGCAAAAATTACAAGAGCTGGAGGCCGTCAGCACGCAGCGCAACCAGAGAGTGCAGGAGTTGCGGGATAAGCTGGTCGACGGGAAGAAAAAAAGCGAGCTTAAGAAGGCTGAGTTGACAGAAGTACGTGTCAGCCTGGGACAAGTTGGAGAAAAAATCAAGGCAATTAGAGATACAATCTCCACTCTGAACGGTCAAAAGCGGCAGGCCGAGGAGGGACTGGTCTCGGCCGGGTCGGAGGTGACAAATTGTGGTGCCGGGATAGAGCAAAGCCGGCGTGATATTCTCAGTTGTGAGTCGATAGTTTCAGAGCTGTTTGTGCAGAAGGAAAAGGAGGCAAAACTGAGCACAACGTTGCGCGAGAAAGTGGAGGAGCTTCTGGCGCAGAGGAACCAGACAGAACAATTTGTGCGACAAAAAAGGACCGAACAGGCAGAGCTTGAAGAGCAGATACATCAGGTTAAACTTGAACTGAGTCAATTAGAGGTTCGCGAGGCGGACCTGGTACAGCGAGTACAGGAAGAGCTGCAGATAGATTTAAGGCAGGCTTACGGCAATTATGAGAAGGCCAGCATAGACTGGGAGGAGGTACGGGCTGAGATAGGCGAGCTTCGGGAGAAAATCGATCGGCTCGGCAATGTGAATCTGGATTCCATATCTCAGCAGGAAGAACTGCAGAAACGGGATGAGTTCCTGAGCGGGCAGGTTGAAGACCTTAACAAAAGCAAGAGGCAGCTTGAACAATTGATAAAGCGAATCAACCGGGAAAGCAGGGAAAGGTTCCGTATTACGTTTGAGCAAATAAGGGTCAACTTCCAGGAATTGTTCCGCAAGTTGTTTGGTGGCGGCAGGGCGGACATAATCCTGGAGGAGCCCGAGGATATACTGGAGTCGGGGCTGGAGATAATAGCTCGACCGCCTGGCAAAGAGACACGGAGTATAAGCCTGCTGAGCGGTGGAGAAAAAGCGATGACGGCCATAGCACTGTTGTTCTCGATATTCAAGACCAAACCTTCGCCGTTCTGTTTCCTGGATGAGGTTGATGCGGCCTTGGATGAGGCGAACAACGAGCGTTTCAACCTGATACTGCGAGAATTCGAGAAGGACTCACAGTTTATTGTAATTACTCACTCTAAACGTACGATAAGCATCGCCGATGTTCTGTTCGGCATAACAATGCAGACACAGGGGGTGAGTAAGAAAATAGGTGTCAAATTTGACCGTAGCGAGCCGCTGCAACCTGACTCGTCTGCCGCCGTGGCCTGAACCCAGACCGCCTTATGGAAACTGCAATAGGCGGATTAACACCGAATCGAACAGCGTGGGTGGGACTTCTCCATTATATTACCTCGTTGGGATTGTTGCAGGACCATATCCTTCACTTTATTCACCGAATTGCTAAACTGACGGGATATTATATAATGATTGTAACGAGGAGTTATCCGGCAAAGGCCGGACAGAGATAATGAATACCGGCAAAGTATATCTTGTTGGGGCCGGGCCTGGAGACGAAGGTCTGATTACACTTCGGGCCGTGGAGCTGCTGCGAACAGCCCAGTGTGTCATATACGACAGGCTGGTGAATCCGGCCTTACTCAGGTATGCACCGGCAGATGCGGAGCTTATAGATGTAGGTAAACATCCGGGTCGGCCCGCCGCGGCGGGCAAGCACTCGGTAAAGCAAGCGCAGATAAATGAACTGCTGATTAACAGAGCCGGTGAGGGAAAAACGGTCGTGCGGCTTAAAGGTGGCGACCCGTGTGTGTTCGGCAGGGCGGCCCAGGAGTTAAAAGCTCTCGCTCAGGTCGGTATAGAGTTTGAGATAGTGCCGGGCGTAACGGCAGGCATTGCGGCCGCGGCGTATGCAGGGATTATCCTTACCGACAGGGACTACAGTTCCCAGCTAATCTTTGTTACAGGTCAGGAGGCTGAAGAGAAGGACGAAAGTAATATTAACTGGGATTTGTTGGGCAGGTTCAACGGGACAATTGTTTTCTATATGGCGGTGGGTAATCTTGGGCTTGTTGCTGACAGGCTTATGGCTAACGGCAAGGCTGCTGAAACGCCGGCGGTGGTAGTTGCCGACGCAACTTTGCCGACGCAGCGAGTGATAGAGGGACCATTGTGTGAAATCGCTTCGAAAGCGGCAAAGGCCGATGCAAAGCCGCCCGCTATTATTGTTGTGGGCGAAGCGGCTGAAGGTGACCGAAGACTAAACTGGTTTATGAACAAGCCGTTGTTTGGTCTAAGAATAGTTGTTACGCGAGATGCCCGCGGCAGTGCGGAACTGGCTTCAAAGATTTCTTGCCGGGCGGCCCTTCCAATAGTCTTTACTACTATCAGGATAAAACCATTGACCGAGAGCAACCAATTCGTAAAGGCAATAGGCGAACTGGCCGGGTGTGACTGGATTATTTTCAGCAGTGCTAATGGTATAAGGTTTTGTTTTGAAGGCCTGAGTAAGCTGGGCAGGGATGCGCGAGCCTTTGGAAAGGCAAAGATAGCTTGTATGGGCAGCGCAAGTGCCGGCCTGTTGGAGCAGTTCGGCATAAAAGCTGATTTTGTTCCGACGATTTTTACAAGCGTGCAATTGGCCAGGCAACTGGCGGCAAAAGTGAACTTGAGAGATAAGAAGATATTACTCTTCAGTTCGGCAATAACATCGGGCGAGTTAACTGATGAATTGAAAAGTCTTGGTGCGACTGTTAACGAGGTTAGTATTTATACGACAGTTCCTGCGGAAAATGAGGCGGACCGGTTGATAGAGAAGATAGCGCTGGGTCGGATTGACTGGATTACTTTTACAAGCCCCTCAACGGTTCGCTGCTTTTTTGACCGGATTAATCCTGAGCTTGTGAATTCAAGTCGCGCAAAGGTGGCGTCCATCGGGCCGGTTACCTCGGATGAATTGTCGCGTCTCGGCGTCAAGGTCGATTTGGAGGCTCTGGAATATACGACCGATGGCCTGATAAAGGCTATCGAGGATTTTGCGAAAAAGGCCCCTGAGGGGGGGCGCGCTTAAAAGTTGAATCCCGCCCATCCGATAAGCGGGATGAAAGGAGTTCTGTGATGTCTTTTCCAGGTACGAGAATGCGCAGGCTGCGGAAGAACGAAACGCTGCGAAAACTGGTGCGGCAGACAAGTCTTTCGGTAAGTGATTTTGTATATCCTATATTTGTTCGTCCCGGCCAAGGTCTGAAAGAGCCGATTAAGTCGATGCAGGGATGTTTTCATTTTTCTCCAGACACCGCCGCGGCTGAAGCGGCCGAGGTCTTCTCATTAGGGATACCGGCAGTTATTCTTTTCGGTTTGGCTGAACGAAAAGACGCTACCGGCTCGCAAGCCTGGGAAGAAAACGGGGTTATACAACAGGCGACAAGAGAAATAAAGAAGGCCTGCAGCGAGCTTGTGGTCATTACTGATGTGTGTCTGTGCGAATATACCGACCACGGACATTGTGGCGTTATCAAGGACGGCAGAGTTGATAACGATGCAACGTGTGAGCTTTTAGCGAAGACGGCGCTATCACACGCGCGGGCGGGAGCTGATATGGTTGCGCCGTCCGATATGATGGACGGCAGGGTAGGTGTGATTCGCAGGGCTCTGGAGGAAAACGGCTTTCAGGATACCACAGTTATGGCGTACTCGGTCAAGTATGCCTCGGCGTTCTATGGTCCGTTTAGAGATGCGGCGGAATCTGCACCGGCGTTCGGCGACCGGAAAGACTATCAAATGGACCCGGCCAACAGCGATGAAGCGATGAGGGAAATAGCACTCGATATCGAAGAGGGTGCTGATATTGTGATGGTTAAACCGGCTTTGTGCTATCTTGATGTTATTCATCGGGCCAGGGAACGTTTCGATGTGCCGATAGCAGCGTATAACGTCAGCGGTGAATATATGATGGTTAAATCCGCCGCGAAAGCGGGACTGTTAGACTGCGAACAGGCAATGCTTGAGATGCTGCTGTCAATCAAGAGAGCGGGTGCGGATATTATCATTACATATTTTGCCAGGTCGGCGGGCGAATTATTGAACCGATAAAAAATCTCCATACAACTCTTACAGTAGATTCGTTAAACAAAAATCAAGCGAAGACACCAATAATTGTTTCTTCAAACCTGCAAAAAATCATTCTCAGGCACATTTCATTTTGTAGAATCGGCATTAGAACTTGATTTTTGAATCTTACATTGGTATAATGTGGGTTCAAAGCAATTACTTCCTGAAGCAATCTGAGAGGGTTGGAGGAGCGTGAGGGATTGGAGGAGGCGTCAGGGCCATTTCTAATAATGACGGTTTATGCTCACGTAGAATTACGAGAACAATGAAAAGAACAGCTCTGTTTAGTATTCTGATGTTTTTCGTAGGAGTGGTTTCGGCCTTAGGAACTACGCCCCAAGATGATTGTGCCTGCGGAGGGCTTCAAGAGATCTCTTCAAACGGGAAACTTGTCAATGCTCAGGAGATTATAAAGGATTTTGAGCAGGGCCAAAGCAGGGTTAAGGTCATCGTTAATCTGGTTGAACCTTCGCAGGCTCTGGCAGCGGTCGACTGGAAATCAAGAAGCTCTTTGAGTAAGTTACACGGTGAGATTCACACTCGTCAAAAGCAGGTTTTGGACGGCCTTTCCGATGTCGAGTTTACATTACGGCACCGATTCCAGAATCAGGCTGGATTTTCCGCAGAACTCACGCAGGAAGGATTAGATAAGCTCTTAAGCGATTCGAGAGTGAAATCGATTGAACCGGTCCGTCCTCTTGAAAAGTATCTTGCTCAGGGAGTTCCTTTGATAAATGCGTCGGGTTTTCGCCCGGCTTATAATGGACAGAATCTGGCCATCGCTATTTGTGACGATGGGATTGACTACAACCATTCAAAGTTTGGAGGAGGAGGTTTTCCGAACGGCAAAGTTATTGGCGGATATGACTTCGGTGACAGCGACGCCGATCCTTATCCAAACAGTAGTAGCGCACATGGAACCTGCTGTGCGGGTATTGCCGCGGGTGACCTTGGCACTGTTGGTGATTACATAGGAGGCGTTGCTTATAGCGCCAAACTTTACGCTTTAAAGGTCGAGAACAGTTCCGGCATCATATATAATGACAATTTAATCGCAGCCTGGGATTGGTGCGTAACTCACAAGAACGATGACCCCTGCAATCCTATTTTGGTAATAAGTACCAGTCTGGGCAGTGGGCGGTATTCCAGTACATGCGACGACTCGGAATATGCGACATCGGCAAATAATGTCGTTGCAGCAGGAATTACGCTGCTGGTCGCTTCCGGCAACGATGGTTACTGTGATTCAATAGCTGGCCCCGCTTGTCTGAGCAACACCATTTCGGTAGGAGCCGTATATGATGCCGCTTTGGGAAACTATACTTTTTGTGTAGATGACGGGTCTTGTGCTACGCCGGGTGGCAGCGCCAGTTGCGACCCCGATGAGTTTTCTGCAAGTCAGGTCACAGGAGCGGACGAAGTCGCTGTGTACTCCAATACCGCCTCTTTCCTGGATATCCTTGCCCCCGCTCACGATGCTTACACTACAGACCTAAGCGGTCCAGGCGGCTACTCAAGCGAAGACTATTTTTCCGATTTTGGGGGCACATCGGCCTCAAGTCCTTATGCGGCCGGGGTGGTAGCGTGTTTGCAGTCCGCTGTAAAAGACAGGACAGGCAGTTATCTTTCCCACTCTGAGATTAAGAGTATTTTGATTTCAACGGGGGATGGTGTAACGGATGACAAAGTGGCCATAACAAAACCTCGAATTAATTTGGGCCGGGCTATCGACAGTATAATACAGGAGGAATTTTCTTCTCAGGATGTGCCCAAAACTATCCCCGACCCGGGAACAACGACTTCAACACTGGATATAGCAGAGACCGGTACAATTATCGATTTGGACGTTAAGCTTAATATTACTCATACTCGGGACCGTGATTTAGACGTGTACCTCATTGCTCCGGACAGTACGCGTGTTGAACTGTTTACCGATGTAGGCAGTTCGGGTGATAATTTTTCAAATACGATACTTGACGACGAGGCATCGGTAGCAATCATAAGTGGTTCGGCTCCATTCGATGGTTCATACCGACCCGAAGATAATCTCGGTGATTTCGATGGTAATAGCATCACAGGAACATGGACACTTGAGGTAACAGATGATTCCGGTACTAATTCAGGAATCCTTAACTCGTGGTCATTGACCTTCAAAATTATGGTTGATGGTGAACCAAACGCGCCGGTTCTTCATACAGAACCTAACATAACACCAGGTTTGTGTAATATCATTTCCTGGGATTCAGTCCCTGAGGCCAGTGTGTATTATGCAGAGTGTTCCAGCGATCCGTGTTTTTCTACTGTTGAGATTAACAGCGGCTGGATAGGCGGTACCGATTATGAATTTTGTGGATTGACTAATGGTCAGGAATATTGGTATAGAGTAAAATCAGCTTACAGCGCCTTGGGAGGAGCTGAAAGCGCCTGGTCTAATGTTGAATCTTCTCGCCAGTGCGGCACACCCGGCGATTTTGAGCCGGATTGCGACGTGGACCGGGCCGACCTGGCGGTGCTGGTTGGACAATGGCTGGATATACCGGGCATGCCCTCAGCAGATATTGCTCCTGTGTCTGATGGAGATGGTATAGTTGACTTCCATGACTTTACTGAATTTGCCATTCATTGGCTTGAAGGCATTGAGTGAAGCGAGTTCGTATCTGTCAGGGGGTTGAAATGAAAATAGACTGCAAATCCGGTTGGGAAAGTGAGACTGCATTTAACTCGATTCCAGAAACGGTTGTGTAATATCCTTCAGGACGGGCTGCCAATATGCCGCAGGCCGTTCGCGGATATCGCGGTTTTTTTGCATTCCAATGAGACCGAGGTTCTGAGCCAGACAGCAAAATTAAAGGCACAGGGCGTTATTCGGCGGATTAGTGCAGTGATAAACCATCGTGTATTGGGCAGATTCAGCACGCTTGTGGCTGCTCATGTGGCCCAAGAAGAATTGGATACGGTTGCAGAGATGATTAATTCGATGCCCGGCGTTTCTCATAATTACCTCAGAAAACACTTTTACAATCTGTGGTTTACGCTTCAAGGCCGGTCGGAACGAGAGCTTGAGCTGGAAATCGAAAGTCTGGAGGCCTGTTTAGGTATTGAGTTTCATAGTCTGGCCGCTGAGAGGGTCTTTAAGCTTGATGTCCGGTTCGATGCCGAAAGCGGCGGTAAAGCATTATTGCCGGACATTGGAGAGCACGTAGAAAATGAACCTGTAAAGCTCACGGAAAATCAAAAATTGCCCTTCGACTTTGCTCAGGGCGGTGAGCCTGTTGAACCGATTCTGCAAAAACTGCAGGAAGGCATTGAGATCGTTGAGTATCCTTTTGATGCTCTTTGCAGCGAAGATATTGACAGGTTGACAGTGTTCAGGACAATCGAAACATTGCTTAATAAAGGTGTGATTCGACGGATAGCCGCCGTTGTGGACCATCGTAAATTGGGCTTTACGGCCAATCTTATGTTCTGTTGCAAAGTTGGGCCTGAGCAGTTCGGCCCTGAGCTCACTGCCGAAGGGCAAATCACGACGGCAGGCGAAAAGTTGGCCCGGCTGCCTATCGTAAGCCATTGTTATCAGCGAAAGACGTTTGAAGGATGGCCTTATAACCTGTTTGCAATGATGCACGCCGGCAGCATGGGACAGATTCAACATACGATAGAGCAATTCATTGAAGATTGCCACCTCGCCGATTACGAGCTGTTGCCTACCGAGACCGAGTTTAAGAAAGAGCCGGTAAAGTACAGGTTTTAACGCCGGGTAGTAAAAGATTCAGCCTGCCCAGCAGTCTGAAATTGAGCATTCCTTAGGGCAATAATACGATTTTGATTAATGTGGATTGTTTCTTTAAGCACCACCCCGCCGCTGTATAATTAAGCCTCGATGAATAAAAACTCTTTGTATCTTTGTCCTTGAGCGTGGACTTTTTAGTTGTTAATCTATCAACTATGAACTCATAACCACGAACTACTGAAGGGAGGCAAATATGGAGACGTATAATCTTGTAAGTTTCCTGGGAATATTTGTTCTGGTTGCCTTCGCGTGGCTTTTGTCTCCTGACAGGAAAAATATGAACTGGAAGGTTATTTTCTGGGGGATTGCTCTGCAGCTGTTAATTGCGCTGTTTATTTTTGTTTTGCCTGCGGGCTCAAGGCTGTTCTTGTTTTTGAATGAAGTGGTAATCAAGGTTCTGGATTCCTCGAGCGCAGGCGCAAAGTTTGTGTTTGGCAGACTCGCCCTTGCGCCGGGGCAGGTTAGCCAGACCGGAGAGACTTCGATGGGCTTCATTCTTGCTTTTCAGGCCTTTCCCACAATCATTTTCTTCTCGGCACTTATTTCGATTTTATACTTTTTCAATGTGATGCCTTTGCTTATCAGGGCGTTCGCTTATGTATTTACAAGGTTGATGAGAATATCCGGGGCCGAGTCACTTGTTGTAGCAAGTAATATTTTTGTGGGTATAGAGTCAATGCTTACGGTCAAGCCGTATTTGAGTCAGATGACCTCATCGGAAATGTGTACTATCCTGACTGCCGGGATGGCGACGGTCGCATCCAATGTTCTGGCGCTGTATGTTTTTAGTCTGAAGGCCCAGTTTCCCACGATTGCCGGCCATTTAGTCTCGGCCTCTTTGCTGTCTGCCCCGGCGGCGCTGATTATGTCCAAAGTCATCTTCCCCGAAAGCGAAACTCCACAGACACTGGGCGTACACGTTCGGCCTTTCTATGAAAGGGACAAAAGCTTTTTCGAGGCGATTATTAACGGTGCCAATGCCGGCGTGAAAATGATTGTCGGGATTGTAGCGCTCCTTATAGCGGTTTTAGGTCTGGTTGCCCTGGTGGATTTGTTTCTATCTGCGCTGGGGGAAAGGCTGGATGTATTCTTTGGTGTTCAGACCGAATTATCTTTGAAGACGATTATGGGTTATATCTTTTATCCTTTTACGTTGATTCTGGGTGTTCCTGCTTCGGATGCGACGATAGTCTCCAGAATTATAGGCGAGCGTACGATTGTTACTGAGGTTGCTGCTTATAAAGATTTGGGACTTGCCTTGGAGAAGAATCTGTTTCAACACTCCCGTTCGGCGGTGATTACCACCTATGCTTTGTGTGGTTTTGCTCACCTCGCTTCGATGGCCATTTTTGTTGGTGGTATTTCGGCGCTTGCTCCCGAGAGGACCCGCAATATTGCGGCTGTTGCGTTTCGTGCGCTATTGGCGGCGACGTTAGCTTGTCTGTTGACGGCCTGTGTGGCCGGGACCTTTTTCACAAAAGGCTCAATTCTGTTAGGGACCTGAATATGTTTGTAAAACACTTGAAGGATTGTCGGGAATTCATAGCGGCTGATGACTCGGTTTTACGCGAGTTTCTGCATCCTGCGAGGGCGGACCTGCAGATTCATTATAGTTTAGCCTGCGCAAAAGTTTTGCCGCGTCAAAAGACCAGGCTGCATAAACTTAAAACTTCCGAAGTGTATTACATCATAGAAGGCAGGGGCCTTATGCACATAAATGAGGAAACGTGCGAAGTTGGTCCACACTGTGCGATTTATATACCCCCCGATTCAAAGCAGTATATTGAAAACACAGGAGATTCCAATTTGAAATTTTTGTGTATAGTAGACCCGGCGTGGCGCCGTCAGGAAGAAGAGATACTTGAAGGTTAAGGCCTGACAGTGATAGAGATTGCCTGCATCGTGTTTTTTTAATTTGCCTGAGTGTTTTTTCTCTAAAGTGTGCGTACTCCGACTAACTCACCGGGCGTAAGTTCCAGTTCCGGTGGGATTTTAATCAGGAATGGCCGGCCCCATTGGCAGAAGTTGGGATTCTGCCACAAGCGGACCGGCATTTCTTCCACGGTTGGGCCGATATATGTCACCTCCGAGCGTACAATCTGCCTCGATTGGTTGTTTTTGATAAGCTCCACCTTTGAGCCTTCTCGAATTCGGGCCACCTGTTCTTCCGTAGCGTAGGCGATTACCTCGCTGGGCCGAGGTTCTGCTATAGTAAGTATCGGGTCACCGGCCACGACAACTTCGCCCGGCCTGCGTAAGTCGGCCTCACCTGGCCGACCCGAATCGGCCTGGTCTGCGGCGGCCCGGATTTGGACTACCACCCCATCTATTGGTGACCTTAACACCATCTGCCGACGTTGTACCAGCAGTTCTTTCACTAACTGTTCCTGAACTATGATTGCCTTGTGTATAAGCTCAAGTGCCTCATCAATGGAGGGATGAATCGGCTGGCGAAGCGCAAATTCACGACGTCGCTCTTGAGTCTGCTGCAAATCGCGTTCGTATTGAGAAAGCAAGTGCTGATTATTTTCAATCTTTTTTGCCAGGATGTTATACTGTATTTTTACCTTTTGCAGCTCGTAAGGTGCCAGCGCATCCTTTTCCACTAATTCCCGGACGATTCGTATCTCCAGCGACAGTTCTTCCAGCATTATCCCGTCTGTCTCGATAATCGTTTTCAGCTCCAGGATGCTGGCCCTGCACTGTTCGACATCCATAGAGAACCGTCGCTGTGCCGCGACCCAGTCTGTTTCTTTTTGAGTCGCCTCGGCCAGAAGCTGGTCCTGGGTAGGAATCAATTCCGCTATCAGCCGATGTATTTCTGCCGTTGCAGTTGCGACTTGTGCGTTTATCAGCTCGTCGTCCAGGACCGCCAGTATTTGCCCTTCCCGCACATTATCAAACATCCGCACGGGAATGCTTTTCACCCGACCTGCAAGCGTTCCTGCAACCGAGCACGTTTGCGTGCGTGCGATGCCGATAACTTCAAACTGCTTGGCGCGTCTGTTAAATAGACCTACTACTGCCGCAGCGGCAATCAGCCACACGAGGATAGGAAATAAACGCCGACGCCATATATCGGAGTTGTTATCCTCACCTTTCATATTGGTTTAAACCTCGAGCAATTGCTCTTGCATTGTTAAGGTAATGTTTTCGATACCCTGTACTTTTTCGAGCTCAGTTAACATCTGTTCATTTTTTGCCGCGTTGCGTATCATTAGCTGGTAGGAGAACTCTGCCGGGCCTTCGAAACCGCTGTCCTGTACCGAAACAAGCGTGAATTTGGTGCAGAAGCGTTTAAGAACAACAAGAATCGGGTGGCTTGGTTCAATTTGTCCCGGCAGACGAAATGTCAAAAATCCATTGTGCGGCTGATGTGTCCCGAAGCCGGTCAGGTGTAGATACAGCGCAATAAGAGACAAGATAATTGTACCCACAATCGCGATACCGTATCGCTGCGAGCCGGCCGCCATTCCGATGACCAACGAGCAGAAAATGAAGGCTATGTCGCGAGTGTCTTTAATAATGTTGCGGAAACGAATGATGGCCAGCGCACCCATCAAGCCGAACGCCGTGACGATGTTGTTGCCTATGACCGCCATTACCATTGCTACCACCACTGTAATCATAATTAATGATTGCACGAATGTTCTCGAGTACGACAGCCCGCTGTGTGTGAAGTAATATACCCACGCCAGAACCTGCCCAAGGACGAAGGCAAGCAACAGCGAGAGAACAATGTCCTCGGGGCTGAAGACTCTTCCCACTGAGGTTCTGTCTAAAATTTGCCAGATTTGTCCCATAGCCGGTTCTCTGATATTTTTGATTTACAGAATCCCAACAAACTTGCTTGTTTTATCGAAGAGGCGTACTTAGAGACGGACTGTTGCCGCAGGCCGAAATACTTCACCATTCGGTCAAGCCAGGCAGGATAACGGCCGGTAAATTTAATCTCCAGAATAACTCGATTCAGGTACATTCGCTGCCAGCCCCGGCCGTCAAGGGTCACGTCGGCTGTTTTTGTTATGTTATAGCACAAATCCCGGTCGAAGGTCACCCGTACCCGATGGTCAATTTTACCCTCAAAGGCCTTTCGGAGGTATCGCGTTCGCACAATTGGTTTGGCGCCGATACTGTTCATATAAAGTATGAACTGTCTGAGAGACGACTCTCCGTTTTCGACACCCTGCGGCCAGGTTGAACCAGACAGCAAAGAGGCCAGATGCCGATGCAGGACCTGAGAACGGCTTTTAATAATAATGCTGCCGGCCCGCCGCTTGATTTCGAAGAACCGCGGATAATCCAGCTCGTCAGTGTAGCTGCGTATACGCAGCTTAAAACGGTTTTTCTGCCCATGCATACTTTCCTGGCATAGCTGCAGGTTTTCCGAATCCAGATAAAGGCTGACAATCGGATAGGACCCTCTGGGTAGTGATATACAGTAACGGTCGGGTTGCATGTATGGTTTGACAAATTCCGCGATTGCCGCGGCTTCCGGCTCGGTTATGACATATTTTATTTCATGCCGGCACCAGAGAGTGCGGTCGGTAATATTGTCTTTTTGCTTTACCATAACAATCTTCTTTCTTCCAGCGTCCAATGCTTCTCTAATATCTTCTTCCTCCTCAAGAAACTATGAACCCGGCGTTGGCGGGTCGTCTATGCCCCAGTTGTTCGGGTCGTTGGCATAATATTGTGGGAACAGACGACTTAGCGAGGCGCCGCCGCCGTCCGGCTCTGTGGGCCAGAGGTCTACATTACCGGGACAATCCTGCGGATGTGAACCGTCGCTGTAATTGACCCTATCGATTCGGATATAGCAGCGATTGTTAAATTCGTCCACGTCACCGGGCTTCGAGAGCTCCAGTTTGTCACCGCCGTTGGCAAGCTTGCCGTCGTATGGGCCGAGGAGCTGGACACCGGGGCTGCCATACCACAATAAATAGTCGCACGGGTCCTTGGCCAACAGCAGATACCCTCCGGGCCCTAAGGTTACTTCATCCGGACTGGCCGGGAAGGTGTAATCGATGCCGTCGGTAAATTTCCACGGCAGGCCTTCTACGTAATCGTACAGGGTAACTGAAGAACCGGTTCTATTATAAAGTTCGATATATTCTTCATGCTGATTGGCCGTGATTGGGTTGTACATAATCTCGTTAATCACAATCGGGCTGATTTTCGGATAGGCGTTGGCCGCGCCCGGCGTATTCGAATCCATAGCCACAAAGTTATGATTGCCGGTGCTGCTCTTGAAGTATCGCCCGAAGGATACACCTGTTTCCGAAGCGCCGAAATCTTCCATTTCACGGTAGCCGGCCAAATCTGTTCCCAGCGAGGAGCTGAGGCATACTTCCTCGCCGTTCTCACTAAAGGCAAAGCCAATCAGCCGGCCGGGGTCGCTTGCAGTGAGACCGAAATTCGCGTCTTCATAGAAGAGCAGGTATCCATATGCGGGAATGGTAGTGCCCGCTGCGATTCTATATTTCACCCGGTTGGGATCGTCGTCGTCATTATCACTTAGGTACCAGCCACCGATATCAACGGTTTCAGCGGTGGTGTTATACAATTCTATCCAGTCCGGATCGGTGCCGTGCGAGTGCGTCATTACTTCGTTTATGGCTATTGTGCCGGGATTGGGGAGCAGGCCGTCATCGTCCGTACCCGGCGAGCCGCCCCGAAGCGCGCTTGCACGCCACGAGTCTTTCTCGTTCCAGCTATTGGTGTCGACATTATTCTGGTCTATTATAGTCAGAGAGAAGCCTTCCCCGTCTGTAATCGGACGCCAGTTGTCCCCATATTCAAATTCGAGAATCGTTCCGCCAACGGCATCATCGAGTCTGATTTTTTCTCCTCCGTTGTTGAGGTTGCCCTTGTATTCACCTACAATTATGCCGCTGAAAGATGGATACTCAGACGCAAACACGATTTCGTCTCTCACCACAACGACGTAATCATTGGCCGATAAATTAATACCTGCCGGGAAGGTAAAATCGACTCCGTTTGTAAAGCTGACCAGATTTAGTTTTATATTCTCCGGCCCGATATTTCGCAGTTCGATGTATTCCGCATTCGGGTCGCCTGCGGGCTTATCCTGTGGATGATACATAATTTCGGTGATACGGAGATTATCGCCGAGAGGGCCGACCGAGTATGTAGCCTCGTTCAGTGCGCTCCAGTCGCCTGCGTCATACACACGGGCCTTGACAGTTGCACTTTCATTCATTGTGATTGCGCCGGTGTATTCGCTTGCGCTGGCCGAGATTCCGCCGCTGGAACCGCCCGCGATTAACTCTGTACAGATGAGGAAATCGGTACTGCCGGTAGATGTATTAAGCCCATGGATGGCCAGCAGATTCTCGCCCAGTTCCAGATCGCTGATGTGACCGGTGACATCGAAGCTTTCAAAGCTGTCGTCCGCCTCATGGCCGCCAGTGGCCGTGGAGTTCCACAGTGGCGAAGAAGGTGCGCTAACTTCCGCAATCTTTACCCCGTTAAGGTAGGCGATGAAGCCGTCATCGTATCGCATTTGCAGCGCCATTGTTGTGAAGTCATTCGGGTCGCAGTTAACCGAGAAAGGTATGCGCAGATAACACGTGCCGTTCTCGCCGTGCATCTGGGTTTTAACGTCGATATCGATGTAGCTTTCATAGCCTGTATCTGTTTCGTACCCGACGCCGCCGGCCCCGTCAATCCAGCCCAGGTCGTTGAAGTCGGTCTCTGTTCTCCAGGTACTGCCGATATCACCGGTTGGAACGAGCACTTGCTTCTCTGTATCCAGATCCATCAGGCTTGAGTAGGTTCCCCACAGACGCGGGTCCTGCCCATCGGTGGTATAATAGATTTTGGTACTTCCGCCGTTAGGATTAATCATACTCAGGTTATCGCCGGTTGGAACATAGCCGCCATGCTGGTAAGAGCCGTTTATATTGAATACCGGCGCCTCAAGCGGGCCGAACAAACCTTCGTTTGCAGAGGCCTCCAGCATTATATTCTGTCGGTGTGGTATCCAGGTATCAGGTATATATGTGTCCATACCAGGAAGAACTAACAGCATATCATTTTTAAGCTCGTTGAATCGCATTAATATGTTGCCTTCCGTCATAGCGCCACCGTTGTTGAAATGTTTGTGCAAGCGGTCGGCAAATAACTGACTGAAGTCATCATTATCCCTCAATGCCCTGTATATGTAGGCTATAGACGTATTTTCGCCGTTAAGACCACTATTTCCTCCATAAGGTGGAAACGTGTCGTAGCCGACGTTATACAGATATGATGGGTCCATCGCGCCTTCTATATCCCAGACATAGAACCTGAATTTTCCCCGGTCGGACCGCTCGGCGGAGGCCACCCAATTGTTATTAGGCCAATCCCAGTTGGCCGAGTACAACTCAACAATCAGGTAGTCTATAAATGCCTGGATGTCGACCTTCTTGCCGGCTTGATAATAATTCGCGTTATTTGACAGGTCGTTGTTACGAACATAATCCAGCATTGCGTTCCAGGCCACATCATCGCCGTCGCGCGGCCCTGTATTTGCACGCACGTCCCAACTTTCATCGCTGCCATACCATTCTTGGAGCAACTCTTCGTCAATACGTTCACAGGGATTATAGAAGACCTTGAATTCGCCGTTGAGGACGAGGTTGGCTATTATTCCCGTGCCTTCCACGGCACCCATATCCCTGTGTAGCCGCCTGTGTAGCTCGTCTATAATAAACGGGTTACAACTGTCGTTGTGTCCTCCGCGGAGTACGACGCTGCGCCAACGGCTGATGTCGGAAAGCGGAAACAGGGGATACTCAAGCCGGTTGTTGCCGTAATCGCCGCGGAAGTAGCATTTTAAGCTGAATTTGTTGTAATTCCAGCAGCCTGACCAGTCGGAACTCTGGCGTTTATACCGCGGCCGATGATAGTCGCTGCCCTGGACGCGGAGACCGCAGTTTTCCTGAAAGCCGCTATTGTCGGCCGGTTCAATCAGCTCGACGGATATAGGCCGTTCATATTCTATTCCCCGGTGTATGGGATTATTATAATCGCCGGAGTTTACTGCTTCCCAGACTCCCCCAACATATTGTCCCCCTACGATAGCCATAACGCCGTTCGGTTCGAACAGTGATAGTCCCTCATCGCCAACGATGGAGATGATTGGCAATGACTTCTGGGCCGCGTTCAGGCCGAACAGATACGTATGCGTCTTGGTTGGCGAGGAGAGCCAGGCTGGTTTGAATGCCTTGGCACGTACACATTTTGTGCTGCTTATGTAGATAGGATTGGTATATTCCGTATCGCTTTCGGTTGGGACACTGCCGTCTATCGTATAGTATATTGTGGCGTCGTCTGTATCGGTGGACAATGTCAACGAAAATGGAGATGTGTAAAGTCCGCGTTTGTGACTGAAGTTTACCTCCTCCACGAGGTCAATATATCCGCCGTCATTTTGCAGTTCCGGCGTAGGGCTACCCATAAATCGCCAGTTATTGCTGACGTCAGGGAACCTGCCGTAAGAAATATCACCGTACTGCTGGCCAAAGCTGATGGTGTCTATTGCAACGCTATTGGAATCGAACAGGCCGATCTGTTCTCCATCTCCACTGAGCTTAAATTCCACATGTAAGGGACCCTGCTCCGAATCATCGTCCGCCCAAATCACGAGGTGGCCGTGAGAGGGAATTGTCGTTTCTGTAGGTGAGCCGGTGGGGATCTGCCACCAATCGAGAGGATTATCCGGCTCGTCCGTTATGTACATACCGCCGATATCAATGGCATAGTCCCCGGCGTTATAGATTTCGATCCAGTCGGGATATTCGCCAGCTTCATCCGGGTCCTCCAGTGTATCGTTGTTTACCGCCATAAACTCATTGATGACCAAAGGGATTCCCGATTCTCCCCAGCTTTTTGCGAATATCGCGAGGTCAAAGCCGTTTACGATATTCAGCCCGTCGAGGTCGGGACAGTTGTAATCATAGCACATCACCGCTTCAAGCCAGGAATCGGCGACTATTTGCAGGTCCTCTAAACCTACTATCCCGTTTCTATTCAGATCACCCCTTGGAAATTGTGCCGCAGCTGAGCCTGCCAGCAACGTCGTTAATACCAGCAGTAGTGGAATTTTCAAAGGCTTGATCATTTTCCATCTCCCTCTGTATTAATGATACTCTATTCCCTCTACCGTTGCTTTACAGCTAACGGGCCTTTTAGAACATCAAAACGGTGATTGCTTGTTAAATATACCTTGCTTATTATAACACACTTAGAATGCCGGAGTCAATTGGTTTTTGTGTTCTAAAGTGGGTTTCTGAAGGTTATATGTAGGTTTTCAGGTAGTTGTTCGCAATCATCTGTCCGATAACGCTTGCCGGCGAGGATTGTTAGCGTGACCACTGCTTGAGATAATCATTTTATCGAAAGTATATGTTGCAGATGCCGGCGGCCTGCTGTAAAGAAATGTCGAGTTTATGTCTTTGAAATCCACCAAAATTCTGGTAACCGGCCTGCCGGGCTGCGGCAAAACAACCGCCATAATGCGAATTCTCGCGAATCTCAACTGCGAGAACGCGGCCGGTTTTTACACGCAGGAAGTTCGCAAGAGCGGCCGGCGGACCGGCTTTATGTGGAATCGGCTGGATGGGAGTGAAGGTATTCTGGCGGATGTTAAGATTAAAGGCCCGCCCCGAGTCGGCAAATACGGCGTAAATGTACAGGCCTTTGAAGAATCAGTGGTCACGACGTTAAATGCCAACCGTACCGATGCTAAACTGTTTGTGATTGACGAGATTGGCAAAATGGAGTGCTTCTCAGTAAAGTTTGTCGAGGCTGTACGGAAGCTGTTTGCCTCTGACAAATCTATCTTGGCGAGTGTTGCACGGAAAGGCCCAGGCCTTATCAGTGAAGTAAAGAATTATCCAGAGACCCAATTATTTAAACTGACAGCTCAAAATCGCGAGAATATTATCACTGAGATTTTACAAATCCTTTCTTTTCTTACAAGAGATACGTAAATGCGTTAAGGCACAATGCCTTAACGCATTTATTGGTGTTACAGAAGTGATATTTCTTAAGCTTCCCGTGATAATATTACATTCCGAGCGCTTCGGCAGCAGCGTCACCATCCGAGGCCGCCACGACTATCAGCATATGGTACTGCCCGTCGCAGATCATTGCCGTGCCAGCCAGGCTGTTAATGCCCGCATCTGCAAGAGGCTTCAATACCGCTGCAGCGGCACCTACAGCGTCAGGCTCGGTGATAATAAAACCTGTTGCCGGTTTCAATTGTAGATTAACTTTTTCTGCACAGGTTTTCAGCGCCAAAGGTTCTTTTGCGCTCAGGCATACCTGGCCTTGGCCCTGTCCGGTGGAAAAAGCCGCAGCACATACTAAATCAACGTCTGCCGCAGCGATTTGGGTGAGCAGCTTGTGCAGGCTGCCGGGCGTATCCTCAATCTCAGTACAACTTACTACAATTCGCTTGATAGCCATCTTATTATCCCCTTTCAAAAAGTCGCCATTACAGTTACTAATCCCAATGTACTGTATAACTACTAACTGTCAATATCTATTTTGATTTGGTCTCTTTGTGCAAATTTCTGGAAAGTCCCCATTTTCGAGGATATGATGATATACAAAAGCTGTTCTGGGCCGGCAGACAATTTTCGGATTACACGAAGGGGACTGAAAATGGCTACAGTAATAACTCTTGATAAGCCGCAGACTAAAGGGACGATGCCGTTAGAGCAGGCCATAGCAACTCGGCGGTCGCGCCGGCAGTTTCTGTCGGAGCCGCTGAGCCTTGCACAAATCGGTCAGCTTTGCTGGTCGGCCTAGGGTAGCACAAGCGGCCGAGGATACCGTGCCACACCTTCAGCAGGCGCAACATATCCACTGGAGCTTTTTGTGGTTAGCACCGACGGCCTGTTTCACTATCTGTCTGTAAAACATTTGCTTGAACAGCGGACAGATGAAAAATTGCGTCCAGAGCTGGCCTTAGCGGCCTTGGGACAGGAGTTTATAAAAGATGCGCCGGTAACGCTTGTTTTTGCAGCAGAGTTTTCCAGAACCACACAACGCTACGGCCAGCGCGGTATTCGTTATGTATATATGGAGGCCGGACACGCCGCCCAGAATGTTCACCTGCAGGCCGAGGCTCTGGGGCTTGGCTCGGTGGCTGTGGGTGCCTTTGATGACGCTTCTGTTAGTAAGGTCTTGTCTTTGCCGGAACAGTTTGCTCCTGTGTATATGGTTACGGTTGGAAAGTGTAGAAGCTAAATTACGTTTGTGAGTTGGACCGAAATAGAAACGAAAAGCCTTTAGGCCGGGCCTTCACAAAAGGGAATTGATATAGTCAGCGTTGTTCCTGGTGGTTATTAGTTTCTAATTCTTTGTAGAAATCGGCTTCCCGTTCGGAGAGGCGGCCGTTCTTAATCATTTGGCGAATGCGGTCAATATCGACATCGCGCGCCTGGCCGCCTGACGGGCGTAAAATAAACGGCTGTTCATAACCTGCCGGTATTTTCTCCAAAAATGTGCCTATCGAAATGCTTGAGATAAGCACCGCTATTATTAGCACCGCCGCTAAAAGATACCGGGCCGATAGCTTGGGTGGTGTGCCGGCAGCGACTGCGACCTGTTCTTTTTTGCGCGTCTCTAATTCGTATCTGCACCTGTCACAATATAAGCAGTCCATAGCCTTTGGGCTGATAGCAAACTCACATTTCCCGAATCTTTTTGTCGGCAGATAACGCCTTAACAAGGCGACTTTGCCTAAAAGCGACAGAAAAGCTCCGACGGGGCACAAATACCGGCACCAGAACCGAACTTGGAAAAGCGAGATAATCAAAACCGCCACTGCTATCAACAGCAAAAGGCCCCGAATGTTTCCGGAAAAAGCCTCGATAAGCGGGTCAGCAGCCAGAGTTAATCGGTCTCTTGAAATGAAAAATACACTCACAAAAACGAAGAGCAGCACATACTTGATGAATCGCGGGCCTTGGGTATTTTCCACTGCCAGCCGTCGCTTGATTTTGGTTGGAAGAAGATAGCCGACAAGTTCCTGAGCGGCGCCGAATGGGCAGATATAGCCGCAATAAAGGTTCCCAAAGGCCGCTACTAATAACGGCACTCCCACCGCCAGCAGGAACGCCCCCGAAAGCCCGATGGCTGGTAGATGGCCGGTCAGCAGGCTGACTATCTGTTCGCTGGAATACTGGGCGTTTAGGATAATACCGCCGGTAATAAAGGTGCTCAGCAGTACGGCCAGCCTGCTCCAGAATCCGCCGTAAAGGACTACGAGTAAAGAGACGGCAGAAATACTCAGCAGATATATTCCCCGGTTGTCGGGCACAAGGCCGGTCCAGACTGTTCTCTGGGCACCGGCCGGCAGGGGGGCCCGGCGGAGGATACTGCCAGCGAATCTACGGCCCGAGGTCTCCAGCCCGGAAATGATGGCCTGGCAACTAACAGTCGCGCCTGTTATCGCCTCGACGCCGGCGAAGGCCTCTGGTCTGAAAACGTTACGGCCGTTGAGGGTCTTACGCCAGTCGTTTAGAACCTCCAGATATGCCGGTGTTTCGTCTGACCTTATCACGTGGAAGTTCAGCAATGTGCCGTTCGGCTCGACGTATATCGCCAGGTTCATTCTGCCGCCGAAACCAAGGATATCCGGGGCAAGCTCATCAGAGCTGAAGATATAGCCGCTGAGCTTCTCGGCCTCGTCATAGACCTTGAAATAATTGATTTTTTTGCCGTTCTCCTGCAGCACCTCGGATGCCTGTACCAGCTGTGCCTGACCTGCTAATCCCTGGGCGGCAGCTTGTGGCAGAGAGGGCAGCAAACGCTGCCCGGCGGCTGTAAGCAGGTTAGAGCAAATCACCAGCGATACACCGAGCCCGAATAAGACATAGCCCACCAGACGGGTTATGGAAGCCCCGAGAATCGGGGTACCCGCGGGTTGGAGTCTATCCGGGTTGTACATCCTTGTTATGACAAACGGCACATTGGATGCCAGAAGCAGTGCAAAGGCCAGCAGCGTTGCTTTAGTACCAAGGACCGGGACAATAGCAAGGCCCGTGAGGAACGCTCCCGCCGCTGCGCCAAGATGGTCGGCAATTTCGAGTTTGCTTCCTGCGGCACGCGTCTCGATGGCGGAATCCGCCAGCCGACCGGCGGCCAAAGGAAAGTAACCACCGGCGCAAAGACCACACAATAGAAAAGCAAGTATAAAGGTAAAGTGGTTCCATTGTTCGAGAGGCCAGTTGGCGGCGACGGCAAGGATAATTGTGTGAGCAAGTATAGTAGTGAATAAAAAGCTTTCCATACGGAGCTTTTTATGCAGTAACAGATGTCTGGTTATGGCCGAGCCGGCCGTCAGACCGGTCATAAAAAGTGATGAAATAAGTCCCACGTACAGGTATAGAGAACCGAAGCGAGTTTGATACAGGTACATTAAGATTATTACCACACCGATTCCTACCAGGCCGCTTGAAAAGACCAGAAAACTGCTCTCGAAGCTGGAGGCGGCCCCCCCGGGCGGTGTTTTTGAGATGTAAATTATACGCAGAATTATGAAAACCAGCAAAGGAACCTGGAAAATCAACGGGCCGCCGAGCGCGAGTTGTTTGTAAAACCTTGTTAACGGCGCGCCCGACTGCTTTGCAGCCAATAATAAACTATAGAGATGTGCCAGCGGTCTTGCATCTCGATTAATCAAGAGATTTTCGGGTAAGTCCGCGGATGAGTAGTTTTCAAGGGCCGTTGCCGCGCGGGCGGGCAGGTAAACAGAGTATAATCCTTCGGCAGGGAAAATATCCTTTCCACCCTGTATTTGTGAGAACTTTTCCTGCAGGATGGCCGGCTTGTCCGTGAGGTCTTCGCGGTCGGACGCGACGAACCAGGTTTCCTCGCCCGGTACTATAACAAAGGCTGCGAAGACCTTCTCGAGCGTAAGTTTCGTCGAGGCGCCGAGATTGATTAGCTCAGTGCCCATAATGTTTTCGCCACCTGATATACGCAGGCCTAATATGCCGTCGGTTCGAAGGGATTGTTTGATAAGGTTGTAAAATTCAAGTGTGTAGTAGCGGTTCAGGGTAGAGCTGGTTGCATCAGGAAGATTGAGAATTACTATGTCATAGTATTGCTTTTGCTTCGAAAGCATTGAACGAACATCACCTGCCACTCGTCTGAGCCTTTCGTCGGTTACTTTAAGCTCGGTCGGTATGTACTGCTCAAGTTGCTGTACATATTGGCTGTCATAGTGGGTCCAGGTTAACTGTTGAATTTGCGGTAGCTCGAGGAACTTGTAACAAAGGCCCAATCCGGAACCTATTATCAGAATATTTCTTGCGTCGGGTCTTTGGGAAAGGTGAATTGCCGCGATGCGTCCGGCCGATTCGTCGTCAGGCAGTGTTTCGCAGACACTACCTTCTCGGACGGCGAGCCACTGGCCTCGATAAGTTCCGTAAAGATACTCGGCCTGTGCGGTTTGAAATGAACCTGATAGAGTTTTGGCCGGTAGCAGCCTTGCCCATTTTGCGGTTCGGAAGTGTCGCATCAGTGTATTATCAATACCAATAGCCAGACAAATAAGAATACAAGCCGGGGCCAGGACCATCTTCCATCGTCCGGCTGCGATGAGACGAACTAAACAGACCGCTAACAGTAGAATACAGGAGAGTATAAGAAATATCCTGGCTGAACTTACGCCGAAGGCCAACAGGACTGTAACGCCCAGACCTCCCAGAAGACTGCCAAGAGCCTCAATGACATATACGCCCGAGACGGCAATTCGGCGTTCCTGCTGAATCCACAGACAGGCCAGGGGGAAAAACATTCCGGTAATGCAGCTGACCGGGGCATTTACCAGTAGCGATAAAAGCACCATAAGATTTATGGGAAACAACGCGTATGGCTCTATGCCTGCTATTTGGCGGGCATACAGAATCAATAACAATTGAACGGCAAAGGCCGGCAGGTAAAACAGGAATAAAAACTCGATGTTTTTCAGTAACGTCTCTGCCAGGGCTTTGAATTTATAGACAAGCAGAGCGCCGATGCAGACCCAGAAAAACCAGGAACCGAAAAAGATTCCAACACCGATGTCATTACCCTGGAAAGTGCTGATAAATTCACGAAAAAGCAGCGTCTGTGCTGCGATTGTGAACAGGCCATAACTGAATATCATCAGGCTGCGGGCAAACTTCATCTTTCGTTCTCACCGAAAACCTCTGCCTGAAAGACGAGAAAATAGGCATTATTTTTCCAGGCGTCAGACGGCAATCCGGCCTTGAGCGACAGGTGAGTTAGCGTCTGTTCGAGGTTCCAGCCCTGCTCGGTTGCGACCTGGGGCAGGAACACGGCCGACCTGCCTTGTTTTCTAAGGATTACGCCGTCTATGCCGAGCCTTATTTCATCCGGCGAGGCTACGGGCACCGGCGGTGTCAATGCGGATATTTCAATTGTGATTTTGTCATATTCGCTTTTTTCCAGCGGTAGAAAGCGCCGGTCGTAAAAGCCGGCGTTGACGGCATTGCTAATTACAGATTTGTAAAGCGGCTGCCTGGGAACAAGGTCCCCGATGCAGCCCCTCAGCTGGGAATTCTTCTTGAGTGTGACGAATGCGGCGCGGTTCTCAGATATTGCATCACTCAAATCGATGTTCGGCTCGGAGGTATCCAGTACCTGCCTTTTATCCAGGTAGTGCAGCAGCGACCTGCGCGCCATAGTTAAAAGCTGCTTTTTATCTTCATCGCTTAGCCTGGACTCGTTGGATTTCAAGTCGGGCTTAGCTTCCGGCTGATTGGGCCAGTCACCGGAAAACGCGATGGACAAGTAACTGACAGAATTACTGAAATCACCGGAAATCTCGCCCGAACAGGTCTGGGCGACTAAATGACTCTTGGCCGATGGTGGAAGCGTCGCGAGCAGTATGGCTATCGGAACATAGCCGCATATCGTTGTGCCGGTTTTCCGTTTATATTCAAGAAAACCCTTATAGTCCAGTGCGGCAATAAACTTATATGCATCGAGGTCAAGTTTTTTTATATTCTCAGGTACGTTCTGGGTAAAAGGCACATAGCCATAGTTGGGGCCGTAATGCACGAAGTCCGAGCTTGCGATTACAAGCGTTTCCTTGTCGAGAAGCCCCTTGAGGATTTCGCCGGCTTTGGTGATTGTTTTGAGAGAACATTGACCTGCTACAATCGGCACGATCTTGAAGTCTTTATGGCTGCATTGGAGTAAAGGCAGTTCTATCTGGACACTGTGCTCATTAGTGTGGGCATTCGGGACATTCTGAAATATAGAATGCTCCAGCAGTTTATCTATGAATTCCAAATCCAGTGGTATCGGGCCTAACGGTGTTTCGTAATGGGTTGCCTTTGGCAGGCTTAATGTGTCCGGCATAGAAAAGTAGTGAGTTGGGCCAATAATGACGATTCGCCTGTATTTTCTCTGTGCATTTTTGACTCCATTGGCGGCGGTCTGTCCCGAGTATGTATATCCTGCGTGAGGCAGAATCAGCGCCATTACATTGTCTATATCTTGATTTATCTTGGCTTTATCCAGGAAGCCCTTGACTTGATTTGCTAATATCGCGGAGTTTGCCGGGTACCACCTGCCGGGGAGTGATGACGTCAGAACAATTCTGGGACGATCGGGCTTTTTGGATTCGGCTTTTTGCTCGGTAGTTTGGACGTTTTTAGAATACGAGGGTTCTGCCGGTGGCTTCTTGATGCATGTCTTTAACAGCAATGTACCTATGATAAAGGATAGAACCGCGACTGAAACCAAGACGAGTTTGATTTTGTAAGTTTCGTCCAATTTGTCGTTCATATCATCCACTCCAATTAGCGTTTTTGTTTATTTTGGATAAAGGCCGGACCGAGCCGGGGTAACTTTTCGTGTGAATCGCGCGTATGAACTTTCGCGGCACAGTACGTTTTGCCAGCCACCACAGGCCGCTTAGGCCCAGCAGGCCTGTCTGTATTATTTTATGAAGAAATTTTCTGCGTGTCATTTCCAGGCTCCGTAAATCTCTTTTCCACAATCCGGGCAGCGACCGTCGCTCAGGCGATTTTGAAGTATGACGTAGCCGCTTCGCTCAACAAGCAATCCATAGCAGCTTGGGCAATATGTATTCTGGCCGGCCTTACTTAATATATTGCCGATGTAGACGTAGTCCAGTCCCTCATCTGTCGCTATTTCCCTTGCCAGATCGAGTGTTTTAGCTGGAGTAGGCGGCAAGTGCCTCATCTTATAGCGTGGAAAGAATCGGGAAAAGTGTAGTGGTGTCTCAGAGCCGAGATTTGTTCGAATCCAGCGAGTAAGCTGACGTATTTCTTCAGGTTTGTCATTCAATGTCGGGATAATCAGGTTGGTAACCTCAAGCACAATCCCGCTGGCTTTGGCCAAGACCATCGCTTCCTGTACAGGCTTCAGGGTTGCCGAGCAAACTCGACGGTAGAAGTCTTCTGTAATACCTTTCAAATCTATGTTTGCAGCGTCCACATACTCTAAGAGACGCTTCCACGGTTCTGGATTTATATACCCGGCGGTTACGAGCACATTTCGTATATTCCGCTGTCTTGCCAGCTTTGCAGTGTCATACGTATATTCGTAAAAAATGATGGGGTCGGTGTAGGTGTATGCCAACGACGGACAGCGGTATTTTTCCGCCAGGCTGACAACTGTAGCAGGGGGACAGGGCATTGCTTGACTATCTTGGGGATTTGCCTGTGATATTTCCCAGTTCTGGCAGTTCCTGCAGTGAAGATTGCAGCCGACAGTCGCCAACGAGAGAATCTCACTGCCGGGTAGAAAGTGAAATAGAGGTTTTTTCTCGACCGGGTCGCGGTGTATCGAGCAGGGAAAACCATAGACCACGGTACGGAGCACACCATCGATGTTTATTCTAACGCGGCAATCTCCGCTCTGGCCGGGCTCAATCACGCATCGTTTTGGACATAATTCACACTGAACCGTCAATTTTAATTCCTTTTTTTTGTCTGTACTCGACAAGTGAGTGTATTATACCGCAGCAAGCTAAAAGCGACAATAAAACAGCTCAGAAGGACTGTGCTAAATGTTTGTATGGTAGGGCCTCGGTGCTGGTATTGGAATTGGATTATTTCAGGATGGCAGATGTGATTACCGGTCTTTTTACTTAATTACGAAAGAAAAAGCTGCCCGATGAGTTCTCGGGCAGCTTTTTGATACTAAGTGGAAAAACTATCGAGGCTGTCTATTACCACCAGCCACCGCCCCACCAAGAACTAGCGGTTGTAGTTGTGTAGCCGCTGGTTGTGGTCGTTGTTGTGGTACCCCAGCTGGTTGTGGTGGTTGTGCCAGCAGCAGTTGTGGTTGTGCTGCCGCCACCGCCACCGTCGCAGGTGCCGCTTTGGCATGCACCAACTAATGTCCAAGCTTGCCATTGGCCGGAATTCTGTTCAGGATTCTGATTTTTGGAATACCAGTTATTTTTATACATGTTGCAGTTGTATTGAACCCGAGTACCAGCTTGTGAGTAAGTAGTTGACGCACTCCACACTTGTATATTCGAGCAATCTGTGCTACCACCACCGCCACCACCACTTGTGGTTGATGTTGTGGTACCCCAGCTTGTTGTGGTAGTTGTGCCAGCAGCAGTTGTAGTTGTGCTGCCGCCGCCTCCACAGTTAAAGGTAGCTGACCCTCCATTAACCCAAAGTTGATACCAGTTGCTGCCGCTGACTGATACACTAGCGTTACCACTATTGCCACTAAAACCCTCTACCGATACTATCTGGTAGTCATGACTGCCTATGGACCTTCCTAGATTTCTCCACGCGTTAAAGTGGCAGCCCATATCTACGGGACTACTACGACTTCCGCTACAATTGTACTGATCAAAATCTGAAGTGCCGTCAATGGAAGGTTGCCCATACCGCCGGTCTACATACAAGGTGTATGACCTCCCATTACATGAATATGAGCCTTGGCTAGAGCCTCCGCTTTTCCCGATGTAATATTCTACGAGAGGGGTTCTATACCACCCATAGACACCAGGGCCCCAACTACAGCCGCTGCAGCTGCCTGAGAAGCTTATATTTCTACCTGACCCGGAGCTCCAGCCTATACCTGCCGTAAAAGTCGCATTGCTGAAACTAATGCTGAAATTGCCAGCGCTACAGCTGCCTTCTTCGTAAACCTCAGCCTGGGCTACGCTCGCCAAGGCCATACAGATGACTATGCCTGCGATAATTTTACCGAGAAATTGACTTAAGTGTAAAGTAGACATTTTCTTTCCCCCCTAATTTAAGTTAATTTTTGTTTGTCAGTTCAATCAACTCAATACTCGACATCTTGACCTGTGTCGTAAAGTGCTTTATCGGTCTTAGATGTAGTGTTCGTTGTTGTCTTTCGAGAGGATTACATAATTGAAGGTCCTGCCCGCACCGGGCCAGTAAGGAAACTCATACCCCCCGAATACCACCTTTACTTCCTCCCCATTCACTTCTCACATAGCAAATAATCAAGCCAAAGTCAAATGTCTTTATATAAATAGCACGGATAAAGAAGAAGTCAAGGAACCTTAAATTTTATTAATGATTTGTCTTTGTTTTTTCCACATTAGCTCTACAACTTTTAATGGTTAGTTTATCTGTGCAGCTTGTGGGGACGAGTTGACTCGGCAAGCTGGTTATTTTAAGCGAGTTTAAAGCTTTTACCGGATGTGCATAAAGTCCGAAAATCTCTGGTATTTTTGTTTTAGAATCTTGTCTAAGCAAGAAGTATTAAGCTTAGCTTCACGAAGTTTATCGGCTCTCGCTATTTCAAGCAACAGAGGGGAATTACCTGGCACGAATGACAGAGTCCCGGGCGGAGGAAATTTCAATCAAATGCGCAATGGTTTGTATAACATTCAGATCGCCTGTGGCCAGGCTGGCAAGGCAAGGAGATTAGTATCGCATTGACTTTGCTATTTCCCGTTCCATCCTGTCCTCCTCTGGCCAACAATTCAGGCATGTCTATTTCCTGCTACACCTGTAATAGTGCAGATGCCAAGCAAAAAAACTTTTATATTTTCTTTTGCGGTTTTTCGCCTTTCTACTTTTGTATTTAGTCGAATAACGATATTTGCGATTTGCAAAACGTAGGTCAGCCGTAGGTTATTATAGAAATGCAGAAAATTTTTTCCATCCGTTGAGACAATTACATGTTTTAATACGTATTGACAAATATTAACAAATGTGTTATACATTTATCCTTAATACACAAAAGGAGATAATCAATGTTTGTTTTAGGGATATGGGATGGACATGACTCTGGGATTACACTTCTTAAGAATAATAAAATTCTTTTTTCTATAAATGAAGAAAGACTTTCAAGAAGAAAGTTAGAAGTATCATTCCCGAAAAGGTCAATAGAATATTCTTTAAGGTATTTAGACCTTAAAAAAGAGGATGTAGGAATTATAGCAGTCTCGACAACAGAGTTTGCTAAAACTTTATGGAGGGTATTTCCATTTCTAAAGGAGAGTTACTATTTAATACGTCGAAAGAAAAAGGATTATTCAAGTTTTAATTCTTTCAAAAAGAACTTGAAGTATAAAATTACTGAGCTGCAACTTGATCCGTTATCAAAATGGATAAGCAAATTAGTAATAAATAAAAAATTGAAAGAATTAGGTTTTAAGAACTTTAAGTTATTGTTTTATGACCATCACTTATGTCATGCCGTTAGTACCGCTTTTACAAGCGGTTTTGATAAATCCTTGGTCATTACAATTGATGGAATTGGAGATACTTTATCGGGGACTATAAGCAAATTTGAAAATGGGAAGTTGGAAAGAATAAAAACTATTTCCGGCAAAGATTCTTTTGGAATATTTTTTGAACACGTGACGAATCTTATGAATATGAGGGAGTTGGAAGATGAAGGTAAAGTAATGGCACTTGCTAATTATGCCTTAAAAATAGAGGACGAAAAAAACCCTTTGCTGGGTTATTTTATAATTGACGGACTGAATGTAAAAGCGAAATTCGGCAGTTTAAAAACATATAAAGAATTAAAGAAAATTTTATGGAAGTATCCTTCAGAACAGTTTGCATATATGGCACAACGAACGCTGGAAGTAAAGATTACAGAGTTAGTTAAGAATGCCATTAAAGAGACAGGTTTAAGGAAAATATGTTTAACAGGAGGCACATGTTCAAATATAAAAGTAAATATGCTGATAAAAAATTTGCCCGAGGTAGATGACGTATATGTATTTCCCCATATGGGTGATGGCGGCCTTGCAATGGGTAGCGCTATGCTTGCTAATTATGAATTGAATGGTGTTTCAAAATACGATTTTAACAATGTATATTTTGGGCCGCAGTTTACGAATGATTATATAAAGACGGTCTTGGAAAAAAATGGGTATAAAAGTACCAACTATGAATATGTAGAAAACATTGAAAAGGAAATTGCAAAAATTATTTTTGGAGGAGATATCGTATTGTGGTTTCAGGGACGAATGGAATATGGTCCAAGAGCATTAGGAAACAGAAGTATACTTGCTCCACCTCATTCCGAAGAAATAAAAAATGAATTAAACTTAATACAGAAAAAAAGAGTGTGGTATCAACCGTTTTGTCCAACAATACTTTTGGATGACGCTAAAGAATTTTTGGAAGATTTAAAAGGTACACCAAATGAATTTATGACGATGGGATATATGGTTGAAAAAGAAAGGCAAAAATTAGTCAAAGGTGTCATTAATATTGATGGTTCCTGTAGGCCGCAGATTATAACCAGCTATGATTCAAGATATGCAAAATTGCTGTTAGAATACAAAAAGTTATCCGATGTCGGGATTGTATTAAATACAAGTTTCAATTTACATGGTGAGCCCCTTATTTGTTCTCCCGAAGATGCTTTAAATACTTTTTCGAGAACTACAGCGAAATATTTGGTATTAGAGAATTATTTGGTCAGAAAAGAATGAAGAAAAACACGAGCTCTTGGGGAGTGTTTTTGGAGTATATAATAAAGTTTGATGTTTTCGGAAAACACAAATGATTCAAAAATATTCCTGAAGAGATATAAACCACGGGTATGCAAATAAATAAACTACAGACATTTTTATCTATATATTATGTCTATCTGCTTGAAATTAACTTCTTTCTTTTGATTATCGCGGTTGTATTTAATTTTAAATACATTAAAGAAATATTTGTAGAAGTAGGGAACAAAAACTTATTACTTTTGATATTAATTGCAATCATTGGGGCATCTTCTGCATCACTTATAAATCCGCAAAATCATCGAGTATATTATGATGAAGATATTTATAGCAGCATTGGGCAATGCATAGCGTACCATAAAAGAGCAGTAATGTGTAATGAGGGATATTATGAAAATAAAGAGTTGAAGGTTATCGGTGAGGAATACAATAAACAACCTGCAGGTTATCCGTATTTAATAAGTATTATATATAGAATATTAGGGACAAATGAATTGTATGTTTTCATTTACAATAATATTATTTTTGGATTAGCAGCAATTGTTGTATTCTTAATTTCTTTTTTACTTTTTAAAAACGTTTTTGCGGGTTTAATAGCTTCTCTGTCTTATATATTCATCCCGGTAAATCTTCAGTGGTTTAACACCTGTGCGGTGGAACCATCATCGGCTTTTTTTGCAGGCATTGCGGTACTGGCTTCATTAATGTATTTAAGAAATAAAAAGGCTGTTAATCTGTTCTTTTTTACAGTCGCTTTAGCATTTTCATTTAATTTTAGGCCTGAAAGTTTTTTAGTCATTGTTGTGGTTGGAATAATATTTTTACTGAAGGACCTTGAAATATTTGAGAGAAGGGATTTTTATATCTTTGGGATTCTTTTATTTTTTTTATCAACAGGAATTATACTTCACTTATACGTGGTACAGGACCGGAGTTGGGGGGCCAGCGGAGCGAAATTTTCCTTGGATTATTTCCTTAATAATTTTCATACAAATTCTGTGTTTTATTTAATGAACAGGGAATTTCCGTTGATATTTTCGATATTCGGAATTGCAGGACTGTTTTTTTGTAAAGGTAAAATTTTTATAAGAGAAAAAATAATATTATTGAGTTGGTTCTTGGTATTTTGGGGGATATTTTTGTTTTTCTATGCAGGTACTTATAGGCATGATGTAAACTTAAGCGCTCGGTTTTCTTTATTGTCTTATATTCCAATTTCAATTTTTGCTGGTTTGGGTGCATCTGTTATTGGAAGCTTTGTGGAAAGTAAAGTAAGGCATATAAAATTGATTGTAATATTATTAATTGTATTTAACTTTATCTGGTTTTTGCCCTTTATTAGGTCACAATCTAAAGGTGAAAGCGCGGCATGCAGAATGGACCATAAATATGCAATGGAGTTTAGAAAGTTGTTACCTGAAGATTCGATAATTTTTACTCATAATCCAAATATGTTTTTAATCAATCAACAAAGTGCCATTCAGACTTCGAGCGAGACTTACAATCCTGGAATTGTCAGACAGTATATTGAGCGATTTAAAGGCGGCGTGTATGTTCACTATAATTATTGGTCTGGTGTAAGTTATGACGACTTGCAAAGGCAATTTACACAAAATATTTTAGACAGGTATGATTATGAGATAATAAAGGAATGCCATTATAAAAATTATAAGTACGGTTTGTATAAAGTAATAGGTCAAAAAGCAAATTGATATGAGTTTGTATAAGAGAACGAAAAGTTATTCGGTCTTCTCAAAAAATATCTTGTTATCAGTCTTTGGTAGATTGAAACACCCATATAAACTCACTTTTGCCATTACCAGCAAATGTAATCTAAAATGTAAAACATGTAGTATTTGGAAAAGAAAGCCGACTAATGAATTGTCGCTTGAAGAAATAGATAAGTTTTTTTCAATTAATCAATACTTTAACTGGATAGACCTTACCGGTGGTGAAGTATTTTTAAGGAGGGATTTGCTGGATATAGCAGGGAGTATAAAAAAGCATGTTAAAAATTTGGTCATGTTACATTATCCTACAAACGGTTTTTTAACCGACAGGATTGTTGAGGTTACCGAAGAAATAGCTTCTTTAGATTTTAATAATATGGTTGTAAGTGTTAGCCTCGATGGAAATAAGGATGTTCATAATAACATGCGAAACAATGAGAATTCTTTTCAGAGGTGTATTGAAACTTATAAAAAACTAAAACAAAATAAACGTATTAAAGTATATTTGGGCTGTACACTATCCCCGTTTAATATGGACGGTTTCAGCAATTTTTTTGCAGAGCTTCAAGATTATATACCAGATATAAAACATACCGATATACATTTGAATATTTTTCATTATTCGGAAAGTTTGTACTCTAATGAGCCCCTTGTCTTTGATAAGAAAAAGGCTATTGGTCTTATCGAGGATTTTATTAAAAAGAGGGATTTCACATATCTAAATCCTATCATTTTATTAGAATATATTTATCTTAAAAACATCCGTGGTTATCTGTTGAACAATCGATTCCCTTTTAGATGCAAATCGGGGAAAATATCGTGTTTCATAGACCCTCTTGGAAATGTTTATCCCTGTACAGGCTTTAACGTCATTATGGGAAATTTAAGAGAGAATGATTACGACCTTTTGAGAATCCTTTCAAATAAAGATGCTGCTTTGTTATATGACAAAATTGAGAACGGGAAATGTCCTCATTGTTGGACACCTTGCGAGGCTTATCAGAATATTTTAAGTAATTTGTTTATTAGGAGAAAGTTAAATGGAACTCATTAAAAATTTATGTGTTGTAATCCCGGCAAAAAATGAAGAAAAATCTATTGATGAAATAATAAATGGGTGTAAACAATACACAGAAAAAATTATTGTGGTTGATGGAAATTCAACGGATAAGACAAGAGATATTGCGAAAGATCTCAATGCAAAAGTAATCATAGATCCGGGAAAAGGCAAAGGATGTGGCATAAGAGCTTCTATAGAACATGTGTTGGATGAGGACATTGTTGTTTTTATTGATGCAGATTGTTCTCATGATCCCAATGATATACCGAGATTAATAAAACCAATCCAGGATGGGAGCGCAGACCATGTTACCGGTTCGAGATTACTTGGAGGTTCTAGTGAACTTCATGGTGGATTCGATGAGTTTATGAGGCTTGCAGGGAGCTCATTTATAACTTTCTGTATTAATCACAGATTTAAATTAAGATTGAGTGATAGTCAAAACGGATTTAGAGCTATTCGAGGTGTGGTATTAAAGGACCTTAACCTGCAAGAGAATATAACAACTATAGAACAGGAAATGGTTATAAAAACATTGAAAAAAAACTATAAAATGGCTGAAGTTCCAACGCATGAGTATAAAAGAAAATATGGAGATTCCAGTATTAAAATTCGTAGGGTGTTTTTTAAGTATATTTATAGTTTAATTAAGTACTTGTATTTTTAAAAAGTAATGTTTCTATGCCTAAGTTTCTGCAATGTATTTTTGTAATCATAAGCTATTTGTTGATTACATTGTTCATTTTTATTATTGCATCAAATATGCAAATAAATAAATTGCAGATTTTTTTATCCGTATATTATGCCTACCTGCTTGAACTTACCTTTTGTCTTTTGGTTATCGCATTTGTGTTTAACTTTAAATATATTAAGGAAATATTCAAAGGAATTGGAAATAAGTACTTACTTCTTTTAATGTTAATTTCAATAATTGGGGTATTTATTACTTCATTTATAGCGCCAAGAATTCACAGAATATATTTTGACGAAGATATTTATAATAATATTGGGCAGTGCATAGCGGATCACAAACGAGCTGTAATGTGTAATGAAGGATATTATGAAAGTAATGAGTTAACAGTTATTGGTGTAGACTATAATAAGCAACCACAGGGCTATCCTTATTTAATCAGTATTGTATTTAGAGCATTTGGTACAAATGACTTGTTTGTATTCATTTTAAATAATGTGATTTTCGGTTTAACAGTAATTGTCATATTTTCAATTTCTTTCTTACTTTTTAAAAATATTTTTGCAAGTTTATTAGCTTGTCTGTCTTATATATTTATTCCGGTAAATCTTCATTGGTTTAATACCTGTGCGGTAGAGCCATCAACGGCTTTTTTTGTGAGTGTAACAATATTGGCTTCATTAATTTTTGTAAGAAACAAAAAACCTGTTAATTTGTTCTTTCTTACAATTGCTTTAGCATTCACTTTAAATTTCAGGCTGGAATGCTTTTTAATAGTTATTATCGTTGGATTAGTATTTTTACTGGAAGATTTTGAAATATTTAAGAGAAAAGACTTATATATTTTTGGGGCTCTTTTATTTCTTTTATCAACAGGAGTTATACTGCACTTATATGCAGTACGGGAGCAGAACTGGGGAGCATCTGGAGCAAAATTTTCTTTGGATTATTTTCCTTATAATTTTAGAACAAATGCAATGTTCTATCTTAATAACAGGGAATTTCCGTTACTATTTTCACTATTTGGAATCGTAGGACTATTCTTTTATCAAAATAAAGATTATGTGAAAGAAAAAATAACAATGTTGAGTTGGTTTTTAGCGTTTTGTGGCATATTTTTGTTTTTCTATGCCGGAAGTTATAGATTTGGGCAAGATGTTCGTTTCTCTATATTATCATATGTTCCAATTTCAGTTTTCGTTGGATTAGGCGGCTCCTTTATTGGAAGTCTTTTAGAAAATAAAGTCAAGTCTATAAGATTAATTTTAATATTACTTATTGTATTTAACTTTACCTGGTTTTTACCATTTATTAGTGCGGAAGGTGAAGAGGCATGGGCATCCAGAAAGGGCCATAGGTATGCAGAAGAATTTGCCGAATTACTGCCTGAAGATTCAATAATTTTCACTCATAATCCAAATATATTTTTATTAAGAAAAAAAAGTGCCATCCAGAGTTCAAGTGAGACTTATAATCCTGGGATAATTGAACGGTATCTTGAGCGATTTAGAGGAAGTGTTTACGTTCACTTTAATTATTGGTCCAATGTGACTGATCCGGCACAGAGAGGATTTACAGAGAATATTTTGAATAGATATGATTGTAAGATGGTAAAAGAGTACCACTATAGAAATTATAAGTATGGACTATATAAAGTAATAGGTCGAAAAGATATTAATAAGAGTTGTAGTCATTAAGGGCTACAGTGACGAGAATCCGAAAAAAGACATCACAGGTGGGACTTTAAAAGATTCTCCCTTAAAAATCCTGCAAGGTTAAAAGGTTAACTTTCTCTAAGTGGTATTTAGTAGTGGTCGTTTGTGATTACTTGGATATTTGCAAAAGTGGTTAGTTTAATCTTTATCGAACTTATAGCTCTTTAACAGATTCTTTTTCTTTATTTCTGAATTTATTTTCATTGAAAACGAAATATTTAGATCCCAAATAATTAAATACTGTTCCAGCAGCAACCCCGCAACCTTGCGCAATCGTTTTATAAGGAACTTCATAAAAAAATAATATTAAATTTAGTATAATAAGGTTGGTACCGAGTCCAATTAATGTTGTTAAATTAAATTTAATCCAATTGTAAAAAGACATTTTTTTGCCATATGTGATTTTTCGAAAAGTCCATGTGTGGTGCAAAATGTAATTTTGTGTACCAGCCAGCAAAAATGCAGCAACGGCCATAACGTTTGCCCATAAATTTAAAATATCAACAGAAATAAAAAAAATAGCAAGATTTGAAATCATTCCTAAAAAACCTACGATAGCGAATTTAAAAAAAGAATGTTCTAAGAAATATGTTAGTTTTTTCATCTTAAAGTCCAATTGGCTTTGCCCTGAAATTATACGAATTCGTTATTGGGGCAAAATCCTATAAATTTTAGGGTCGAAATCTTTATATATGCCGATGTTTTTCCCGCGGACTGTATAAAGTAAAGGCCAATGGGCTGGAGGGGGATCTAAGAACCATTGTGGTAATGCTCTGCGATATTCCGGTTGCTGAAAGATATACTTTGACCCATCGGCGACAAGAAATCCTTTTTCTGGTAGATTTGGAATTTGAAAATTATTTGCCCTTTGAATGATTAGATTCCCTTTTGTGTATATTTCAACAAAATTAGCAGTCAGACCATCCGTGTATATTATATCATCGCTTTTTAATTCTAAACTCGAGAGGAATCTGGTAATTTCTTTAAAATCTTCGGTGCGTATTTTTGTTGTATTTACTGCCTTTGTTCCAAGCCAGGACAGATGTATAAGCAGAAGAACGAATAAAAATGTTATAACTATGTTTAATCTTTTTGAGAATTTAGCAAAGTGTCCAAGTATCGCTCCAAAGGCCAGACATTGAAGAGGAACAATCATAGAGATGTAACAAATATATCTGGCGATAGGCGTACCGTCTAATGATTGAATACCCCACTGTAGATATCCCAACCAGAGCCAGCAACCTAATGCTAATGCTAAGGGAAGTTTCTCTTTTAGGAATAATGCCAGAATCGTAACTATGACAAACAGATGCCAAAGTATTCCAAAATGCCATTCCTCATTGAAAGGATTTATATTCCATACTTTAAAAAGAGTTCTTGGCAAATATTCAGGATTTTTGTTACTAACAACAGCTGCTTCTGTTTTGAGTATGCAGGTAAACCTTGTAAACAATGAGCCAGTCGAGATTTTCACTATTAATAATTCTAAAAATATTATGAGCAGGAATCCTGCTATTACCCATAAAAGGTGTTTAATTTTGGGTCTTGCAAGAAAGAGAAAAGGCAGAGCTACCAGTATGAAAGTTACAAATATTTCATTGAACCACCATAGTATTAATATCGTAATCACGTTTTTTTGCTTCATAGCCTTTGTCATTTTTTGCGTCCTGCCTGTTCCTGATATTATAGCTATATTCCAAATGTATTCATCTTTTTTTACTTGTGACTGAAATAGAAAGAATTGAATTAAAAAAGCTGTCTGGTTGTTAATCGGGAAGCTTTTAAGGTTGGATATTGTCATTAACACTAAGTGAACATCAGGCTGAGTATCAGATAGATTAGCGTTCTTAGACAGTTCACCGGACATATTAATCTGTTTCTTTGCTGGACGTAATGACCGGTACTGTCTTAAGGTTGTTAGACAGCCCGCTGTCGGGCCGGTAAGGTAGGAAAAGCTAATAGGCCTGTGAAGAGTATTATATAACACTCCGCTGCATCTGGAAAAATTTTTATCAATGCAAGCAACTGGTCCTTTGCATTTTCTACTCCGAAAATAATACCTTTTGAAGTGGCGTTTCACTGCACTGTGGATATTGCGACCGATAAAAAAGCCATTATAAGTTGAGTAGCCAATAGAGACGAAAAAAGTTTCTGCAAAACCGTTATATTCCCCAAATACGCTAAATTATCCAAATTAACATTGCCGATAACTTTGTATGTCTGTAAAATCAACCAATTTAATGGAGAACGACAATATGGAGACTTATGTAGAACAACGTAAGGATACCCGCACGGAACTTAATTGGCCCGTAAGCCTGTGGCTACCGGAGGTAAACAGGTTTTTTAACGGGCAAAGTGTAAACATTAGTAAGAGTGGCGCTTTTCTTGCACTGCCTGTAACAACACCAATTAGGCAAGGTTACATTGTTGAAATCAACTTTCCACGCACAACAGCTTTGGCCAAACATAAAGGACGTTTTGCCAGGATAAAAAGCGGAAAAGTAGTACGTGTGGACCGCAGTAGACTGCTCAATACCGCCAACATCGGCATTGCCATACAATTTATCGAGTCCTTGATATAGTAAAATTCGCGATCAGATATTGGGCTAAGTTTAGTTAATACGGCCGGTATATTGCCTGTTGACTTGTCGTTATGGATTTCCGAACATTTTCTACTTAACACACATTTTGTATTTACTCGGAGTGCTGTTTTTTCCTGTATAGTCTATGGTGCTTTAAAATCGATATATCCTGCGGTCGTTATCAAGCAGAAATGGAGGAGCACCACGACTAAAAATCCTTTAAATTTTGGGGGAATGCTCTTGCATAGCAAGCAGCTATTGCAAAGTTTTCATATCGAGAGAAAAATGTTTTCAGAGTTATTTTTGAGCTTGACAGTCATTTATAAGAAGGTTAAGATGGGAAGAGAAGGTAAGATGGAGGGATTGAGCGGGTGTGAATTTCGGGAAGAAGTAAGAGATGGGCAAGATAAAGAGTTTGTTTACAACAGGTGAAGCTGCAAAGATTTGCAAGATAAGCCAACAGACAATTATCCGGTGCTTTGATGCCGGTAAGCTGCAGGGCTTCAAAGTACCTGGCTCAAAATTTCGCAGAATACCTCGCGAGAGCCTGATAAAATTCATGAAAGAAAATGACATACCTCTCGATGAGTTTGAATTGGGCAAAAGAAAAGTGCTTATCGTTGATGATGACAGTGAAATTGTGGAATTGCTGGTCGATGTTCTGGTTCGTGATGGCAGGTTTGATGTTAAGGCCGCATCGACGGGGTATGAGGCTGGAGTTCTGACTCAGCAGTTTCGTCCGGAACTAATAATTTTGGATTATATGCTGCCGGATGTAAATGGTAATGTGGTCTGCCGGACAATTAGAAGCACCCCGGCCTTTGAGAGTACAAGTATAGTAATAATCAGCGGCGTGGTCAATCAGAGTGAGATTGATGAGCTCTTAAACTCGGGTGCCGTCGATTTCATAAAGAAACCATTTAATATTACTGAGGTTGTTGAGAGGATTACCGGCATTTTGGAAATGGACTGAGGGGTATGGGTACAACTGATGGAACAGTTCCTTCCGAGAGCAGCGGCTGGCCGCCGGATTGAGTTGATTATTCGTCGTTTGCGTTCGCTTGCGACTCTGCCTGCGGTAGTAGCGCAACTGTTATCACAGCTTTCGAGTCCAGAGGTTTTGGCGGATATTATAGAATCTGACCCCGCGCTGAGTGCGAAAATTCTTTCACTGGCATACACGCAAGGCATCCAGTTCGCCGGGAGGGGGCCTTCAGTTCGTGAAGCTCTTGCTGCTTTGCCTGCCGCGGCCGTGCGCGAGGCGGCCTTATCTGTGAAGGTCTTTGAGGTCTTTGATACGGGCTATGGGCCTGAGCAGCGCCGAATTATACCCCACAGCCAATTCGCTATTCACTCGCTTGCAGTAGCGTGTTGCACTAAGGGTATCGCTGAGCTTATCTTACCGCAGTCGGATTGGGAGCTGGCATTTTCTGCAGGGCTGCTTCACGACATCGGCAAATTGGCCTTGGCGGAGGTGATGCCAAAAAGTTTTGAGCGTATTATCACCGAGGCAAAAGAACAAAGTCTCTGTTCCTCTGTAGTCGAACAAAAGTATCTGGGGCTTGACCACACAGTGCTGGGTAAGCGTCTGGCAGAGAAGTGGCATCTGCCGGCCGAGATAGTTTTTGCAATCTGGCTGCATCACGGCGATACTGAAATGATTTCTGAGAATATGCCGATCGGCAGGATTGCCACTCTGGTACACCTGGCGGATTCAATCGTTCGCGGGGCCGGCATAGGCGAGTCGGGTAGCTATGATTCAGCAGACAGTACAATTTCCCAGGCGGCCGAGTCTCTTTCATTAAGCAGCAGGCAAATCGGGCAGATACGTGAACAGCTCAATGAGGAAGTTGTGCGAAGGAGTCGGATGCTGGGTCTTGACGCACGTGACTCCACAGCCGTCTACTGTGATGCTGTACGTGATACTGCTGTTGAGCTCTCCGGGGATAACATCAAACTTTCGATGGAAAACAGACGGTTGGTGGGTGATTCGGTTCACCTTGATTTTGTAACCGACTTTCTCACCGCCATCAATCCGGAGATGACTGTGGCCGAGATTGTGGAGAGTTTCGCTGTCCGGTGGCAAAAGTTTTATCAAACCGGCCCTGTTTGTATTTATCTGGTTAATGCCTCCCAGGAACAATTTCTCGAGGCAGTTACCGTTGACGATTCAGGTTGCGGCGAATCACTTATTCTTGAACTGCCGGAGAGTTCCTTTGCCGTACCGGCCGAGTTTCGGAATAACTTCGCCGTTTTAAATGCTTCCGAATACGTTGGCTGGTTATTCAGTCAATTAGAAGAAGTTTTCGATTCAGATAAAGCAAAAATGGCACCGTTGCTTATGCGGGGTGAAGCTATCGGCGTCATTGTTTTTGAGCAGCGTTATCCGACGGCATTCGATGAGTATCTGACCGGTTTTGCTGCTGTGGCATCGGTTGGTGCAGCTGTTATTTCGCTCGGCATGCGATGTGAGCAACAGACTCGTCTTTCCGAGCGGTTTGCCGAGTTTCTGGGCAGAATCCGGGAAGCACAACGTATGGCTACGGAGTCTGAGTCGCTTGCCGGTTTGGCCGAGGTGGCTGCCGGGGCGGCTCACGAACTGAATAATCCGCTTGCAGTCATATCCGGCCGGGTTCAGTTGCTTGCTGAAAGCGAAGCTGACCTTGAGAAAAGACGCATACTGAGCCAGATTCGGGACAAAACGCGTGAAATCTCGGAAATTGTCGTCGATTTGATTAATTATGCCAGGCCGTCTTCTCCTAAGCCCGTGTCCGGCAGCGTACGGCTAATACTCGAGAAGGTGATTAAAGAGACGGCTGAGAAGTACAAGATTGAGTCGATGGAAGTTCGGATGGATAATGTCGATAGCCTTGGGGATGTTTTTGTTGATTCCCGGCAAATCATATCTGTGCTCGTAAAGATTCTTTCTAATGCACTCGATTCTTATCATGACGGCAAGGGCCCCATCAGGATTGTCGGGGCCTTCGATGAGTCCGGGGATTTTGTCAGGCTGCAAATCACCGATTTCGGTTGTGGTATGAGCGCCGATATTTTGCGAAAAGCCACAAAGCCTTTCTTTTCAGACAGGCCCGCAGGCCGTAAACGGGGGATGGGCCTTGCACATGCACACCGACTGCTGAAGTTGAACAAAGGTTCCTTGCGTTTGACAAGCCGGCTGGGTGATGGAACCACAGTAACTGTTCTGCTGCCCCAAAAGTAAGTCCGAAAACGGCAGAATGCAGGTGAACTGATTTTGTGATTAGAACCTCCTGAAAATCATCCCGAAACCTTCCCATAAGTAATAATCGGCTATTTATAGGGCTGGAAACATTATGCCTTCAAAAGGCTTCCGAAGCCTTTAAAGGCCGTAGTTAAGAAGGTCGAAATTTTTTGTAGAGAGTTCTTCAAATGGCGATTGTCCCAGGAATGGGAGCTTTATTTTGGAAAATCAGAGACACAAAAGATTACGCTTACTCATACGCAAGCTGAATCGGGCTCGGCGGGACCAGGCCAAAAAAATAGATGTGCTATGCAATGATATTGTTACCGCCCAACGGGACTTTATTGTCCGGTTACAGATACTCAGCTTTGTTGTTGATTTTTATGAAGCCCTGGTCGGCCTGACCGATCTGACTGCCATCCTGCGCACGACAACGCAGGTTGTTAAGAGTGTGATTTGCGATGCAAGCGTTGCTTTTTTCCTGCTTGAGGGCCACAGCTTTCAGGTGCATGTTTTTGACTCCGAACAGTCTGTGGGTCTCGATGCCGGGCAGTTAGGGGAGATTTTCACTTCCGAACTTGTTAGAAACATTTGTAATTCCTGTAAGCTCTGTCTCGCCGAGGATATGTTTGCGATGGGCCTTCAGGGCAATTTATCGGTGCTAAACAAAGTTACTTTTGCCGGTATCCCCTTGTCTCAAGGTGGGACGAGTGTTGGTTTCCTGCTCGTTTACCGTTCTGCGCAGAAGCAGATGAATGTTGATGAGTTGAGCAAGATTGCCGCGATAATTCCCGGCCTATCGCGAGCTGTAAGGTCCGCCCAGGTAGTCTCCCATTTGGCCGATTCGAAATAAAAAACCGCGACTACTTCATATCCATTCAGTCCAAACAGGTCTCTACATACCTGTGTTTTCTTCTTGTCTTTTTTTGATTATTTTCCCGCATTTATTTAAGCTCAATCCAATTGGAACCTGTAATCTCAGACTGGTTCCGGTGGTTTTTATCTTGGAGTAAGCTTTCCGAGAATCTGCAATTTTTGTGATATTTATTTACTTGCATACCATGTTTTTTTGGGTAATGTATTTGTTCGTAAGAGGCTTTGTTGGCCTGGGAGACGATGTAGTTTGCGTTTGGCCTTGGGCAGGTAGCTCAGTCGGTAGAGCAACGGACTGAAAATCCGTGTGTCGGCGGTTCAAATCCGCCCCTGCCCATTTCGTTTTCGTCCATTCCAACCATTGCCATACAATTGTTTTCTTTGCACCCAAATGCCTACAATTTCAGCCAAGTCCGAAGGTATTTCTTGGGCCTGATTTTATGTCACTTCCAGTAGTTCATCCCAGCGGGTTGTGTACCGGTTAGAGCGCCTTTTGAATTTAACATTCCAGGACTGGTTTATTCCTTCCACCGCCCATCGAAGAGGGCAGTTTAATCTGCTATTGACGGCATCTATTGCCTGCATAAGCCGTTGATATTTTTCCCGGTCAGTGCCGTCAAACAGATTTCTTTGAATCTTTTTTTCAGACACAAGGGCGCTTAGTGTGATCCCGCATTTCTTAAAAGAGCGGTCCTTTCGGTACAATCTTTCAATACATCCACAGGCACAATGAATCAGCTCCATCGTGTCGTTCGTAGCGACTGGAAATGCGATGGTATGCGAATTAGAATATCTGTCTTTGATAAATCGGCTGGTCGTTACAAAAACGGTCATTACACCGGCAGCTAAATGTTCCTGGCGGAGCCTCTCGCCCGCTCTCGATGCATAGCTTGAGACCGCTTCTTTTAATTCTTCGGCCGAGTCCACCGGCCTTCCAAACATACGAGATACGCAGATTGACTTTTTGGCCGGCGGATTGTCCTCCAGCGGGTAACAGCATATACCCCTTAGCTCATAAACAGTTCTTGCCCCCAAGACACCAAATTTATTTCTAATCCAGTTTATATCCGCACCGCTTAAATCAAGAGCCGTCTTCAATCCTGCTCTTTTCAATTTTATGGCTGTTTTTATGCCGACGTTCCAGACCTTTTCGAGCGGCGTCTCGGCCAGGGCTTTGTTCAAGTATGCCGAATCGGTCAAATCCAGAACGCCTTTTGCCTTGTCCGACCTCTTGGCAATGTAGTTGGCTATCTTTGCCAGCGTTTTGGTTGTGCCTATACCCACCGATACCGGCATACCGGTCCATTGCCTGACGGTTCGCTGTATCTGCCGGCCATAGTCTGCCAGGGCAAACCCGAAGCCCGCGAGATTAAGAAACGCTTCGTCAATTGAATATATTTCTATCTGGGGAGTAAAAGTTGATAGTGTTTCCATAACCCGGCCGGACATATCGGCGTAAAGGGCGTAATTTGACGAAAAGACCTCGACGTTATTTTTTTTGATAACGTCTTGTACCTCAAAGGCTGGAACACCCATCCCTATGCCCAATGCCTTTGCTTTATTTGAGCGTGCTACGATACAGCCATCGTTATTTGACAATACAACAACCGGCTTGCCTTCTAAGCCGGGATTAAAGACCTGCTCACAGGAGGCATAAAAGTTATTGCAGTCAACAAGTGCGAATATCTCATTCATAGCTTGTGTATCACGTTAGTAACCACTCCCCAGACCTCGAACTGAGTGTCTTTGGTGATTTCGCGGGCGGAGAAATCACTATTTTCCGGCTCTAAGGTGATTTTTCTCCTGCGTATTCTGATTCTTTTGACGGTCAGCTCACCATTGACAACCGCTATAACCACGTTTTTATCTTTAGCTTCAAGACTGCGGTCAACTACCAGAAGGTCTCCGCAGTGGATTCCCGCTCCAATCATAGAATCGCCTTTAGCTTTGATGAAAAACGTGGCTGCCGGGTGCTTAATCAGATACCTGTTTAAGTCGAGTTTATCTTCCTCATAGTCGCTCGCAGGTGAAGGGAATCCCGCCGGCACGACCGCTTCAAAAAAAGATTGGCGATGCTCCACAGACAAATCGGGCGTATGAACTGTTTTTACTCTGGTAACCATATTTGTATCTGTTACCGGTCCAGGGCGATTTTTTCCAGTTGCGGATATGCCCGCAAAAGTCCCTTTGGCACAGGCTGCTTTTGGCCGGTCAGGAGACATTTTAACTCGATTGCGTTGGCAAGCTCGGCACCACGATAGTGATTGTTTGTAATCACGATAAGTGTTTCAAATGCCCTGGCTAATTCTTCTATCCGCTGTTTTACCTGGGCCAGCTCATTTTCATTATAGTAGTAATTATAAGTTTCATTCCTGCCGGCCTCTTTGCTGAACCACTTTTCCGCATTCCTGCCGTGCATTTTGAAATAGCCGTTGTTGCCCACGGTGCACAACTGCATATCGAATGAGTTCCAGGCGGTCGGGTAATCGAGGTTGCAGACTGAGACTCCGAGCCCCTGCAGAAACTCCAGCGCATCCGGACTCTGCCAGGATTTGTGTCTTACCTCCAGGGCAAGATTAAAAGCGCCGGAGAAGGCCTCTACTATTTTTGCTAAATGCAGGCGGTTTCCATGAGTATCCGAAAAATCATATTTGAACTGGACGAGTAAATGTTTCAGCTTATCCGCTTCGAGAAAAGGCTCAAAGCCCTTGTGAAACTGCCTTATTGTTTCAGCGTCGAGCTTGCCCTCGTGGGTGAAATCCCTGTGCAGCTTTGCGGTGAAGAAAAAGTCCGGCCGGTCAGATGTCCTGGCCAGCCACGATTTTGTGTTCTTTTCGAATGGTGGCCGGTAAAAGGTACTGTTGATTTCTATACAATCCACAAACCCGCTGACAAACTTGAGCTGGTCGATTTTGGGGTCGGTGTAGACAATTCCCTTCCAGTCGGGGTAAGACCAGCCCGCTATTCCTATGTAAACAGGGTAATTCATTTTTGCTTCTAATTTGCTTTGTTGAAAACCTTGGTTATTGTCATTCTGAACCCCGATTAAATCGGGGTGAAGAATCTTGTCCCTGCACAGAAATTGAGGTTCTTCGCTCCATCCCGACAAAGTCGGGATTTCGCTCAGAATGACAGCAGCTTAGGTTTTCTACAGAGCACTTCTAATTTATATTTGCTCTAATGCAGCCTATGACTTTACCGATTATACGAACGTCCTTTTCGGCTCGTTTGATATATCTTGTCCTGTATCCCGCAGCCCTGTTGGCGGATTTAAGCGCTACTCGGCCGCGCTGAATGTAGACTCTTTTGACCGTTGCCTCATCATCCAGCAGTACCACGCCTATCTGGCCGGTTTCAATCGTTGAAGTGGGCCTGACCACCACATAATCACCGTCCATAATTCCCTCATCGACCATACTGTCGCCGAGGACTTTCAAAATAAACCCGTCTTTTGACCGGCCAAACATTTCATTAAAGTCCGCGTAGCCTTCGATGTTTTCCTCCGCCAATATCGGCTCGCCCGCCGCTACTCTGCCTATGATAGGAACGCCTTCGGCTTGTCTTGTTTTGTAAAGGTATACCTTTGAGAGTCTAAGTCCTCTATGGCCGCCCGAATCTGTAAGATAGCCCTTTTTCTTTAGATACCTTATCAACTGGTGTACGGCGTTTTGAGCCAGGCCAAAATGCCGGGCGATTTCTCTCTGGCTCGGCGGACTATTTTCCAGCAGCCGGCCTTCGATGTATTTTAGCACCTTTTGTTGTTTTGCCGTCAACGGCTCCATAATTGTCCTCTAAAACGACTTTATTACATTATATGGTTATTTGACCATATATGCAACAAAAAATTTCTCTTTTCACACGGCCGCCGAAAAGCGAGGAAAATCCCCATTTTAGCCAGGTTGGTTATGAGTTGATGATTTAGAACTAACCGGTAAAAATACCATTATGTGGGTCTTCGCCCAGTTGTTTGGCATAATAGTGCCTGATGAATTTTTCACCTTCAGTCTGGGATTTATCAACAAAGGTAAAAATGCCGGTTTTCATAAGTATCAGCATCATAATACAAGCTGCGGCATTGACTGCCGAACGCATATATTTGCTCGACCTTTCCAACAAATTTGGCTCAGGCTGGATCGTCTTAAGCTTCTCGGCCTTGGGTTCTTCTCGAAGGCTGTGTTTTAATACGCCGATGGCGCGTCCGTTTGCACGCCGTAATAAGTCAAGTTTATAAGGCTGGGACTTTATAAGTAACAGTGCAACATTGACTTTGCTGACAGAGATGATTCGCTTCCGACATCTCGGACAATGCACAATATGCTTTTGTACCCAATCCGCATCAAGGCCAACTCGACTGCTTATCATATCGCGCAGCCGATACCTGATTTGTCTGCATTTATTTGTATTTATGATTTTCATTATCTCTCATTTTTTTCCTCATTCATCCATATAGACAGCAATTGGATTGCCCTGCACCTGTACACCCTGGCGGTTGCCGCTGTTACGCCCAGTATCATACCCACTTGACCGTAGGATAATTCTGCCAGGTCACGCAGAATTATCACGCTTCTCAGATGTTTGGGCAGTTGGGTTAAGTGGTATATCAAAGTTTCACACAAGTATTTGGAATTAAGCTCATTCGCTCCATTTACAGGCTGGTTGGCACGTTTACTGTCTGCAATGGCATCGGACAATCTTTTTTCAGCCATCCTGTGTCTTAGCATTGTGACCGCTACATTGCTCGCCGACCGGAAAAGATATGCTTTTACTTTGTCTGGTTTTTGGCCTCCTTCGTGATGCGCCAGCCGCAGAAACGTATCCTGGTAGGCATCACAGACGTCCTGTTCATTGCCGAGTATCCGCCACAGCATCCTGACCAGCTCCGGGCCGTGCTTTTGCATTGCGGAAAGCACCCATCGTTGGGCCTCGGTCATAGGTTCTGGGATGACAAAGTCCCAAATCAGTATATGATTGACGGCCTTATCAATCATAAGAACACGTTTCAGTTCTCCTTCCAGACTTTCCCATCATTTAAGACGCACGATAATAATATATGTTAACAAAAAACTTCGGAAAAAGGTAGAAATTTTTGTGAAAAACCCGTTTTTTCAGTTAACGCTTATACACTCTCCTGCGTCTTAATTGTAGCTGGAAGGGTGCTAACAAGGACGATTTGGCGAAGAGGTGGGCATCGGAATATGAGCGCGGGTAATCATAGGCATAATTCTCACGAGCCGGAAAGAGCCGCTCACGATGTGGTCTCTGTCGTGGACGATTTGCTTAAGAAGGCGGTGGAATCCGGTGCGAGTGATATTCATTTCGAGCCTACTACCGCTGGTTTGGTCGTACAGTTTCGCTTGGATGGTGTGTTAAGCACCGTTGAAACATTGCCTAAATTCCTGTCTGAGAACATAATTTCAAGGCTAAAGGTGCTGGGAGAGCTTCTGACTTATCGTAACGATATCCCCCAGGAAGGCCGAATCAAGACCGGCAGTGAGTACAATGATGTCATATTTGACCAGCGGCTTGCAATTTTCCCGACGATACATGGCCAAAGAGCTGTCGTGCGATTGTTCTATAAGCATGAAGAACTTACGCAATTGGACCAGTTGGGCTTTTCCAAACATGTGTTGACGGCATTGAAAACAATTGCTGCTAAAAATCAGGGACTTCTACTGCTGACCGGTCCGGCCGGCAGTGGAAAGAGCACTACACTTGCCGCGCTTTTGCGGTATATTCTCAAAAAGTTCCCCGGCAAAAGTATTGTGGCCCTTGAGGACCCGGTGGAAATCAGAATCGAAGGGGTGACGCAAGTTCAGATTACGCCGCACGGCCGGATGACGTTCCCCACGGCACTGCGGTCACTGCTAAGGCAAGACCCCGAAGTTTTGATGATTGGCGAAATCCGTGATGCCGAGACCGCCAAAATTGCTATTGAGGCGGGGCTGACCGGTCACTTGCTGATGAGTACTATGCACAGCGGAACGCCTGCAGGAGCAATACTTCGACTTCTTGAGATGGGCATTGAGCCTTACCAACTCACATCAAGCGTTTCAGCCGTTCTAAACCAAAGACTTGTTAGAAAGCTTTGTAAAAAGTGTAAAAAGAAGAATGAAAAAACTGATTTGTTTGAAGCGGCCGGTTGCGATGATTGCTTTAATACCGGCCATAAGGACCGAATCCTGATTGCTGAGATAGTTCAATTAGATAGTCAGTTGCGAAAGGCTATTTTGGCAAAGGCCGACCTGGATAAACTTGAAAACGTCCTGGAAAGTAAAGGCCATACAAATATGCTGCAGGACGGAAGACGGTTGGTTAGTGATGGAATCATAACGCAGGAAGAATTGAATAAGGTGTGCGGAGTCGTTAAGGAAGAATCTTAATTCAAAATGAAGGCGTCTTTGTCCAAAACAGGGATTTAATCAAAGATTGAGGTGAGGAATAAAGGATGGCAACATTCGAATATAATGCGCTGACGTCGTCGGACAGGTTGATGAAAGGAACAATCGAGGCCGGTTCGCACGACCAGGCAGCCAAAATGCTGCAGGAAATGGAGCTGACAGTCAATGAAATTACCCAGGCCAGGCCTAAAATGCCTAAGACTGCCATTGGCAGAAATGAATTTTTACTCTTCAATCAACAGCTTGCTTCGATTGCTAAGGCCGGCATCCCTCTGGAAAAAGGCCTGCGACAGCTTGCAAAAGATATTGCTTCGAGGTCGGTGAAAAAGCTTACTGAGGGTATTGCAAATGACCTGGAAGCAGGTGTGAGTATTGAGCAGGCGTTTGAGAAAAGGCAAAAAGATTTTCCACCTTTGTATGGTCGCATATTAAAGGCAGGTGTGCAAACGGGCAGATTAAGTGAGATGCTGACCAGCCTTAACAGGCACATTGAGGTGGCCAACCGGACAAGAAAAATAATTTTTGAAGCTGTGAGTTATCCCGCAATAGTGCTGGCCTTGGGGGCAACCATAATAACAGCGATTTTCCTGCAGGTGATACCGAGATTGGGCTCCCTGCTAACAGATATGGCCGGTGTAGAATTGCCGGCTCTTACACGACTATTTATTAACATGTCAAAAAACACGGTTTCTATCTGGGTGGGAATTGTTTCTATTGTCGTAGCGATACTTCTCATTCTGACTATGCTTTCAGGCTTTGCCGCAGGGCGCAGATTCAAAGAGTCGTTGTTTCTTAGGGTCCCGGTTATAGGCAGGCTTTACCACGTTAGTACACTCAGCAGGATGGCCGAGGCGATGGCTATGTTGGTAGCGGCCGGGGCCGATATGCCCACCTGTCTTCGGTTGAGCGCTCAGGCGTCAGGAAGCGAAAAGCTTGTCCTCGAAAGTGATATACTGGCCGGTCATATCGAGCAGGGCGCAAATATTCTGGAGGCCGGACAGTTTTGTAAGATTATACCGCGGTTATTTCTGTATTCGGTTCAGTTGGGCATGCAGCGCAACGAATTACAGGACAATCTCTACAGCCTTGGCCAGATGTACGCTGAGCAGGCGCGATGCGGCCAGGCAAGACTTCAGGCCGTTCTGCTGCCAATTATGCTGATTTGTGTCGGAGGCTTTTTGGCGATTGCTATACTTTCAATGTTTCTGCCATTGGTAAAAATCATTTCGTCTTTATCTGCTGTGTGATTGGTCAGGATATGTACTTAATTATAGTAATATTATTTTTGGTTTTTTATATATTTCTTGGTTTGAAAAAACCAAGTACTGCGATGGTTACATCGCCGATTGTAAGTGCTGCGTTATTTGTTCTTTGTTGGGAGGAATCGCCGACGGCTATGAATCTTTCGCCTTTTGTTTTTGTTGCGACACTGTTAGCCGTATCACTTTCGAGACGGGAACCTGACCCTGATGAATGGCCCCAAAGGATGGCAAAAGGAATACTTCTGGGATTAACACTTATATTTTTAGTAGTAATAACGGCCGTTATATTCCAAATGGGGAGCATAATTGGTTATTTGTTTTTTGGCATGTCGATGGTTTTAATTGCACGCTTTGGCTTTACTTCACGGCATGCGATTACGGCTTATGTGATTTCGACAATTGGTTCGAGCATGCGGCAGAATCTGCCGCTACCTATGGCCCTGGAATCGGCTTCAAGTGGCCGAAAAGATATTCAGGCGAGAATTTTAAGAGGAATACGAAAATGGCTGCTTCAGGGGTATTCATTGAGTGAGTCAATTAAGCGCGGCTACCCGAAATGCCCCGGTTATGTGGTTGCAATGATGAGTGCCGCTGAGAAAATTAACCAGCTTCCACAGGCCATTAAAAGTCTTGAAAGCGATATGATTGTCAGAGCGAATGAGAGTCGAAAGATTAGACCGGTCCACCCTCTTTATCCAATAACTCTGGTAATCTTCGTGTTTTTGTTGGTATTGGCGCTCGCTACGTTCATTCTGCCTAAGTTCATTGATGTGATACGAGAGTTGGGAGGAGTGCCGCCATCTGCCACTCAATTTTTAATTCATCTCGTAAACGCTGTAAATGAGATAGGACCGGCACTCGCAGTAATCCTTGCCTTGGTAATTTTTGTGGTTATCCCTGTTTCGATTCGTACGAAATTTCGGCCTCGCCGATCGGAAAAGCCGTATCTGGTCTCGCGAATTGCTGATTTTATCAAATGGCGTCTGCCGGTACTGCACTGGTTTGAGAATAACTACTCGATGGTGCAGCTTACTGAACTCTTGCGGCTTTCGCTTATGGCTGGTTGTACCGTCAATGACGCAATTGCCAACGCACTCAATCTGGATACAAACGGTTGTTTCAAAAAGCGACTTGCCGGATGGCTGGCAAAAGTGGAGCAGGGCGAGAACATCGCCGTTGCCGCCAGAGAGGCGGGATTAGACAGGACTTTAGCCTGGGCGTTTGACCAGCAGACCAACCAGGGCAATACCGTAGTTATTCTCGAGACACTTGAGTCGTTTTACCGTTCAAACTATAGCTACCGCGCTAATCTTGCGCGCTTCATATTGTGGCCCTGTGTAACAATTATGATGGGACTGATGGTAGGCTTTGTAGTTTACGCCTCATTTTCCCCATTGGTTGCCATTCTCAACCATATGGTAAGCTTGGTCGTACCCTGAGAGCATAAAGGGAAAAAATTATGTATGGCAAAAGCAGAAAGTACACTGGTTTCCTAATTGCTGAGATAACTGTTGCCATGGCCGTTCTGGGAATAATTCTGGCCGGCCTGGCATTAACACTGAACGGCATGGCAAGATTTAACCACTACCAGTTGACAAGGCAGCGATGTTTAGCAGCCGCTCAGGCGGAACTCGACAGCATCGCCGCAACGGGTAAGCCAATTAGTAAGGCGGATTTTAAACGACTATGGCAGACGTTAAGTGTTGCAGTTTATACCTCCAAGGGAATTGGGCAATGGCAGGGAATGGAATTGGTAAGGATTACGACAACCGGCAAGAGTTTCAATAAACAGGTCAAAGTTGAGCAATATAGGTATTTACTGCCATAAGGGAAAAATACAGATGCGCAAGGCATTCACACTTGTAGAGGCAATAGTGTTAATGATTGTTATTGCTTTTGTATCGGTTACCTTGGCTGGTCTGTTTACTACAATTCTGAAAGATATTCCGCGGTCCTACAGGGTCGTACAGACCAATACAAGCCTGCTTAATATGCTTGGACGGCTGCGCAAGGACATCGACGCAGCTAAGGGGCTGTCCGAATCGTTGGGGGAACAGGCTGCGGACGGCAAATTACTTGTTATTACCCTGACTGATGGCCTTGTTTACTACCGACTGAAAGATAACGAAGTGCTTAGACGCAAGCAGGGTGATTCCGAGAAAGGCAGGGAAGACAAGACAGTTTGGGCCGTTCCTAAGGCTAAAATTGAATGGCGGGTGTGGCAGAAAAACGGCAATGGTTACGCCGTCGAGGTCAGAACGCATGTGGAACATAAGATTCGTGGGAGTGTGGAGAAGAAAATGGCCAACTCTCATTTGTATTTTGTGGGTGCCTTTTCAGGGAGTAAACCTGAGATATGAAACAGACAAAACGAAATGGCTATGTTTTGGTACTTGTAATTATGGCACTTATAGTAGTTGCAGCCGAGATGTTTGTCTTAACGGGTGCTGCCAATATCTTACTCTTCCAGGCCAATACCGCTTATCTTGAGGCGTGTAACCGGAACCTGGTGGCAAGTGGATTAGCGTGGGTAAGGCATAGTGTCAAAGACAAAAATCTGAAAAGCTTTAACACAGCGGTCAAACTGGACCTTGCTCACATAAACATTCCCCAAGGCAGTTTGGTCGTTATTGTAGGTGGACAAGGATATGAAACACTGGAAGTTCAAATAAAGGCGTCTTGCAATCGTGGCAGACAGACACTCAGCTCAAAGGATAAGTTCTTTGTCAAACCGTGATTGTCGCATAAACCACCAAATCACTATTAGGCAGCAAATAAGTCCAAATTTCACCCCCCTGAACTGGCCTTCTACTGGCACGACCAGCCGGTATATGCATACGCGGCCGGAAGAAATATTACACATTACACCTTAACGGAATTGATACAATAGGGAAATTACTATGCCTTTTTGAGTGCGTTCTTAACCCACATTAGGTTCCGTTCAAAGTCGAGAACTATTGTGGTGTCCTGAAAGTACTGCATTCCAAGCAGGCCCTGGCAATCCTGTATAAGCGGGCTGTCATCCGGGTAGATTGAGACCAGCGCATCACTTACGGTTATCTCTCCCAGTTCGACTTGCGGAATAATCCCACGTTTGCACGTTAGTTTTCCTATGTATGGGTACCAATCCTGGCCTTCGATGAGTTGAATATTTTTGATCCTGTTGGGCATCTTTGCCCATGAATCCTCCGTGATGGCCAGCCCCTTGCCGTTGCCTGTATCAAGCTGTAGCGTAATCTCTTTTCCGGCAATTGGGACCTTCACAAAAAGAAATGCGTTTCCTCTTGAGTCCTGCTCAATCTCAAAAGAATAGCGTGTCCATAAGCTCAGCTCTTTCGGCTCGAACAAATCGCTATTAGAAAATTCTACTTCTTTTTCGGGATTATCAAACATAATATATTTAAATTTCATAAGTGCCTCCAGCCCAACAATAACTTTTTTCTCTCTTGGGATGAATAGTTCCAGCGGGTTGGGTGAGGTTTTTTGCTTTAGGTACAGGCCCGGCAAATTAGAAAGTGTTGCCTTGCCTATGTTTAACTCTGGTAGATAGCAAAGTCCGAAACTCGTATTATTTGAATAGACTGGTAAGTTGTGGGTCAGGACGTGGGCTTGTTCGACAATTATAGATCTTGACGTACCCGTATCTAATATGATGGGGTATTTCTTTTCGTTCCGGCCCATCTGGCCCTCGACGACCATATAAAAGTTTCTGTAATAAAGTTTGTGATATTTGACTCTGCATAATTTATCCTGCTCAATTTGGCCTTCTATGTCCCACCAGGAATCCGGAATTGGGCCGGTAGGCCGTGATGAGTTTGGGGAATTATAGATGTCTTTGGTTGCATAATCTGGAGAAAGATTTGAGCAGCCTGTGTGCAGGCTCAGGAGTAAGCATAGTATGAAAACGAAGAAAAGGTTCCCGCAGGTCGAATGATGTGCCGGTGAATGCGGGCAAAGTTCCTGCGCGTAGGATATGCACGTCGTAAATTGGTTAGACAGTCTTTTCGTACCCCACCTCCTCTATATGTTGGTGATATTATACCACTTTTTTACTGTCTAAGTCAAGGATTTTGTTGGTTTGAGAGGGCGGGAACTCAGGGCTGAAGTGGTTGTATCCGGGATGACGGGCAAGATAATGGATAGCATTTAGCGGTGGAAATTTTAGTGTGATTCACGATTCATATTCACTTTTTCAGCAGCAGGTTGGGCTCGTTTCGTTGGAGCCATTCGGGTAGTTGCTCACGCCTTATTTCTTTCCACAACCCCTTTTTTTGTCTGCGGGCACTTGCTTCCAGTTGCTTATATTTATGATAAAAGCTGTGCCGGAAACGCAAATCGGCGTAGGCAAATCCTTCAGAAACTAAGACTTCATTCAGAAATTTGCCGTCAGGCAGTTGGACGTAAGCCAGTAATCTGCCGTATTTACCCCTTGTACGATGTTCTTCGAGATAAATGGTAACTTTGTTTCCAAGAGCTAATTTTGTTGCGAACTCAGCGGCCTCGGGCCCAAAATACATAACACCAACTTCGGGATGTTTGGTCTCCGGCGTATCAATTCCCCACAGCCTTATTCTTGTATATTTCTTGTCTCCGTCAGGCGCTTCTATATCGATGGTATCGCCATCAACTACTTTTACAACCATAAAAGATTTGGTGTGATATCTATTGAAATCGTGTGTGCCGACCTGCCCGGCCGGTACCGGCTTACTTCTTTGGCTGATGCACGCCTGATCAAGTAATACCAGCGCGCCTGCGGCCAGAAGGCATAGAACGATGATAATGCCGCGAGTGCGTCTGCTCATAGCATATTGTCTGTTTGATTTTACGCGCAAAATCTTCTCAAAGAAAATGAACGTGGGCCGTAAAAGCTAAAGAGTAAAAGGCATAACGGTCTGGCTGCGCCTTTTATTTCTTACCTGTGTTGGTGCTTAGTCGTTACTTGCGGTCCTTTGCTCGGCAGTTTTGTCCAGCTCAAAGGCGTCACATACGGCTCGCAGCGCTCTTTCAGCCTCTTCTTTCGCAACGATACAGCTTATTCGAATCTCGCTGGTGGTAATTGAATCGATATTTATTTTGGCTTTGGCCAGTGCACCGAACAATTTATCCGCAACACCATAGTGCGTCCTCATCCCAACGCCGACAACCGATACCTCGGCGATGTCCTCACGGATAAAGACGCTTTCACAGTTTACCTCATCCTTGATTTCCTTGATGGCCTTCTGTGCATCTGCGAGGTCCGTTTTGTTGATTGTAAACGAAACGTTCGCTTTTTCCGGGCTCCGTTCCGTCTGGACAATATCATTTATCACAACCTTGGCGTTCGCCAAACGCGCGAAGATCTTCGCAGCGTTACCGGGTTTGTTATCGACGTCCACAAGCCCGAGTTGCGCCAGGTTTTTCTGTACCGTCGCTCCCGTAACTAAAACTTCTTCCATTTGCGGCACCTCATGAGTAATTATGGTTCCCTTTTGGTTCCCACTGCTGCTTCTTACGTGAATTTTAACATCATATCTCTTGCCGAACTGTATCGATCGGCCGTGCATCACAGCCGCACCCAGACTGGCCAGTTCGAGCATCTCATCGTATGTGATTTCGTCTATCTTGGCGGCTTTTTCATAAATTCGGGGGTCTGTTGTGTAGATACCGTCCACGTCAGTGTATATTTCGCACTCCTGGGCCTTAAGAGCCGCCGCCAGGGCCACTGCGCTCGTATCTGAACCGCCTCTTCCAAGCGTCGTTATGTTCTCGTTCTCATCTACGCCCTGAAAACCCGCTACCACAACGATTTTTCCTTGTTCAAGCTCTTTGACAATTCGCTGTGTCCCGATACTTTTTATACGCGCCCTCGTGTGCATATCGTCTGTTATCAGGCGTATTTGAGCGCCGGTAAAACTAATCGCCGGCTGCCCCAGCGCCTCAATCGCCATAGCCAGCAGTGAGACGCTCTGCTGTTCACCCGTGCTCAGCAGCTGGTCCATTTCACGTTGCGGGGGGTTCGGATTTACCTCCAGCGCATCGGCAATGAGCTCATCCGTCTGCTTGCCGCGGGCCGAGGCAACGACAACCACCTGATAGCCCTTCTTGGTTGTGGAGACTACACGTTCCGCGGCACTTCGAATCTTATCCGCGTTTGCCACAGACGTGCCACCGAATTTCTGTACTATAATTGCCATACCTTCACCAATACAAACTTCAGCATTTCAGGAAATACTCCATTAGCTCAAAGCCGTTTTCTATCCGTAAGCCTGATTCCGCAGCGTTTGCCTCACTGAACGGCTTATTCAGCACGCCGGTAACTTTCTTGCCCAATATGGCAAAAGGAACCGGTTCAGGTGAGTGGGCCTGGTTACTTATGTAGGTCGGATGGTCAGGCATAACAAGTATTCGCCAAGCCTCGTACTTTTGCAGCGCCTCGAGGACCGGCCCTACTATATATTTGTCAATCCGCTCCACCGCTTTTTTCTTGAGCTCCGGATTACCGCTGTGGCCCGCCTCATCCGGCGCTTCTATGTGAATAAAAACAAGGTCATACTTTTCTAATGCCTTTATTGCCTCCCGGCCTTTACCCTCGTAATTAGTATCGACAAAACCGGTCGCGCCCGGCACGGTTATTAAATCGAATCCGATTAATTTCGAGAGACCTCGAACTAGGTCAACCGCCGTAATTGCGGCCCCACTTAGCCCGAATCTCTTCTTAAAGCTCTCCATTTGTGTTTTTTTCCCCTCTCCCCACAGCCATATTGAGCTGACGGGATTCTCCCCAAGGTCACGCCTTACTCGATTTATCTCGTGCTCCGACAATACCTGCTGAGCCCGCGCCATAATGTCTATAAGAAGCTGGGCATATTTCCCACGCGGGAGATTTTTCTCAACAGACGAGCCGATGATATCATGAGGAGGTTGGGTCAGCACGTCAAACTCAACGCCCCGCATAACCAGGAGATTTCGATAACTAACGCCGGAATAAAAATGAATTTGCTCGTTACCAAGTGCCTCGTTAAGCTCTTTTATCAATCTCGCTGCTTCCTCGCTCGAGATATGTCCCGCGCTGTGGTCAGCCATCTTCCCGTCTGCGATTGTTACCAGATTACACCGGAAAACCCAGTCGTCGGCAGACAGTTCGATATTGCGGGCAACAGCCTCAATTGGTGCTCGGCCCGTATAATAGCGCCTCGGGTCGTAACCAATAACACTCATCATTGCCACGTCACTGCCGGCCGGCATCCTACGTGGAATCGTCCGAACGATACCTATTCGACCCTGAGAGCTTATCCTGTCGATATTTGGGATATTGGCAGCTTCTAAGATCGTTTGGCCGTCAAACTTATCAATCGGCTCGTCCGCCGCTCCATCGGGCACTATTATCACATATTTGCCGCTCAATCCTTGTCCTCTGGTATCTCAACAATTCGCACGCAAACAGGCTCGGCACATACCGTATCGAGCTGTGCGAATTCTAAAAGCGCAGCGCTTATCTTGCGCTGTTCTGTCAGATGTGTTGTTATCACCACCGGCACCGTGTTTTCCGGGCCGTGCCCTTCGTGCTGAAGGACGCCCGATATACTGATTTCGTTCTCGGCAAGCACCTTGCCTATCTGCGCGAATACACCCGCCTGGTCTTTGGCCATCAGCCTTACATAAAACCTGCCTACAGAATCCCCGATTTTTTCTATTAACGGAGTTACTTCTTTCCTTGGCTTTAGGTACAGATGCCGGAAACTTCTGCCTGCATTGCCCATCGCAACGTCAATAATGTCTGCAACAACCGCACTTGCCGCCGGCATCATTCCGGCACCCCGCCCATAGTACATTACCTGCCCAACCGCGCTTCCGAATACGCTGACCGCATTAAATGCCCCATCGATTCTGGCGAGCGCATTATCTTTTACAATAAAGGAAGGATGAACCCGAAGCGAGACCCGCCCGTCCTCATATCTTTGTCCGATTGCCAATAGCTTCAGCACATAGCCCATCTCTCCGCCGTAGCGGATATCGTCTTTCGATATTGACTCGATGCCCTGCACAAACACGTCATCCACCGTGATTTCGTATCCGAACGCTATGGATGCAAGTATAGCCAGCTTGTGTGCGCTGTCGCTGCCGTTGATATCCAGCCTTGGGTCTGCCTCCGCATAGCCAAGCCGCTGTGCCTGAGCCAAAGATTCGGCAAAATCCTCGTCTCGGCCGGTCATATTCGAAAGGATATAGTTACACGTGCCGTTCAAAATACCGTACATCGCTTTAATATCATTAGCCGCCAGGCCGGTTCGAATACCGGAGATAATCGGTATCCCACCGGCACAGCTTGCTTCGAATGCTATACACCGGCCGTTCTCATGAGCGGCCCTGTAAAGCTCGTTACCATACTCGGCCAGCAGCGCTTTGTTCGCTGTAACAACGTCTTTACCCGCTGCCAGCATTTGTAGTTGTATTTGTTTTGCTGCACCGGTCCCGCCGACAAGTTCCACCCCAATTTCGATGCTTTTGTCATTCAGTAATTTGTTTAAATCATCCGTTAGAATACCCGGTGGCAGTTTTACCGGCCGGTCCCGCTCCAAATCCACGTCGACCACCCTTGCTAATTCCAGGCGGAGTCCCGTCTTCGCCGATATCGAGTCGCCTTGCTCTAACAGAATCCGGGCCACGCCGCACCCGACCGTGCCAAGACCAACAAGCCCGACTTTTACAGTTTTTTCAGCCATATTCTCGTATCTCGCAATTTACGGTTCGTAGTCTATGGATTCGCCGGCAAATAGTCAATAATCAATTATCAATATAGTCTACGGCTATTCAAAATCTCAGGGAAATTTTCAGGATGGACTTTGGGGGCCGGTTTATGTGAGCGTCGGCGCTGGAGCTGTATGGAGCAGAGAGGTCTTTTTTATGTAAGACTTAGCGTCTTTTTCTTAAAAAAGTCGCGCCGAGGCCAAAAAGTAAAAGTGTAGCCGGCTCTGGTACGACGTTAATTGTTAAATTGTCGTATCCACCCTCAGAGGAACTTAATATAACTTTGTAGATTTCGATTCTATCACAACCGAAGTATACATCGCGTATATTGCCTGGGTCCGCTGAGAGCCAGCCATGACCTGGCATGCATTGTATTATGGTTTCACCCTGGGTGGTGAAATCATCAAAGTAAATATCGTAGTAAGCCACGCAGTTTGTATCGGTTGTCCAACTAATAATATCAATGCTAAAATGATCAATATATTCACCCGGTTCCAGGTCAAATGTTATTTCATCAAGTGCAGGCCGCAGATTAAGGGCAGTGCCGTCTGGGGGTGACCACTCATCGCTAATATCCCAGATAGGAAGGTCCATCGGTGGTAATTCCTCGATACTATGGTGAAAGAGTCCATTGATAAAATCGTTCTGGTCTGGTTTTGCGTAATTGAAGTTTTCAACATATATTTCCGCTCCAGCGAGTGAGGATAACAGGAAACATATGATTACTATAGAAAACAGAGCGACATGCAATTTAAGCACATTCAGTCCTTCCGGATTTGAGATGCTGTAATAATATGGGGATAAAACAGTTTGCTTCTTCACTTTTCTCCTCCTTTCAACAAAGTTATATCCTCAGGGATAAAAATATGCACTATAGTAATACACAGTTGAAGAGATTTAATAACAATTACAGCATCTATTTATGAAATGTCAAGAAAAAAAGTTTTTTGGCAGATTTTATGGGTCTTTTATGATTGGATTGCCTTGCGGTCCCCCTTTTTGTCGATACCTGACTACCTGACTTTTTTCCTCACGGCCTCATACAGCTCCTTCTGGACTTCAAAACCCAGGGCTTCAGCCTTTTTTATGTGCTCCCACGCTAAATCATATTTCTTCAGATAATAATAGCAGATTCCCAGTCCATTATGTCCCTCGGCAAGGTCCGGCTTAATTTCCACCGCTGAAAGGTATGACGAGACTGCCTTTTCGTAATCCTCTTTCTTCGACCACGCAACTGCTATATTGTAATGCACCAATGCCAGCTCCTCCAGCTCGCCTTCGGCCCAGCTTTTCAGCGAAACCGCCTTCTGATATTCTTCAATCGCGGCATCATACATCTCTTTTTGCATATAAATATTCCCCAGGGTCTGCATGGCCCCGAATCTGTATTCCCTTTCTATGGCCGAGTCCGCCCTCACAGATAATATCTTCTTAAGCTCTTCGAGGGCCTCATCAATCCACTCCATCTTGTGATATGTAATCGCCAGGCCGTACCGGGCCTCGGTCAAATCATCATCTTCACGAAGCGCCTGTTTATACTGAAAAATCGCCGCTTTATAGTTCCCCATTTGTCTGTAAACGTCACCCAAATGAACCCACAAAATCTTTTGTTCAGACTCGGCTGCCATTGCCATAGCCCTTTTCAACTCCAATATCGCCCGGTTAAACATTTCCTGGCTTGCATAAGCCTTGGCAAGGTTCTTGTAGGCGTCAATGGAATTCGGGTCGCTTCGCAGGGAGGTTTTGTACTCCGAAATTGCCTCGCTGGTCCATCCTTTTTGGAAATAGGCGTTGCCAAGATTATTCCGCGTCTTTGCATCTTCCGGGTCAATATACAGTGCCAGACGATATTCAGATATTGCCTTGTCCACCAGCCCTTTTGCCAGGTAAACATTACCGAGGTTCGTGTGCGCCATCCCCACCGAAGGGGTTATCTGTACCGCCATTTGCAGTTGAACCAAGGCCGCATCCATATTGCCCGTCTCCTGATAGAAATTGCCGAGGTTATTAAAGAAACACCCCAGAGACTGCAACTTACTCAGGTTCTCCATATAGATACTCTGCCGGCCGTAAGGAACCTTGAACTTTTCTGTGTAGTAATCGTCAGGAGGACTGCCGCCACCCCCGGTGGTTTCTATATTGAAACGTACTTTGCCGTCATCATACCTGACGAAGAAATGGCCCGGCACAACCACGCCGTATAACGGAAGTCCCAGCCGTTCGCCGATTGAAAGATAGAGAAATGACAGACTTAGACAGTAACCTTTTTTCCTTTCCAGGACCGAGTGTAAAAACAAGTCTTGCGAGTCGTCTGCCGTCTCGACGGCCTTGAAACCCAGTTCCTCGAACAAATACTTGTTCATCTGCTTTATCGCAGCTTGGCCTGCGGCGGAGCTGATTCGCCTGCCTCGGGGCCAATTTTTACCTAAACGGCCAAGAATCGTATAAGCCATTTCATCTATCTGGCCGCGATATCTCTGCACATTTATCTCTGCGCCCGCCTGCTGTGAAAGCAGTAATGCCGCCGTCGCCAGGTCTATTTCTTCCTCGTCCAGTCGAAGAACTCTATCAATTGAGCGAGTGTACAGACCATTTTTCCCCTCGTTTGCGAGGGTCTCAGAGCCCCACGCTGATGTGGTTATAACCAGCAGGAAGGAACATATTGTCACAGGCTTCCACATAGAATTTCCAGCTTGGCTTTTAATCAAGCCGCTCTTTTCCCTAAGCAGTCCCTTTTTTTATATCTCCTCGATGGGCATGCTTATCGGCGGTTCTTTGAATATATTTATCTTCATCCAGTGGTTACTTTTGAATCGCCACCGATTCGCCAGGCCCACGGTTATAACACCCGCCGTTGTTGCTATCCACGGCCCAAGAGCCTCTAACTGCGGCGCCAGCTTTACCATCAGAATTCCCCCGCCACCCAGCAACACTATAGAGCCAAAAGCCGCCGAAAACGCCAGCCATAACGTGTCTCCCGCGCCGCGCAAGGCCCCGCTATATATGATGACCGCGGCATCGAAAACCTGGTATATCGCCGCACATATCAGCAGCTTCATCCCTGTCGCAATTACTTTATCGTCACTTGACCAGAACGTCATTAGCTGCTCTCGAAACACAAAAAAGCACAATCCTGCCAGCCCCATATAGATAACACCAATCCTCAGGCAGATACGCGTTTGTTTAATTGCCAAATCCTTTCGCCCTCTCCCGATAGCCCGGCCAACCGCAGCGGTTAATGCCGTTGAAATTCCCACTACCGGCATAACCGAAACGTTCACACACGAGAATACCGCCGAGGTCGCCGCCAATGACTCTTTCCCGAACATTCCAACCAGCCAAAACAGAACCGCACCCCACAGTGCAACGTTTACTAACAAGCCCAGCCCGGCCGGTAGACCGACCCAAAGAAGCTCCTTCATTTTCCCGAAGTCAACTCGCCATGCGTGTCTGCTTTGAAACGGTTGGTTTATCCTTTCGCTGAAAAAAACGCTCATCCTTATTCCCGCACCCACCGTCATACCTATAAACGTCCCCCAGCCTGCACCGGCTATGCCCATCGCCGGGAAACCTAACTTCCCAAAAATCAGTATGTAATTGCAGACCACATTCACACTTTGACCCACTATTGCGGCATACATTGTAATAACCGGACGATGCACACCTATAAAGAAGTTACCCGTACACCAGCTAATCATCATAGGTATATGTGCGTAAAGCAGAATTCTGAGGTATGTAACTTCCATATTAGCTACCGACGGCTCGTGTCCCATCGCTTTGAAAATGCTCGGAGCGCCGGGCCATAAAATCCCGACGACAACCGCTGAATATAAAAGCCCCATATACATAGCTTGCTGGCAGTACACTGAACAGGACTTAAGCCTGCCTTGTCCGAGGCTTTGGCTGACAAATGTGTTGATGCTTGTCGAGACCCCTATCGCAAAGCTCGCGGGCAGGAATGAAACGATGCCTGCCGGCAGAACCGCCGCTAATGCATCTGTTCCAAGGCGCGAGACCATAAATCGGTCAACGAATTGCATAATTGTGAACGAGATGTTGGTAACTATCATCGGGGCGGCCAGCGAAAGCATTTGCTTTAGTGATGACTGCCCGTCCTCCAGCTCGTCTAAGGCTAAAGATGTGTTATCGGCCATCTAATTTATGTGCCTAAGGCGTATTAAAATCATTCTATGCTTCATAATGTTAATAGTTTCTGATAACTGCCGCTCCTCCTGCCGGAATTTATTCCGAGAAAAGCGAAGATTTACGACGGCGTTTCAGATACATTGCCACGTTCTATTATCTGTGTTATTCTTTGTGCCTGAATACCCAAAACCTGCACTCGTTTGACCGCCGTTTTGTGTCCGGAAATTATCGAGACCGCTTTGCTTTTTATCCCAAGTTGTTTTGCCAGAAAATCAACGAGCAGCTTATTAGCTTTACCCTTCTCCGGCGCCGCTGAGACTCTTATCTTAACCATTCCGTTGAGCAGTCCCCCGATTTGGGTCCTGCTGCTGCCCGGCACAACCTTCACCGTAAAAACCACCGTCTTGCCGAGCTGTTGAATCGCAATTTCAGACATACACCAAACGGCTCACTTCGGATTAAGCGTTTTCTCTTATATTCTTGCCGACGGCAAACTGCACGTACTTCTCAATTTGTTCTGCCAGTTCGTTCACCGAGGCAAGCCGAAAATCCTCGTAGTGGCCGGGCACAAACTCGCCGTTAAGCGCCTTTTTGAATATCCTGACCCTGATTACTGGAGGGGCCTTCTCGTTTCGGCTGAAGTTTACGTCCGGATGCTCGGTGAGCTCAACCCGCCATTCTTCGCTTATGAAAACCAGGCACTTGCCTGTGTAAACCGCTGTCGGAAAATAATCGCGCAGTAATTGAAGAACTTCCATTAATTATCCTGTTTAATCAGCTGTCTTGGCGCTCCAATGTTTTTGGGTCTTTCTCTTTTGCGAATATTTTATCCCAATCCACCTTGCCGGTAAACTGCATTGTGACAAATAACGTGCAAATGCACAGGATAGTGATTGCAAGGCCTGTATAGCCTTCAAAAAAGAATGTATAAGAGAAAAATACAAGATAAATAAGCTGCCAAAGCGCAATTTCAACGAAAGCAAATCGAGGTCCAACTACCAGTCTCATATAGGATACTACAAGGAGTATTGAAACTGCGGAACATATCCAAAAAGCTAAATGTATTGATATATGGTCAACCAAATATGCCAGCAGCAAATGGAAACTGAAGAATGCCGCGCCGGTAAAGAAGTAATTCATTGGGTGAACTTTGATTTTCTTTACTGTTGTGAAAACAAATAACACAAAGAAGAATAAAAACAACGACACAGGCGCCGCAAGAGTAACTTTGCTAACCCATGGGCCGGGATTCAGTTTCTTAGGCATAATCATTCCGATGTTAAAGCCGGTCAGCAGATTAGAATATTTCCAGGCCAGCTTCCATCCATCTGCGTGGGGTATTTTTTCAGTTGGGGAGATGCTTTCCTCGGGAAAATCAATTTCCTCAAAATCTGTGCGAAGAACAAGACTAAAGTTTTTCACCTGCTTTACGTTGGTCCCGAATGTATACGACCATTGATCCAAGCCCTGCGATTCGTATGATACATCAATGGTTTTTGTCTCATCTGCAGAAAGAGGAAATGATTTGCTGATTTTGCCGGAGTCTAATTCAATGTTTTCGATTTCTTCGCCTTCAACCGTAAATTTGAAGTTATCATAAACAGCACCCTGTGCGGGAAATTCGTAATCCAACCATATTTGCCTTGTCTGATTGGTTGTATTTTTTATTACATACTTACCTTTGAACGCAACTTTATATGTCGGGTACCACAGTAGCCCTTTTTTCCTGTGCTCAAGATTCAGGTTAACTTTAATGTCGCTTGATTGCAGGGGCAAAGATGTGGTCTTATCGCTGCGCTCATTGTCCTTGTAGTATACACAAGGGGCTTTTTGAGCCTGTCGTGTCCCCCAAAGTTCGCCGATAGCGCTCTTCAGTTTATAATCCTGTGATTCCGTTCGTGTGATAATGATGCCGGATAAAATGAACCACGATATAGCGGTACAGGCGTAGATAAAAACAATGGCGATAATTCTCTTTGTCATTTTACTTCTCCTATATTAATTTTAGAACGTACCCAATATAAGACAAGCATTTTAACATAACAGTGAAATAATAAACATAATCACGCTATTTTTCCTGGCTTTTTACCGGAGTGAACCAACAAGGTCGGAAACACAGTTTATACCTCTCGAAGTACAGTATTGTTCAATTTCTTTCACGATTTTCTCAGCACAATTTGGTTCAACAAAATTCCATGTACCCACAGCCACCGCCGTTGCCCCCGCTATAATAAATTCAATGGCGTCCGATGCGGTTCTGATTCCCCCCATTCCTAAAATCGGTATCCCGCTATCTTTCGTAACTTCATTATAAACTTTATTTACTAAGTATACTGCTATCGGCCTGATTGCCGGGCCGGACAAGCCGCCGGTCCGGTTGGCCAGTACAGGCCTTTGTGTCTCAATATCAACGACCATAGCCGTGAAGGTATTCACCAGGCTCAGGGCATTGGCCCCGCCGTTAACCACTGCCCGGGCCGTTACACTTATATCCGTAACGCTTGGAGTCAGCTTTACCATTAGCACCTTTGAGCCGGATACCTTCTTTACTGAAGATGTTACATTCTCAATTTGCTTCGGGTCCGTGCCGAACATAATCCCGCCAGCCTTGACGTTCGGACAGCTAATGTTAAGCTCCAGTCCTGCAATCGCTTTTTGCCCCGCCAGCCTTTCCGCGACCGCCACATATTCCTCTATACTCTCGCCGGCAATGTTGACAAAAACAGATGATTTGAGCTTCTCGATAATCGGCAGCTTCTCGGCAATGAATTGCTCAAGGCCGATGTTCGCCAGCCCTATAGCGTTAAGCATCCCGGCATCAGTCTCGACAATTCGAGGCGTCGGCAGACCTTTTCTTGGCTGAAGCGTTATGCTTTTGGTGATGAACCCTCCAAGAGAGTTTATATCCGTAAAGTCCGCCAGTTCGTTCGCGTACCCGCACGTCCCCGATGCCGTGAATGCCGGATTAGCCAGCCGAATCCCCGCAAAATCAACCGACATATCAATCGTTTCCATCATATTTCGTTGACTATTTTATCTTATTATTATTGCTTCTGCGTTCTTTTTTCAGTCCATTTTTTTTGGAACTGAATTTCGTATCTCCGCCGGGATTTCGTGTCTGTCAGGACCATTCCATTCGGTGCTAATATGAATCCGAATTTCTCATAAAACCGGTCGGCCCCAACATTGGCAAAAAGGGTGAATTCACCATAATCATCTCCGCATCCAACTTTAATACTCTTAGCGAAGTTTATCGCCATTTCCATCAATTTTCGCCCGACACCTTTATTTTGGAAATCCGGGTGAACCTCCATATCCGCCATATGGACAATATATGCTGAGTCTCCAACAAGACGGATAAGTCCGATGAGTTTCCCATCGTAACGAGCGCTTGCTATAAACAGCGAGCCGGCAATGGCCACCTTGTTTCGCTCAGGGGACCTGAGTTGCCCAAAGCCGATGGACTCTACCAGCGACTGCATCTCTTCCGGAGTAATATTGTCATCTGCCCGATACTCGATGTCCATACGACACCTCCGATGTTATCTGGGCTATACTCTTACAAAAATTCCAACGATAGCTTCATGACCTGAAGACTATTTCTCTGCTGTCAAAGACCGGGCCATCCTCACAGCAAAGCTTATATACCGTCTCTTTGGAGTTGGGTACAATACACTCGACGGCACAACTCTGGCAGATGCCGATGCCACAAGCCATCATACGTTCGAGACTTACCTGACAGTCCGCATCCTGAATTCTGGCAATCTCTGCGATTTTGGCTAACATTGCCTCAGGCCCACAGGCGTACATAACGCATTGGCTGCCGGTAAGGCCGGTTTTTTGCAGCCATTCCTCAAGACATAGTGTTATCGGACCTTTAAAGCCCACTGAGCCATCGTCTGTTGCCAATATGGCCTCAGAGCCTCCCATACAACCCTCAGGACCACAGGACAGTTCCTGGGCTGTTCTGGCACCCACAAATATGATAATCTTCATCTTTGGGTGATTTACCGACAAGAATTTTCGCAGGTATTCAAGGGGTGCGATGCCCATCCCGCCGGCCACCAGAAGGGCGGTTTGCTTGTCGGCAGGTACTGAAAACCCGTTCCCAAGCGGCCCGATTATACTGACCCGGCCGTCTTCCCGCAGGCTGGTCATCCGCAGCGTGCCCGGCCCACGGACGCAGTAAAGAATCTCCACCTCCGTTTTGGTTTCGCTTGCGGTAATGTCAGAAAAGCTAAACGGCCTTCGCAGGAGGATACTCCGGCCTGCCGAATCACGTAAATCATCGGGTATGTTCTCTTTATTCGGCAGCGGCAAATTGCTGACGTCCAGCTCGGCAAATTGGCCCGGCAGGGCGGCAGCAAAGCTTTTTGCCCCATCCCCGTTTAACTCCAGCCGAAGCCGCCAAAATCGTTTGCCGGCCTGCGCATTTGAGCAGACCCTTGCGTCAAACTGCCCTTTATTCACCGAACCGGTTTTCTTCATAACTGCTAATTTTAGAAAAATTCACGAACCTAAAACGTGCTTTAAGTTTGTACTACAAGCCTGTCTTCGTCAAGAACAATTAAAGCAAGCATGATAGCGTGCTTTGGAGCGCAAAAATGCTTCTTGAAAATGGTCAGGTTGGAGATTATCTTAAATGTTTTATTTCGTTTGCAGGGATTGAATCGGCAGGGCTGAAGGCTGCCCCGATGGAATCGGGGGGTCATAAGTGGAAAATATGTAGCTGAGAACGTGTTTTTTGAAGTGAGGAATTTTGATTATGAGTGAGTCTCAAGTAAACCCGCCGCGGCGGGTAAATCCAGGTTTAACTGAGCTCGATGAGCTTTGTATCCAGACGATTCGATTTTTGTCGGCGGACGCAGTGCAGAAGGCGAATTCGGGACATCCCGGTATGCCGATTGGTATGGCACCGGCGGCGTATGTTCTGTGGACCAAGCACCTTCGCCATAATCCGGCAAATCCGAGATGGCACAACCGGGACCGGTTCGTTCTTTCGGCAGGGCACGGCAGTATGCTGCTGTATTCGCTTTTGTACCTGACCGGCTATGATGTTTCGCTGCAGGACTTGAAAGATTTTCGGCAGTGGGGCAGTAAAACGCCGGGGCATCCGGAGCGCGCCGCGGAGCTGGGAATTGAGGTAACTACCGGGCCTTTAGGACAGGGGCTTGGAAATGCGGTGGGTATGGCGATTGCCGAGAAATACCTGGCGGCCCACTTCAACCGAGAAGGCTTTCCACTTATTGATTACAAAGTTTACGCGATCGCTGGTGACGGATGTTTGCAGGAAGGAATCTCTTCCGAAGCGAGTTCACTGGCAGGGCACTTGGGGCTGAATAATCTTATCGTTATTTATGACGATAACCATATCTCCATTGACGGCGAGACGGAACTGTCGTTTACCGAAGACAGGGCGAAGCGATACAAGGCCTACGGCTGGAACGTCCAGGTAGTAGAGGGCGATGGAAATGATATGACGGTTTTTGAAAAGGCCCTTAAACGAGCGCAGAGGGAAAAAGAACGGCCTTCGCTTATCCAGCTTCGCACGCACATAGCATACGGCAGTCCGAATAAACAAGATACGGCAGAGGCGCACGGAGCGCCACTTGGAGCCGATGAAATCAAACTTATGAAGACAAATTGCGGCTGGGACCCTGAGAAGACCTTTCACGTACCCGATGAGGTATTAGAGCATTGCCGGAAAGTGGCTGAGAAAGGTAAAAAAGAGGAGCAGAAATGGAACAGGAAATTCAAAAAATACACCCAGATATATCCTGTGCCGGCCCAGGAACTTCTCGATGCCCAAGAGGGGAAGTTGCCGGTGAACATTAGTGAGTTATTACCTGAATTCGAGGCCGGCAGCTCCATTGCAACGCGAAAGGCATCGGGAAAGACTTTAGATGCGCTTATGCCGGGTATGCCGTTGGTTTTGGGAGGCTCAGCGGACCTTACGCCGTCGAATAATACAAGGTTTGCAGGTGCCGAGGATTTCCAGAAGGACCACAGGAACGGCAGGTACATCCGCTACGGCGTCAGGGAGCATGCAATGGCGGCGATTATGAACGGGATAGTAACGAGTGATTTACTCAGGGCCTACGGCGGAACGTTTCTGGTTTTCTCGGATTATATGCGGCCTGCAATTCGTATGGCGGCCCTATCAAAACATCAGACCATTTTTGTCTTTACTCACGATAGTATCGGCATCGGCGAAGATGGCCCGACACATCAGCCGGTAGAGCATTTCGCGGCGCTCAGGGCGATACCGAACTTAATTGTGATTAGACCGGCCGATGCAAATGAGACCGCTCAGGCGTGGAAGTTTGCACTGGAGTATCGAGATGGTCCGGTGGCTTTGCTTCTTACCCGGCAGGGACTGCCGGTCTTGGACCAGGCCAAATATGCTCCCGCGGCAAATCTTGGCAAGGGTGCTTATGTCCTGGCTGGTGTGGACAAGCCAAGTGTGTTGCTGTTGGCGACTGGCTCGGAGGTCCAGTTGGCGTTGAAGGCACAGGAGCAATTGTCGGCCGAGGGAGTAGCAGCACAGGTTGTTAGTATGTCGTCGTGGGAGCTTTTCAGGAAGCAGGACAAGGCATATCGTGACTCAGTTATATCGCCGGGATTGAAGGCCAGAGTTGCAATCGAGGCGGGCGTTGCGTTGGGCTGGAATGAATGGCTTGGTGATAATGGTATATTCATAGGAATGTCGTCATTTGGCGCATCGGCGCCAGGTAAGGTATGCTTTGAGAAGTTTGGAATCACCGTTGAAAG
>Ga0315539_1000062_pt1 | contig 75421 bp, 68 predicted proteins | sample SalMarSW160150MG_FD_203097 | JGI IMG/M metagenome (GOLD analysis project Ga0315539, IMG submission 203097) | Salt marsh sediment microbial communities from the Plum Island Ecosystem LTER, Massachusetts, United States - Salt Marsh Sediment SW1601-150 ...
AAACATTTTTGTTGTTCCTCATGGCCGTGGTAATCAACTCATGTACTCTTGGTTCCGAGACCCCATCATAGTGTAGCACTTTCCGGAAAGTGAAATTGTTATGGGAATTGTTCGCAAGCGAATAATAGCTTAACAATTTGTAATAATCCTCCGAAAATGACCGTGTCTCTGTTTGATATTCCGCCGCGATGCTTTTTAACTTCTCTTTCGCTTGTCCGTAAAAGTTGACTTCTCTCGCCGGGGTTAAAATCAATAAGAAGGCATCTTTGGCCTCATCGGCCTCCAATTGTCTCTTGCGCTCGTCAATCTCTGCTCTGTTATCAACAACGAACCTTTCGATGTAATCTACAGCGCTTGAAGAAGCAGCACACGCAATAACTCGGACTTTTGGTTCATCGCTGTTACTCTTTAACGACAAGTAGATTTTTTCTATGCATTCTGTTTCTCTATGCTGCCGAATAAAATGATCGGCGGTTTTAGTGATATGGAAACTACTCCTACTACAGAATGGAAGCATTCCATTGATATAATCCGAGTTATTATACAGATTGCGAATCAGAGTAGGTTTGCTTGATTTCAGTTTTCCGTAAAGAACTTGCTCGTCGTCGCCAACTACAAGTAGCCCATTGGATTTAACTACCAATTGGTTTATTAGTGATTCTTCGGCAAGGTTGAAATCCATATATTCATCAACGATGAAGTAATTATTATCATCTAGATTAGGTGTTTCTGCTAATGCTTTTGTGGCGCGTAAAATCAAATCAGCAAAACCAGACGCATTGTAAAATTGGCAAAGCTTAAAATATATTTCTTTAAGCCCTTTCCATTCATTGGATTCGTCAAAGTTATTATCGTGCAACTGTTCCTCAAATTTCTTCCATGTATAGGTGCTTTGATCTATGTCAGTATAAAAAGCAAGCACATCACCCCACACCATTTCCTTCCAAAACTGTCCTATGATTCGAAAATGCTGCCCAAAAGGCCACTCTTTCGTCCCGTGATTTTTTTCAACAATGCTGCGAGCAAACTTATGCAAAGTGGATACGGTGATTTTTCTTTTTTGGCCGTCACTCAGTTTTTCGTCGCTCTCAATATCATTTTGCAAATCTGCAACCAACTTCCGAACAAAGCTTGTTACAACGACTCTTGCGTTTTGGTCCTTCTGATACAAATGGTTAATCCTATCCAGAAAAAGGTGACTCTTGCCAGTTCCGGGACCAGAGACAATCAAAATTTTGTCAGCGTGGTGCTGTGCAATAGCTAAGGCATTTTGATTTCGGTACTCTTCTCGTTTATCATCGCTAAGAGCGTCTAATCGTTTGCTAAGCATCTTTATTTCAGACGATTCAAAAGGCGAACCATCGTCGTTTACTAAAACTCGTATTTTCATTTATTTCTTATCATAATTTTCCACAATTTTTATCTCTTCCTCAATCAAACCGTAAAGTTTATAAACCATCTGGTCAATCTCCCGCTCCAGAGTTTTTATTTTTTCCTGCTTCTGCGGGTTTTGTAAATAATCTTCGTCTTTGGTGATGGCAAGGATGCGGTCAACAATGGTGATGAATAGTTTTTGGTTAGTTGTTACTATAACTGGTAACTCCTTAAATTCTGTTACCTTAATTTGAGGAAACAATTCATCAAACTCATTTGCTTTTACTCTGAAATACCAAGTAAGTAATCTCGAGTTAAAAAGAGATAATAAAAACTTTGTATCAACGTTCTTGTCTTTAACTTTAGCAATATAAACTGATTGATCAGCAACATTTACGTTATTAACATAAGCAGCATAAAGAGTTTTTCCGACAATTTTTCTCAAATAAATTCTTTCTCCTGTAAAATATTTCCATTCTCGTGGCTCAGCCAACCAATTTCCCCAACTTATATATACATTAGATAATCTGAAAAAATAAGGAAATACATTTTTACCTCTTACTTCTTTATAATAAGTACTATCAAGTTTTTTATTTGAATGATAACTTCTTTCTTTGTAATCTCTTTCAGTTTGAAATCCCTTTCCAAATTTGCTTTTACCAAACCCATCTCTTCGGTAAGCATGAACACCCCTATTAACATAGCATAGCTCTCTTACTTTAATAGATTTACTTTCAATTTTTGAAATGATAGACCGTTTATAATTATCAAGATGAACATCAAAAATAAATTTCTCATTATTGTAAAATACATTTTGGTCAATACTGTTTGATTCTTGGAATACCCCGCCCAAAAATTTACCTATTGAAGTTTTATTACCTTGTCTTTTGCCTCGCCGAGTTATTAAAATGATTGTATCAACGACTGCTGTTTCAAAAGTATTGTCGGGATTTGTCACTATTTTTAATAAAGAAGATTTATCCAGCAAAAATTTTCTAATCTTGATTAACTTTAAATTAGCAAGCCAAGTATTCGGCATTATGTATGTCAGAACTCCATCTTTCCTACATATTTTCAAACCCTTTTCAGAAAACAAAATGTAAGTGTCAAGCTGATATTCTGCAACTTCATAAATCTTATTAAAATACTGTTTTTCAAAGGTATTGAATGCTCCACTTTTCCCGGCAACATACGGCGGATTGGCAATCACCACATCAAATCCGCCTTTCTTATGAAATACTTCAGAAAAATATACCTCGAAGTCAAATTCTTTATGACCATTGGTAATTTTACTTATCAGTTTTTCAATCTGGTTTTTCAACTCTTTTTTCTTATCTGGATTTGTTTCGCTGAAATAAAGTGGCTTTAATTTTTCAAGCTCAAGAAATAGTTCATTGTTAAATAAATTTTTCTCTACGCCCAAAAGAGAGTTGCCACATACAATCTTATAATCCAGATTTGGGAGGGGTTTTATGTGCTTAAAATCTTCTTCATCTACTACAAGAGAAAGCCAGAGTCTTAATTTTGCAATTTCCACTGCTCCGGGGTCAATATCAACACCATATATACAGTTTTCAATACAATCCCGCTTGAAATTGTATGAGTTTCGAGATTCTGAAATGAATTCAGAATGACTTCCTTTGTCAGAGTGAGATTGCTTCGTCGCTTCTGCTTCTCGCAATGACAAAAATGGGGACAGCACATTTCTTGTTTTAACAATTTCAGCCATCATTCCAACAGGGAATGCACCGCTGCCGACAGCAGGGTCGCAAACCTTTATGTTCTTTAGCTTTTCATCAATGATTTTTGCATTTTTTCGGATGCTATCCGGAAGTTGTAATTTGTAATCCGATTGTTTCTGTTTTCCTATTTTAATTCTTCGTTCCTTAATTAAAGCTATTGCTTCGTTTTCAGCAAACTGTTCTCCGTATTTAATTAGTTTTTCGATTTCTTTTTTACTTATGATTTCCTTATTTGTCTGAAATTTAAGTTGTTCAGGCTCCTGAGGACCAATGAGTTTAATCTGCCTTGGTGCTCTTGCAGGCTGTTTCATTAATTCCTGATTTAGAGCAGTGTGGAGATAATTGATTAGACTCTGCTGACACATATAATGAACAATTTCTCTCGGTGTGTAATATACGCCAAATGCCTTATTGAACTTCTTTTCCAAAGTTTTTTTGCCACTAAGTAATGATTTTTTATATTCATAAAAATTATCTGGTCTTATTGCATTGAACTTTTCGTATAATTTACCTAAAAGCTCCGGGTCAATAGCCACTTCTTTTTCAAGCGGTTCATCCTCTTTTACGGTGAAATTAAAACGGCCAAGGACATTAAAGATACCATCACCCTCATCCTCTTCGGGTGTTCTATTCTTATTAGAAAAAAGTTCGTTGGGGAGGTTTATATCAGTATGCACCCAGTCATAGCCACCTATTGGTTCAAAAAGACCACCATTCAAAAATGGAATTTTACAATTGAATTTGCTGTAATAATCATCATCTCTTTCCCTTGCAAGTGCTTCATAAAAGAGGGATTCGAGAATATCATTAAAGAAATTGTTATAATCCCCAAGATTTTTCTTAAAAAGTTGCTGCAGGAAATCTTTCGGTCCCGTTCCCCAGTCAGCATCTCTTTCAACCCCAAACCAGCCCTTCTTTTGTAAGAAGTATAGAAATACAATCTGACTCAAAAGTTTTTTTGCAAAATCAACGGTATTAATATTCTTTAATCCAAAGTCCTTTCTAACATTTGAATAATTTTCAACTATCTTATCCAATTCATCTACCGTGCGGATAAAGAGATTGCGGTATTTCTCGAAAAATTCTTTTGTAACCGTTTCAATGTTAAATGCTTGTTCAAGCTGAGCAAGGGTTGGATTGTTTTCATCATCATCAAGCATTTTCACAAGTTGGCTCTGTGCTGTATGACTTTTCTCGTTCTTTCCTACAAGGAATGACCATCTGCGTGCAGGAGTGAACTTCTCTTTTACCTTTACTATACCTAAAGAAGTTTCCTCAAAGCGGTAATCCATTTTTACTAAAGAGAACCGCCAATCTTCCTCACGGGGAGGGACAAAGGCAACCAATGCAGCATCTTTCTCCCCTCTGTCTTTGAGATATTTGGCAACAAAATTTCTCATTGTAGCTCGTGCACGCACCAAGGAATTATCCTTCTGTAAATGGACAATCAATATATCAATTTTCTTGCCAGAAGGCTCTGTATAACTTCCTATACGTTCATAAGTCCTTATTACTTTACCCACCTGTTTAAATGCTTGCTTTACATATCCCCGGAAATGACGAGCTTTTGTTTCATCAATCCCATTAAGAAGTTCTCTAATAAATAGAACAAATTTTTCTTTATCAAAAGATGCTTCGAAGGTATCTTTGATAAGTTGTCTTGCCTGTTCTTTGTTCATTGCTTTATTTGATTAACTCGATTATTCCTAATTGACCCATTTTTGACGCATTTTTCTCATTTATTTTCAAGCTTAGGAATAGATAGTCGCCGCCTCTCTTTTTTTATCTCCATCTCTAATTCCTTCTTACTGGGTAGATATAATTTGTATTTAGCTACAAAAAGTTTATTACTCAATCCACCAAGTGCATATTCCACAAATACTTTGCTTCGTTTGGTTTCAGTACAGAGGATGATACCGACCGGCGGATTCTCTCCTTTGAACATCTCATTGTCTCTGATATAATTAAGATAGAAATTCATCTGTCCAATGTCTCGATGGTCAAGGTTACCGATCTTCAGATCAATCAGAACAAGACATTTTAATATGCGGTGATAAAAGACGAGGTCGATATAATAATGCTCATTCTCAATGGTTATCCTTTTCTGTCTTCCTACAAAAGTAAAGCCCTTTCCCAGTTCAAGGATGAATTCCTGAAGATGGTCAATCAATTTCTGTTCAAGTTGCGACTCGGTATAATAACTCTTTTCTGGTAATCCTAAGAATTCCAGAACATATGGGTTCTTTATTGCATCTTCAGGTTTCTCAATAATTTGACCTTTTCTGGCGAGTTGTCTAACTTTCTTTTTGCTTTTACTTAGGGTAAGTCTTTCAAAAAGCATGGAATTTATCTGTCTTTTCAGTTCCCTTACTGACCAGTTATTCTGAATTGACTCTTTCTCATAAAATGACCGAGCAAGTAGCTCTTCTACCTTTAATAATTCACAGTAGTGTGACCAGGATAACATTGGTTCAAATTGGTCAGATAGTGTCTGCCTGATTTCAGATTTCCGAGACACTGTCTTGGATTTTCCAGACACCATCTGGAATTTTTGTTCTTTTAAGGATTTGGCAGACGTTGTCTGCCGAATTGGAAAACTGAGATAAAAACCCCTCATATTTCTCAAGTTTCTCTCTGAAAAACCTTTACCAAATTTCTTAGCCAGATCATTTGATAATTTGAGAAGAAGCTGTTCGCCATATTTTGCTCTCCGTTTACCTTTCTGCTCTTCCTTCACAATCAATCTTCCAATTTCCCAATAAGTCTGTGTAATGATTGTGTTTATATGTCTGACTGTCTTCCGCCTTGCCTCTTCGATGAGGAGAGAAACTCTTTTAACAAGTCCTTTATAATTTCTTTTCTTAACTACCGTCTTCATACTGACCTCTTGTATGGCTAAGTTTCAAATACCCATCCCACCAATTCAGTTTAAATTCTGTGTTTTCGGATTCTTTATCTGCCATACTATTTTCCTGTTAAATATAAAGAGAGTATAACCTCTCTTTTCCCTGAAAATCTTCCAGAATATTCAGCATAATGACTTTCCAAAAGTCTTTCAGGAATATTTCTCTGGACCACGGCAAGAACCTTCAAAGGATTAATTAAATCCGATTTAAGTTCATTTAATACCTTGAGTGTCCTTTTGGTTGTTTGTTTCGGTATAGCACCTTCCTCAAGTTGTCTTATTAGGTTTTTTAAATAATCTTCCTGGTCATCTGTAAATTGGCTTGAATTATTCGATGTTGCTTTAAGTATTTTCAAAACCTGCGCTCCACTATCCCTTCCTCTCCTGCGTTTTGGTTCTGCAAGTTCCATAGATGTGGCTTCTCGGAATAATTCCTTGTTTTTATCCAGCAACTCATAAAAATCTTTTGGCAATCTTTGTTTTCTCTCATCAACGGAACATTCGAAAATCTTTGCTGCTGTGAGAAAATCAAGTTCCTGCGATTCTTGACTAACATTTGAAAGAAAAAATTTCTGCAACTTTGCTAATCTAAAATAGGTCAGAAGTGATGAAGTAACACAAGCATCTTGCTTGTGGTTTACATTTGAACTATAAGTTTGACCTGCTATATAAACTCTTATTTTTTCCATCTGTTGAGCACTCCTAATTATATGGTCAAAGGATTCATGCATCCATAATTCTCTTGTTCGATTTATTCTTTTATTGATTTCATTAGCACTGAATGATTTCCATGAATGCAAAATATTTGATAAAGTCCATTCTCCCTTTGGGATTAAAATAACATGAACATGGTTTGGCATAATAACATATTTGTCCAAATAATATCTTTCATTGTCAAAATGCTTAAGAGTATCTTCAACAATCTGTCGGCATTTTTTATCAGCCAATATACAAGAACCGTATCCATTATCTAAAAGCCTATCATATCTTTTAGAAAAGAGACGATAGTATTCTATACGCTTCTCCAGAGGTAGATTATGTAAATCTGTCATATTATCTATTTTATTTTTCTCAAACCAATTATGTCTTTCCCGTTTTATCTTTTCTGCAATCTCTTGCGGAATGGAATCGTACAATCTGAAAGTTACAAAATATACCTTACCTTTTTGGTGCCAGTGAGGCAGGTTTCTTTTGGTTATTGAAACAGGTTCTTTGCGATCAAAATATATGTCCTCAGTGAATTCTTCAGGCATACTCAAGCTGGAAGCTTGAATTACTTTGGCTGAGCGGGCTTTTCTTGCAATATGTTTTATTTTCCCAAATAAATTCGGGTTTTTATCACGAATGTCCTTTATAATATTCAGGTATTTTAATTCGCTTTCCTCTATTTCTTCCTCTCCTAATATAGTTTGTTTTGAAATTAACTTGCTGAATAATTCATGTGAGCCAACGGGCTCACCTTCTGTAAGCACAGCCGCATCACCACCAAGAAGGGTAAGAAAAGCATTGATTTTTGATTCTGCAGTTTTTCTAAGTTGAATTTCATCTTCAGATTGCGCAGTCGGGAAAAATGTGAGTGTGTATATTCTGTCAAATTTTGTGTCCACACGATTAATACGACCAACTCTTTGCATCATACGGGTAGGGTTCCATGGAATATCATAGTTCAATACTATGTTTGAACGATGTAAGTTTACACCTTCAGATAAAACTTCTGTTGAAACAAGTATCTTATAATCATCTTTTGGATGCCTTGCACGCGCATCAAAATTTTCTGTAACCAACTCGTGGATATTCCCGGATGAATTCCCATGGTAGAGAAGCGAAATATTGCCAAATTTCTTGTTTATGTTCTTGTGAAGATACTCTGCGGTTTCTTTTGATTCAGTAAAGATGATGAGTTTCTTGTTTTTTAGAATTTTATTTTTGGACAATTCATTAAGCAGTTTTTCAAGTTTCGGGTCTCGTTCAACTCTATCCCAAAGATTCCTTATATTTCTTAAAATGTCAAGGTCATTCTGTAGTTCAGTCTTAAAAGCCTTGGTGAAGTCTTTACTATCGTAGCGGTTCGCTTTTTCTTCATCAATTAATCGCTGAACAGCTTCGTCGTCATCATTTTCCAACAGTTCAAATATTTTGTTAATATATTTCTTGCTTACATATACATTTCCCTTATCAAATTCCTTAATAAATAGCTGGTAAGAGTTGATAAATCTATGAATTGATTTACGAAATGCAGAAAAGCTACTCTCGAGTCTTTTAACAAGCAATATTTTCATAAATTTACCCATATTTCTTTGGGATAATTCCTGTGGCTGAGTAATCTTACCTTCATAATATAAAAGAGGCGTATAACGGGCGTATTTGAATCTTTGGGTAATTAAATCAATTGTTTCATTGAAAATTTTATCTTCATCCTCATTTAATTGATAATACAGGGGTATAGGATTTTCAACTTCAGGAAATTTCAATTTTTGTTTCTTAATATCGTTGGAAAAGTATTTCTCTATTTCAGAACGAGTCCTGCGAACCATAAGATATTTTAAGACTTTCTCCCTCATCTCTTTTGCATTTTCTTTCACCAACTTAATATAGTCATTGTAGTCCTTTTGTCTACTAATCTTCTTCAGTTTTTCATTAAGTCTATTGAAAAATCCTTCCAAATTGGGAAGATTCGGTATTGAGCTTTTCCTTGTTGGTTGAAAAAGTTTGATTTGGTTCAATATATCCTTGGGAGAATTGTTATAGGGAGTAGCAGTAACAAGGATAACCCTCCTACCACGACAAATTTGAGCCAATTTTTCATATCCAATTGTAGTTTCTGTCCTAAAACGGTGTGCTTCATCGATGATGATGTTTGCATATTTGTCAATTCCTCGATTTAATACTGCATCAAGTTTACCTACAGATTCAAATTCAGCAGGAATGTGAAAATCAGAAAATACATTTGACCAGGAACCCGGATTATTTTTATTGAGTAAAGCGGGCGGCGCAATAACAAGGGTTTTATAGCATTCTTTAGATAGAGGAGGAAGCTGTCCTGCAAGCATCGTAGCAACATAGGTTTTACCCAATCCAACAACATCCGATATAAAAACACCACCGTATTCCTCAAGAATTTTTTTGGCGTTTAGGACCGCTTGTTTTTGATATTCAAATCTCTTAAAATCCTGCGGTAGATATTTTATGAAAACTTCTTCAGTCGTGCTCAATTCATCCTTAAAATACTCATACAGAAATTTCAGGTATAATTCATAGGGTGGTATGTTCTGATTTAGCCAGGTTCTTGTTTGAATGGTCTGTATATATTTATCACTTACATCAACCGCATCCTTCCACAATTCTTTAAACTTCTCTTTGGCAAATTCATAATCAGCTCGATTTTTTAATTCAACATTAAATTCAAGATTTTCAGTAAGTCCAGCCCGAGTAAAATTGCTCGAGCCAGTAATAACTCTTCCTACATCCCTATCTCCTTCGGTAAAGGTCATTATATATAACTTAGCATGAATATTTTGAGAAGGAAATGCCCTTAATTCTAACTTTTTAGCTAGTATCCATTCAATGAATTTGTGAATCCCTTCTTCAACCTGTCTATTATCTTCAGACTCTTCCATTTCTCTCTCTATCATAGGCACAATTACCTTCTTCGTTTCAGCATGCGAAAATTGTAGCAAGTGCTGACTGCTTGCCCTGGCAAATTTTAGCAAATCGTATGTTTCACGGGATGTCCCAATTCCAATAAGGATTCTGATATTTTCGGTTTTCTCTAAAGATTTATATAGGGCATGGAAACCACTTGTATAAAAATAGCCGACGAGACAATCAAAGAGACGAGAATCTTTGATTAGTACTTCAAATCTTTCCTTAAGGGTATGTCCAGACTCGTTTGTTATAAATGTTAAATCACTATTCATAGCTATTTATTCCTTTTACCAAGCACTTCTTTCTTAAACCAGAACTATATACAGCAGTTCTGATGGGAAGGTTTGACCAGAACAAGCAAGTTCTTCTTTCTAACCTATAATTTTTCTTCTTTCATCAAGCCATAAGGCTTGGGTGCATAATACAAAAAAACTGAGTACTTGTCAAGAAATTGTTTGGATTACACACCCCGTCCTATACTATACGGTATAGGACACCCCTCTTTTTAGAGGGGACTTTTGAACGAAATGCTGGTTCAAGCTAAAAATAGAAATTGTTTCATTACAACCTGGTTTCTCGATAACCAGATTCTTCCTGGGTAAATATGGAACGGATTACTCAGAATGACATACTCGCAGGCTAACCCTGTGTAATACCATTATGTGAAAACATTTTCCTATTACACGGGGTAAAGCTTGCGGCTACCATGCTCAGGAATGACAGCACTAAGTTGTCCAGAAAAACGAGTATGTAGATTATTTCTTTTCCTTGACATTTGTGAAAAATTGTGCTAACTCTAAAATAATTGATTAGTTGATTATGATACGTTTACACAGATGGACAAAAGAATTTAGATGAGAATTATTGGTGGAATTGCAAAAAAGAAAAAACTGATATCTTCCGCAAGTAGTGTCAGACCAACCAGCGATAGAATCAAGGAGACACTATTTAACCTACTGGGAGATATCAAGGAAACCAATTTTCTCGATCTGTTTGCAGGTACGGGTAACATCGGTATAGAGGCTATCTCAAGAGGAGCCTCGTTTGCCTATTTCGTTGAGAAATCATCCGGACTCTGTAATATCATCAAGGAAAATCTGAGAGCAACAGCTTTTGAGCAAAAGGGCACTGTTCTCCAGAAAGAGGTGAATAAGAACCTGCTTCATCTCTTCAGAAAAAAAGATATATTCTTCAATACGATTTTTGCAGATCCACCTTATGAGAAGGGAATGGTTAAAAAACTATTCGATTTGATCGAACTTGAGCTGCTAACAGAACATGGTTGCTTTGTACTGCAGCACTCTTTGAGAGAAAAATCGGAATTAAAACCGGACAGAGTTATCAAGATAGGAGATACTCTCCTCTCATTCTTTGAAAGGGAAAAACAATGATCAACGCAGTTTATCCCGGGACATTCGACCCTATAACAAAAGGACACATGGATGTGATAAAACGAGCTTCTAAACTATTTGCGAAACTCACCATCCTAATTGCCCACCACAATGAGAAGAACCCTCTATTTACCGTTAAGGAACGGAAAACAATGATACGAGAAACAACGAAAAAACTCAAGAATGTGAGTGTCGATTCCTATGACGGACTGCTCGTAGATTATGCCCGAAAAAAAGATTTAGGTGTAATCATACGAGGCTTGAGAGCAATATCAGATTTTGAGTATGAATTCCAAATGGCTCTGATGAACAGAAAGATATCTCCCGAAGTTGAAACAGTTTTCCTCGTCCCCCACGAATCATTTACCTATCTTAGTTCAAGTTTAATAAAGGAAATTATTTCCGTTGGCGGAGACATTTCTGCTTTCGTACCTGCGGTCGTCAAAAAGCGTCTCGACCATAAGCTAAGGAAGGAGAATAAATAATGAAATTCGCTGACAGAGTGGAAAATGTTTCACCATCTTTAACTTTAAAGATAAACTCAAAGGCAAAACTTCTCATGTCAGAGGGCAAAAATATCATAAATATGTCGGCAGGAGAACCGGACCTTGATACACCCGAAATTGTTAAAACAAAAGCAAAGATTGCGATTGACTCGGGATACACAAAGTACACAACTGTTTCCGGAATAAAACCGTTAAAGCAGGCAGTTGCAAAAAGGTATGAAAAAAAATTCGGTGTCGACATTCCCATAAATTCTATCCTTGTATCCTCTGGTGCAAAACATTCCATTTTCAACATCGTGCAGACACTGTGTAATCCCGAAGATGAAGTCATAATACCGTCACCCTACTGGGTTAGTTATCCTGAGATAGTAAAACTCGCTCTTGCAAAACCCGTTTTTATTGATACTTCAACTACCGATTATATCCTTTCACCCGATGCGTTCGATGCGGCAATCACAGATAAAACCAAACTTCTCATTTTGAACTCTCCCAACAATCCTACAGGGGTTATATATCCTGAGAGTGTTAAGAGCGAAATATCAAAAATTGTAAATAAAAAAGGCATCTACTGCATTTCTGATGAAATATATGATGAATTGATCTATACGGATACTGAGCATAGAACAATGCTTGATTCCCCCATAAATAGGATTATAGCCATTAACGGTGTTTCAAAAACATTTTCTATGACAGGATGGAGAATCGGTTATACTATCGCATCTAAAGAAATAATCGAAAGAGCGACAAAACTACAGGCACATTCTACTTCCTGCGCATCTTCCATTTCTCAATACGCTGCATTGTCAGCACTTGAGGAAGGTGCTCAATTTCCAAAAGACATGCGTCGGGAATTCGACAAAAGAAGGAAAATGGTTGTTGAACTTCTAACTAAAATCGATGGTTTGACGTTCCCAAAACCTGAAGGAGCGTTCTACGTATTCTTCAATGTCAGTAAGTTCTACAATGCAAAAATTAGAAACTCCGTCGAGATGGCTGAATATCTATTGGACGAATATCAAATCGCACTTGTGCCTGGATCCGCATTCGGAGACGACAAAAGCTTGAGACTTTCCTATACGCTACCTTTAAAAAGCCTTACGGAAGGTATCAAAAGACTGAGTAATGGTATTCTGAATGTTCGTCGATAAAGTGTGCCTGATTGTGGTTTCTGGTAACGGAGGCAACGGCGCTGTCAGTTTTAGAAGAGAAAAATTCATTCCTAAAGGCGGACCAGACGGCGGTGATGGTGGAAAAGGTGGTAACATAATTTTTAAGGTTGACTCTAACCTTAACAACCTTTACCACCTGAGACATACTCCAACTATCAAAGCCGAAAAAGGCGGTAATGGAAAGAAGAAAAGAATGCACGGGAAAAAGGGCAAGGACGCCATAATCAAAGTTCCTCCGGGAACAACCATATTGGATGAACGTGCCGAAGTTATTTATGATCTTATTAAGGCGAACCAAAAAAAAATAATTGTAAGCGGAGGTAGAGGAGGTAAGGGTAATGTTCATTTCGCAACATCAAGAAACAGAGTACCCGAGTATTCGACGGAAGGCAAAAAAGGAGTTACACGGAAACTAACTTTGGAACTCAAATCCATTGCCGATATTGGAATCGTTGGCTATCCTAATGCTGGCAAATCAACATTCCTTGCATCGATCTCAAGTGCAACTCCAAAGATAGCGAATTATCCTTTTACAACACTTTCCCCAAATCTCGGTGTGGTTGAATTCGAGGATTTTACGCGTTTAACCTTTGCAGATATACCAGGCGTTATAGAAGGTGCATCCACTGGCAAAGGACTTGGTTTTGAATTTTTAAGACACATAGAAAGAACCAAAGTACTTTTGATACTTGTCGATATCACTTCAAAAACATTGGTCAATGATTATTTTTCTATCATAAACGAATTGAGAGCTTACAATCAGGTTCTTCTGAAATACCCAAAGGTTATAGCGTTGAACAAAATCGACCTTATGACAGGCGAAATTCAGAAACCCAAATTCGAACAGGAAACCTTTTTCATATCTGCACTACTTGGATCTGGGATAGCGAATCTTCTCAACGAAATCAAGAGCATATATGAAAAAACTGGAGGAAACAGTGTCAAACGGAAAAAACAATCTTGAAAATATACTGAAAGACCTAAAAAGCAACGATATAAGAAAAAAACTGCGAGCAGTTAATACACTCATCGAAAGAAAAGGGAAACAGGCTGAAAAAGAGCTCATAAAACTCCTATCTAATGAAAGCTGGCACTTAAGGAAATATGTTTCCGAAATTCTTGCTAAATCTGGAAAACCCATAATCGAACCATTATTAGTCGAGGCAGAGCAAGGCATTTGGTTTGTGCGGGCAGCGGTCTGCAAAACTCTTGGTCATATTGGTGAAATCGATTGCCTTGACCCATTACTCTCATTCCTGGAAGATGAAAGCCAGCAGGTGAGAATTGCAGCCGAAGAATCAGTTATCTCTATCGTAAACAAAAATAGACTGAAATTCGTGGAATTATATCTTTCGAAGAAAGATGCAGACTTTCAGGAGTTTATTCTCGAAAAACTTAAAAAAATCGATACAGACCTTTACAAAGATATATTGGACGAAGGTGCATAGTATGGATGAACGGACAATAGAGTGGATTAAGATTAGCCTTATTGACGGCATTGGAGCAAAACCTTTAAGAACGCTAATGAAGACTCTAAAGGACCCATTCCTTATCTACGAAAAACCAGAAAAGGAATTTCTCGAAACCATCCCCGATTTCCAGGAGTTTTACAAACTTATTAGAACTTCAAAAATCGATTTGAGTAGCTACAAGAAAACTCTCGAAGACCACAATATCAGTGTTATTACGATTTTAGATCAGGACTATCCAAATGCCTTAAAAGATATTCCAAATCCTCCAGCCATACTATATTTGAAAGGTAGTTTTTCCAGGGATGACCAGCTTTCGATCTCTATCGTAGGTTCAAGAAAGGCAAGCTACTATGGAAAACAAATGGCAGCAAAATTCTCCCGTTCGCTTGCGCAAATGGGATTTACTATTGTTAGTGGTATGGCGCGGGGAATAGATACTGTCGCACATCAGACAGCTCTTGAAGAAGGTGCAAGAACTATAGCATTTTTGGGTTCGGGGATTGACATAATATATCCTAAGGAAAACAAGTATCTCCTGAGAAGAATAATAAAAAATGGAGCAGTTGTCTCTGAATTTCCTCTTGGCACAAAACCGCTGGGTATAAATTTTCCCCAGAGAAATAGACTTATCAGTGGTATGTCGATTGGAATAGTAGTCATAGAAGCAACACTGAAGAGTGGAACATTCACAACCGTGAAGTGGGCATTGGAGCAAGGCAAAGAGGTCTTTGCTGTTCCCGGAGATGCGCGAAGTATGACGAGTGTGGGAACAAATAAACTCATCCAGAAAGGTGCAAAACTTATAATAGATACCGACGATATCATAACCGAGTTTCCTTACTTGAAAAGAAAGGATTTCGAACCCCCGCCGATAACCGAAGAAATTGAGCTCACTGCCGGTGAAAAAGTGATATTTGACAAACTCAATGAAACACCTATTATGATCGATAACATAATCGAAGAACTAAAACTTCCTTCCTCGAAAATATCGAGCATACTAATGTCCCTTGAGATCAAGGGTTTAGTCAAACAATTGCCTGGAAAAAGATTTGCGAGGAAAGGGATTTAATTATGGAATTACAAGAATTGAAGACAAAGATAGAAGTCATTCTTTTTGCGTCCTCCGAACCCGTAAAGATTGTCACATTAAAACGTATCTTAGGAGTCGATGATGAAAATCTTATAACACAAGCTATCGGTCAACTGCAGAAAGATTATGTTTCAGATAAGGGATTGTTTGTCGAAAACCTCCAGGATGGTTACCAGATATTCACAAAACCAGAATATAATTATCTTCTGGTAAAACTCAAGGATCAGGAAACCAAATATAACATCTCGAGAGCAGCTCTTGAGGTTCTCGCAATAGTTGCGGTTTTCCAACCTGTCACAAAGCCTGAGATAGAATCGGTAAGAGGTATATCAAGTGAGGGCGTAATAAAGCATCTTGTCGATATCGAACTGTTGAAGATAACAGGCAGATTGCACTCCCCGGGTAGACCGCTTGTATACTCAACAACGCCGGAGTTTATGAAATACTTTCATATCTCTGACAAAAAGGAACTAAAAAACCTTTATGACAAATTCGGCAAGGAATTTGATACAAAGAAAGAGGAAACCGCGGAAGGTGCTGTGGATGAAAGCAATATAAGCATTGAAAATAATGAAGACTGAAATATCGCTCATGCCTGTCAAAACCAAACTTTTAACCGAAAATGACGACATTGAAGATATTATTGAAATTTATGCAAAAACCTTCTTGCAGAAAGATGACATAGTCGTTATTGCAGAAAGTGCACTTGCCATAACCCAGGCAAGAGCAATACCAGAGGACAAAATAGAGCTCGGATTCATTGCAAAGATACTCTGGAGATTCGTAGCAAAAGTCCCGTATGGTGTGGGACTCAGAAGTCCGGAGAGTATGCAGTGTGCTATAAACGAATCAGGAGTCTTAAGAATTCTTATCGCTGCCATCTTTTCGGCAGTTACAAAGCCGTTCGGCGTGCACGGTATCTTTTACAGAATTGCAGGAAAACAAGCAGCAATGATCGACGCAGCACACACAACACCTGTAGAACCTTTTAACAGGTGTGTTATTCTTGGTCCAAAAAAACCCGATTCTGTTGCACAAAAACTTAAAAAACATTTTCAAACGGAATTCGCCGTTATGGACATAAACGACATAGGCGGCTCCTGGGTCGTAGGTAATTCCGGTGCAATACCTGTAAAAAAACTTCAGGAAATAATGAAGATAAACCCTATGGGGCAGGGCAAAGAAATGACACCCCTCTGCATAGTGAGAGGACTGATAAAAAAGCAGAAGAGAGAACCGGGGAAACGTTGAGATAGAGGATCGGAGAAACTGCAAGGATGAAGGATAAAGAAAAGTCAAAAGTGAAGAGAACAAAGACATGAGACATCAGACTTAAGACATAAGACCGAAGACCAGAGAACATGAAAGACGAAATTAGAAATTGATTACAAAAGGCGTGTGTATTCATAGTGTATTTAGTTGTATATTTGTAGTGTATTTATTGATTACAGCAAATAACACGGAGTAAATAGACAGCAAAGCGAATATACGCCGAAGGCAAATAACCATTGACTAATGACGGATAACTGATGACCAATAACTGAGACCAATGACCAATGACGAATAACCAATTACTAATTCCTAGTTACTAAATTACTTAGTTACGGAATAAACTATTCGAACAAGTCTTCAGAACGCTCTAAACGTAGTCCCTCAATAACTGATGTGAAATATGCGACTCAATAGTTTCATTGCAAAAACAGGTTTATGCTCCAGACGCAAGGCAGATATACTCATCTCTCTGGGGAAAATAAAAATAAACGGGAAAGTAGTAAACTTACTCGGAGTAAGAATTGTTCCCGAAAAGGATGTTATAGAATACAAGGGTAAAATATTGAAATTGAAGGAGAAAAACACCTATATCCTACTCAATAAACCCTCAGGATACATCACAACGACAAAAGACGAGATGGGAAGAAAAACTGTTCTTAACCTGCTTCCACAACATCTTAAAAAAGAACGTCTCTTCCCTGTGGGTAGACTCGACAAGGATACAACTGGGCTTCTCATCCTAACCGATGATGGGCAACTTGCAAATAAGCTTATGCACCCGCGCAACAATATAGAAAAAACATACCTGGTCACTCTCAATGAACCATTCAAGAAAACAGACAAAACAGCACTCCTCACCGGTATCGAAGACGAAGGGGAAATTCTTAAAGCAAAATCACTGAAGCAAAAAGAAAGCAATCAAGTCGAACTCACCCTTGCCGAAGGCAAGAAAAGGGAGATAAAAAGGATGTTCGGAAAACTGGGATATCGAGCAATAGAAATCAAGAGAATCAAATACGCATTTCTAACATTAGAAGGCGTAGAAAAGGGACACTTCAGGAAACTAACGGAGGAAGAGCTCAAAGGATTAAAAAACCTTTGAACCATCAATTAATTATAAATGCTTATCTGCTTAACTCCCATTTTTATATTTAGCCTGAAAGTTTGTCATTGCGAGGAGCGAAGTGACGTGGCAATCTCATATTTAAGTAATGAAACTTGAAATAGTTAACAGCGAGATTGCTTCGGTAGAAATTATGAACAAAAATTCGCAATGACGTTCTTGTGATATTGTGAGTTAAGTAGATAAGCATATAATTATATATTCTGGATTCTTATCAATTGTTGGGCAAAATATTTTCTTGACTTCCAGGAAATAATCAGGTATAATAATTTTAATAAATGTTTAGAGAATTGTTTTCTTATGGTTCTCTATCCTTGTTCTACACTGAATTCTCGGAAATAAAAACCTAAATGGAGGTGTATTTTATGCATAAAAAAAAGCTTTTTTCAATAATAAGTCTTATAATTCTGTTAGTTTTATTCACCATTTTTGTTATTGCTGGCTGCAGTAATAATCCTTCCCAATCGGAGTGTGAACAAAACAATACTGGAACACTCACTGTTAGAAATAATACAAATGATGATATAAAGGTCCGTATAGACGGTATTAGTTATGGTTTTATAAGCATAGGTGAAACCTTTGAAAAAGAATTTTCTGCTGGAATAAAGTACACAGTTGAAACGCTTTGGCCTGATGGAAGCCCTGCTTGCTCTACCGCAGAAGTTACGGTTGTTCAGTGCACGAAAACAGGAATTGTTTGTTCTGCTGTTCATTGAAGCGATGCATTAAAAGAACTTTTCCGTAACGACACGGTTAGAAACGTTAAAGAAAACCTTTTCCATTTTTAGTAAAGCTTTTTTCATCTGCACTCCCCCCGCAAAGCCTCCAATAGTTCCATCCGAATGGATGGTGCGGTGACATGGAATTATGATCGGAAAAGGATTATTTGCCAGCGCATTACCAACTGCTCGCGCCGCTTTCGGCATACCCAGATGCTTTGCGATATCTTTATACGAAGTAACTTTACCACGGGGTATTCTGTGTTCGGCTCGTAATACCTTCTGCTGAAACCTGGAACACAAATCCATACGAACCATTTCAAGTGGGAACTTTATCTCCTCGCCACTGAGAAATAATCCGATATCATTGCTAACATCATCAATCTCAAAACAAGTAGCAGCAGTAGAATTAGGAAATAATTTAGAGAGTTGGTATTTGACCGCCACACGCGGTTTTGAGAGCAAAACTCGAAAGACTTTCGGCTGTTCATCAGTAACTGCCCAAAGGACAGCCAAAGGACCGAATGGCGTTTTGAAGAAGCGATAGAATTGTTGAGTTGTGTCTGCTTTGCTCATAGCTTTAAGACACTGTTATACTACAAGGAATAAGCACCGCTTGTTATGATAAAAAAGCCCACAATTAAATATCCAACCGGAATTTTGAGCAAGAATAAAGTCTGTTCCATAGGTTTTTTCAAGTCCCTGTACCAGGCAGGAAAAGCCCCATCTTGTTTCAAGCTCTTCATTCCATGAAACTAACCTTACACATTTTTCCTCTTTATGTAGGTTAAGTCGCTAACACTAAATTGGGATTTGTCATTTTGAAAGGTCGTCATCATAATATCCTCTAATTATGGAAAGCATCTCGGAATGAATATTTCCATTACTGCCAACTATTGTGCCTCCAAAAACATAATCCTCTTCCCCATTCCAATCCGTTACTCTTCCACCTGCTTCCTTGACGAACAAGCTTCCAGCCGCAACATCCCAGGGGGATAGTTTCATCTCCCAGAATCCATCAAATCTTCCACAGGCGGTATAACATAGATCAAGGACAGCTGAACCCGCTCTGCGTATGCCGCTCGATTTCATAAACATTTCTCTGAAAATCTTCAAATATCCGTCTATGTGATTATGAGCCTTAAAAGGAAAACCTGTTGCAAGAAAACATTCATTCAACACAATCCTTTTTGAGACCGAAATCCTTTCATCGTTAAGAAAAGCTCCCTCTCCTTTTTCAGCAGAGAACATCTCTTTTCTCAGAGGGTCATAAACTATCCCGAGAACAATCTCATTCTTTTTCTCAAGAGCGATGGAAATGGAAAAAAACGGAAAACTACGTATGTAGTTCGTTGTTCCGTCAAGTGGATCGATAATCCATCTATATTCACCCTTTATCTTATCTGGAGGGGTCTCTTCAGTAAGAATATCAAACTCAGGAGTTTTTTGCTTTAGAATTTCGACGATACAATCTTCCGATTTCCTGTCAACCTTTGTCACAAAATCATTCTTCGCTTTTAAACCGATATCCTTAAGGCTTAGTTTTCCAAGATTTGAAAGCAGAATCTCACTGCCAGCATAAACTGCCTTTTTTACAATTGGGAAAAGATCTCTGTAATTTTTCATACAAACGAAAGTAGAACAAGTATTCTATTTCATTTTCTCACTTTGCGTACTAACAATCTTATGATGCCTGATACGAAATTTACTTTCGGTACATCTTTCATATACTGCTTATATTCATCACCAGATTCTCCATTGCAGACTTATCGCCTTCAGCAATCCCCAGATAGAAAATCAACATAACTCCAATACCCACAATTGCAACCAACCAATGTTGTGCAACAAGAATCAGGCTCAAACCGAGTAGCATTCCTCCCAAAAACTGGGGATGCCGAATAATTGCATAAACTCCGCTTCTAACAAGTCGCGTTGTCTTCACATAACTCTGCTTTTTCGCAACACCTCCCTTCCTTCGGAATTCCAATATGGGCAACCATCCAAAGATAGCCGAAATAAATAATACTACCCATCCTGCGTCTTTCACGCAACTTATTACGATTTCTTTGCGAAGAAAAAAAGTAAGAAAAATCTCGGCTAATACCAAAGCAATCAGTAGTATATGAGAGAAGAAATGTATTGTTTTTCCTATTTTTGCTTTTTTCATACAATCTACTATGGTGTTTCAGGTACGAAATTCAGGAACCTTTCTATTTCGCTTTCCGTATTGTAAAAATGCGGCGAAACTCTTATGAATCCTTCTCTCAATGAAACGATAATATTATTCCCTTTCAGTGTTTCATAGAGTTCTTCGGATCTGAGTTCTGGTGATTTGAATGTTACAATTCCTGAACCGTTCTCCTTTTCTAATGGAGAAAGAAATTCACAGCCTTTTTCCTCAAGAGGTTCTATCAGCTTGTCCCTTAGAAAAAATATCCTTTTCTCTATCTCTTCGGTTCCAAATTCAAGAAACATTTTTAAATGCTCTGTAAATCCATATATGCCAATAAGATTCCTGGTCCCTTCTTCAAAACGACTGGCAGAAGTTTTTAACGGTGCAAGCTTCGAAAAATCATTGAAATTTTCCCACTTTGCACTTAACCAACCTATATTATTCGACTTCAATCGGTCAAATACCCTCTTCGATATATACATTATACCAACACCCTGAGGTCCAAAAAGCCATTTACTTGCACCTGCCGAAAAAAAATCCACTTTGATTCTCGACAAATCAATCGTTATTGCCCCGAGCCCCTGGATTCCGTCAACAAAAAGAAGTATATTTCTATCCTGACAGAACTCACCCAGGCTTCCCAAATCTACTCTCCTTCCAGTAAGAAAATCTACCCAGTCAACAGCAACAGCCCTTGTCTTTTTGTCAACCATTGAAACACATTTTTCTAAAAAACCTTTTCCCTTCTCAGGCTCAACAAACCTTTTCTCAACATCCGGAAGATTGTACATCCATGGATATATGTTTGCTGGAAATCCTCCTTTTACAAGAATCACATTTGAATCTATTTCCCAGTCCAGTGCATTCATTGGTAAAATGAGCCCTTGTGATGTATTCTTGACAATAGCTATCTCACTCTCATCCGCTCCTAATAATTTTGCCGCCAGTCCTCTTGTCTGATTCTCAGCAGAATCGAGCATCTCCTTCGTAATATCTCCCTCTAATTCGTAAATATCGAGTAATCCCTCCATTGCTTTTCTTGCCCTTGTTGTCAATGGACCTGTAGAAGCGTGATTCAAATAAATCTTCTCTTTTGTAATGGGAAAAAGTTCCCTAATTTCCCTTATAACGGAAGGGGTCAAACCCCTTCCGTCACTAAATGGACTGTTTTCATTCTTTCGTAAAACCATATTCACCTTCGAGTTCCTGCACAGTAAAGTAATGTGGAGAAATGTATCCTAAAACCTTAAATTTTTTATCATCGAATTTACCATCAGACATTATGTTCTCATCGATGTGCGTCCCCACAACCTCTCCCAAGAAAAGTGTATGACTCCCGAGCTCGATGCTCTTACTCAGTTTGCATTCCAGATTTATGGGACATTCCCCTATCAGTGGTGCACCAATAACTTTAGCCTTTTCCTTCGTAAATCCTGTCTCCTTGAACTTATCAAATTCCCTCCCTGACCTTGTTCCACAAAAATCGGCTTCTTTAACTAGACTAGCAGGCGGAATGTTTATTACGTATTCCCTGCTATTCATAATCATTTCGTATGAAAATCTATCCTTCCTGATGCCCATTGCCACTACTGGCGGGGATGAACAAACCACTCCAACCCAACTCAAAGTAATAATATTATCCTTCCCGGAAGAACTTACCGTAATAAGGGCTACCGACCTTGGAAAAACCATAGGACTATTCGTTTCTCTTAAAAATTCTTTCATAATGTTCCCCCTTTTTTATTACACAAACAAGCGGACCTGTCATTCTGAGTAATCCGCTTCATTATAACTCTGGAAGAATCTCGATTTTGGAATGAGTCATTGGTCAATGGTCTCAGTTATTGGTCATCAGTTATCCGTCATTAGTCAATGGTTATTTGCCTTCGGCGTATATTCGCTTTGCTGTCTATTTACTCCGTGTTATTTGTTGTAAGCAATAAATACACTACAAATATACAACTAAATACACTATGAATACACACGCCTTTTGTAATCAATTTCTAATTTCGCCTTTAATGGTCTGTGGTCTGATGTCTCAGGTCTTCCTTACTCGTTTACAACAGTGAGTAATGTCGGGGCGAGAGGATTTGAACCTCCGACTTCCTGCTCCCAAAGCAGGCGCGCTACCCAGGCTGCGCCACGCCCCGTCATTTAGATTAGTATAAAATATATTCTTTCAAAAGTCAAACACTAATCTGCGTAATCGTATAAAAATCCGCGTAATCCAATTTACTGAAAATAAACCTGTCCGCTACTTTGTAATCTCAGTAGCAATTCTTCGATGCCCTTACCGTCTTTTGGATACGTTGACCACCTCATTGTAATGTTCGTTTTGTGTTCCAAAAGATTTTTTAACCTTGTCACAAGCCTGTCACTCAAGAGATACACACCATCGGACGGCGTCTCAGGCAATAGTCCGTAGAAAAAACCTGTTGCATTGAGAAAAACGTAATCAATAGTCCGAAGATTGTTCTTAAGAATGCCAAATAGTTTTTCCAAATCCTCAAAACGTCTCTCCTTGGTTACATCATTGAAATGCATCTCTATTGCAAATATGGAAAAGGGACGTATATACCTTTTCGACCTGAATATCTCCATGTCAACAAGTTTTGCAAAGCTGCCATACTCCGCATCTCTCTTGATCATTTCGATAAGATCAGAACTCTTTTGCTCTGACAGACTGTTGATTTCTCTTGTATAGGTTTTAAATTCCTCCCTGAGCCCAGGGAAACCTGCAAGGGTTTGCAGAAGAATTCTATTGTCCTCTCCAAAATACTTCAGCAGCTTTGAAAATACGTCTTTAACCATTTCACGACCAGGCGTTTTTCTCAGTCTATCCGCATTCTCAAGGTAGTTAAGTATTGCTTCCCCTAGAAATCCCGCCTCCATGTATACATCTCCGAGAATTTCATATATGTCTTCGCAGTTAGGGTCAGCCCTTAGAATTTTCTTACAAATGGCAATTGCATTCGCAAACAGTCCCCTTTTTCTATACAATTCAACACATCTTTCATATTCACCAATTGCCTCTGAAGTTTTCCCCATACGACCAAGTATATCACCACCTACATTTCTCAACTCGGGCTCCTCCCCGAATTGCTTAATATTCTGCAGGTACAGGCGAAGCGCTTCCGTGTACTGGTTCTTTGCTATAAAATCTCTAAGATTATCGATAATCTTGATACAATCATTCCTGCCTTTCATAATCCCATATATAACCCATAATGTTATTCTTGTCAAGAGTGAAAACATACCTTCCCTATTTTTCCTTGACAGTTGCATAAATATTTGCTATTGTTTTTTTATGAAGAACAAAGAGACTTCCTTTGAATCTGCACTCAAAAGATTGGAAGACATTGTCAACTCGTTAGAAAAGGGCAATGTGCCACTTGACGGAGCAATCACTCTTTTTGAAGAAGGTGTCCAAACAGCAAAAAGCTGTAAAGAAAAACTCGAGAAAGCGGAAGCAAAAATAAAACAGCTTGTGAAAAACTCTAATGGAACATTTTCCCTCTCCGATTTCCATTTTGAATCAAAATGAAGATTGACAGCTTTTTGGCAGCTAAAAAAAAAGTAGTGGATGCTGCTCTTGACAAATACCTCCCGCAGAATTCGGATGCACGCATCATAATAGAGGCTATGAGATATAGCCTTTTTGCAGGAGGAAAACGACTTAGACCTATTCTTGTTTTAATAACCTACGAAACAATGGGCGGCAAAAACATAAATAAAATAATGACGGCAGCCTGTGCTGTCGAAATGGTCCATACATACTCCCTGATCCATGACGACCTTCCTGCAATGGACAATGATGACCTTAGAAGGGGCAAACCTACCTGTCACAAAAAATACGGTGAAGCAATTGCCATTCTTGCGGGTGATGCCCTGTTTGCGGAGGCATTTGAAATTCTACAAAAAACGGAGGTAGAATCTGAAGCGCTGCTCAAAGTCAATAGAGTATTTTCAAAAGCAGTAGGAATCGATGGAATAGTCGGAGGACAGGTGATGGATATAGTCTCCAATTTAGAAAGTAAAGACAAGGAACTACTTGACTATATTCATACACACAAAACAGGTGTATTCATCTCCGCCTGTATCGTTATTGGAGCTATTCTTGCAAATGCAAATGAACACCAGGTTGAAGCACTAAGAAATGCAGGTGATAAATTGGGGCTTGCTTTTCAAATAGTCGATGATATTCTCGATCTTCAAAGTACAAACGATGTTATCGGTAAAAGCACAGGAAAAGACGCACGTATGGGAAAACTCACCTATCCCGCTATTTATGGACTGCAAACATCAAAAGACAAAACTGTGCAACTTCTAAATGACGTAAAAAGCATTTTTGACAATGAACTCACGAACCTGGATACATCAAAACTTGCACAAATTGCTGAATTTATCGTCAACAGAGCATACTAAATTTGGTAAAGGTCCACAGAATGGAATATCTAAACAAGATAAGGTCTCCGAAAGACATTAAGAAACTCGATGTAAAAGAACTAAGAGTATTAGCAAATGAATTGAGAGCGAAAATAATAGATGTTGTGGCAAAAAATGGTGGTCACCTTGCTCCAAGCCTTGGTACAGTCGAACTGACTTTAGCCCTTCATTATATATACGATGCCCCGGAAGACAAAATTATATGGGATGTTGGACATCAGGCATACGCTCATAAACTCCTGACAGGTAGACTCGAGAGCTTCAACACTTTAAGGCAGTATGCAGGCGTCAGTGGTTTTCCAAAGAGAGAAGAAAGCGAATATGACGTCTTTGGTACAGGACATGCAAGCACTTCTATTTCAGCTGCTCTTGGTATTGTTGCCGCAAGAGATATCAAAAAACAGAAATTCTATGTCGTTGCAATCATTGGTGACGGTGCACTAACTGGGGGAATGGCGCTCGAAGGACTGAATAATGCCGGACATCTTAAAAAGAACATATTGATAGTCTTAAATGATAACGAAATGTCCATAGCAAAGAATGTAGGAGCATTCAGAAGATACCTGACGAAAATAACGGCAATCCCAACATACCATAAATTGCGTTACGATGTATGGGAACTCGTGAATAAACTCCCGACAGCTATTGTAAGTGAAGAAACAAAAGAACTTGCTCACAAAATAGGGGATGGACTTAAAAATCTAATTGTACCGACAATGCTGTTTGAAGAACTTGGATACGAATATTTTGGACCAGTTGATGGGCACAATATTTCTGACCTCATCGACATATTCTCGAAAGTAAAGAGAATAAAAGGACCAAAACTCGTCCATATAATAACGAAGAAAGGAAAAGGTTACTCGCCCGCCGAAACAGACCCAACACATTTTCACGGACTGGGGAAGTTCAACAAAGATACCGGACTTTCAGAAAAAACTAATGGACCACCTTCATACTCGGAAGTTTTTGGCAAGTTCGTTTCGGAATTCGCAGAACTTGACAAAAAAATAGTTGCAATTACTGCAGCAATGCCACAAGGAACAGGTCTTGATACTTTTGCTGAGAAATTTCCTGAAAGATTCTTTGATGTGGGAATTGCCGAACAACATGCGGTAACATTCGCAGCAGGGCTTGCAACGGAAGGAATTAAACCCGTCGTTGCGATTTATTCGACATTTCTTCAGAGGGCATACGATCAAATCATACACGACATTTGCCTTCAAAAACTTCCCGTAACTTTCTGTCTTGATAGAGCAGGAATCGTGGGAGAAGATGGCCCAACCCATCATGGAACTTTCGACCTTTCGTACTTGAGGATAATCCCAAATATGATTGTGATGGCACCAAAGGACGAACTGGAGTTTAAGGATATGCTTTTCACTGCCTTAAACTATGGAAAAGGACCTGTTGCAATCAGGTATCCCAGAGGGAAGATAATGGGACTTAAAGAAAGGAAAGCACGAAATATTCCAATTGGAAAAAGTGAACTGCTAAAAGATGGTAATACAGTAGTTCTGATTGCGATAGGTTCGATGGTTTTTCCATCATTTGAAGCAGCTAACTTGCTCGACGCGCAAGGGATAAAGACTGCCGTTATCAATGCGAGATTTATCAAACCAATAGATGCAGAACTCATCAAAGAAAATATAGAAGGAAAACAATTGATTGTAACGGTTGAGGAAAATGCACTTGCAGGCGGATTCGGAGATGCAATTATGGAATTATTGAGAGAAATAAATGTGAAAGCAAATATTATGAATATAGGTATTCCTGACAGGTTTATCCCTCATGGGGATTCTTCATTACTCAGAGAAACCCTGGGTTTGACCCCTGCTGGAATAGCAAAAAAAGTAGGAGAATACATAAATGAACGAAAAAGATAGCCCTCTTATTGAGAACACGAAAAAAGACCTTTTGAACAAGGTTGGTTCCTTAACTCCGAGACAAATTGTTAGTAAACTCGATAAATACATTATTGGACAGAATAAGGCAAAAAAAGCCGTTGCAATTGCCTTAAGAAACAGATTCAGAAGACAGATGGTAGGAGATGAATTAAAAGAAGAAATAATGCCAAACAACATCATAATGATAGGTCCCACTGGAGTAGGTAAAACCGAAATAGCAAGGAGGCTTGCAAAACTTGCAGAAGCACCGTTTATTAAGGTGGAAGCTTCGAAATTCACCGAAGTAGGATATGTAGGTCGTGATGTCGAGTCAATGGTCAGAGACCTTACAAGTATATCCGTAAATATGGTAAAATCCAGAAGGGCAGAGGAAGTAAAAGAGAAGGCAAAAAAAAGAGCTGAAGAAAAACTTCTTGACCTTCTTCTTCCCGCCATAAAAAAAGCGGAAGATGACAAGGAAAATCTGAAACAAACAAGAGAAAAACTCAGGGAATTATTACATGCGGGTGTCTTGAAGAAAAGAATGGTTGAGATTAACACCGAAGAGAGCTCAACAAGTTTTACTGCAGTAATTCCTCAAATGGGCATGGATGAAATCGACATAAACTTCAGAGAAATGATAGAAAACATCCTTCCAAAAAAGAAAAGAACACGAAAAGTCACTATAGATGAAGCAAAACAAATTCTCACCCAGGAAGAAACTCAGAAACTTATCGATATGGAAATGGTCGTCAACGAGGCACGCTTAAGAGTAGAGAATTCCGGTATAATATTTATTGACGAAATAGACAAGATAGCGGGTAAAGGATACAAAGGGGGTCCGGATGTTTCGAGAAGTGGTGTTCAAAGGGACCTACTGCCAATAATAGAGGGTTCAACGGTGATGACAAAATATGGATTAGTAAGAACCCAACACATACTTTTCATAGCAGCAGGTGCTTTCCATATGACCAAACCTTCGGACCTTATACCTGAAATTCAGGGTAGATTTCCCATAAGAGTGGAACTAAACAGCCTTACGGAAGAGGATTTCAAGAGAATCCTCACTGAACCGGAGAATGCACTTATCAAACAATATACTGCACTTCTGGATACAGAAAACGAGAATATAACCTTCTCGTATGATGCCATTTCAAAAATTGCTCATTACGCAGCAGTAGTAAACGACAAGGCTGAAAACATAGGTGCACGCAGACTCCAAACCATAATGTCTGCCTTGCTCGAAGATTATCTTTTCGATATTCCTGATGTCAAGTTTGGCAAGATTGCGATAACCAAAGAAATAGTAGACGACAAATTGCAAAACCTGGTAGAAGACAAAGACCTTTCAAGATATATACTTTAGAATCTAGTTTTCATTAGATAATGAACTTCGTTTAGAGGGTTTAGAGCGTCGTTCAACCATTTAACTTCGTAATTAGGCAATTTAGTAATTAGTAATTTCGTGAGAGGGAAAATGTCTGTCATTCTGAATAAGCAATGCTTTCCGACTATTGAAGAATCTAAAGACGAGATTCTTCCGGGGTGAATATGGAAAAAATTACTCAGACTTGTCCTGATGAAAATCAGGAATGAGAGAACACACCCCTAAATCCCCTCTTTTTAGAGGGGACTTAATCTACTCAAAAAGGCAGTATGAAAATTAATGTAACACTTTCTTAAAAATGTAGTCTATATTTTCGAGATAGTAATCAATAGTAAAACACGATTTTAGCTCGTTTACACTTAGTGCTCTTTTAACTTCCTTATCCTTCAGGAGGGCATCAAGAAAGTTTTCTTTACCCTTCCAGACTTTCTTTGCATTGGACTGAACTATTCTATAGGCTTTTTCCCTTGAAATACCTTTCTCGATAAGTTTCAAAAGAACCCTCTGGGAAAATATTAATCCTTTAGTCATATCAATGTTCCTTTTCATTTTCTCAGTGTTGACTTCCAGATTATTCAAGATAAAAAACAGTTTCTTAAGACCATAATCCAGAAGCGTTGTAGCATCAGGGAATATGACTCTTTCTGTGGACGAATGGCTAATGTCCCTTTCATGCCACAGAGCAATATTTTCGCAAGCAACCATAGCATCTGCGCGAACGATACGGGAAAATCCGCACAATCTTTCACATAGGATGGGATTTCTCTTGTGTGGCATTGCACTTGAACCCTTCTGACCTTTTGTAAATGGTTCCATAACCTCACCTACTTCTGTCCTTTGTAAGTGTCTTATTTCAAGGGCAATTTTTTCTATAAAACCCGCAATAAGTGAAAGTGTAAGAAGAAATTCAGCATGTCTGTCGCGGGAAATAACCTGACTTGCAGCATAACAGGGTTTAAGTTTGAGTTTGCGGGATGCATATTCGAAGACATCGGGAGGCATCGTTGAAAAAGTTCCAACTGCACCCGAAATCTTTGCATAAGAAATATTTTCTATTGCATCTATAAGCCTTTTCTCATCCCTATTCGCCTCATCGTACCACAGTAGAATTTTCAATCCAAAGGTTATGGGTTCAGCATGTATTCCGTGCGTCCTGCCGATCATTATCGTTCTTTTGTATTTTACCGCGAGTTTCTTTAGAACTTTTTCAATTGATATTAAGTCCTTTAGTATTTCATTACCCGCATCCCTTAAAAGCAGTGCAAGCGCAGTATCAAGCACATCGGATGATGTCATACCCATATGGATAAAACGCGCATCTTTGCCAACATTCTCTGCAATATTCGTAAGAAATGCTATCACATCATGTTTTACTTTTTCTTCTATTTTGTCAATCCTTTTAACGCTGAATTTCGCTCTCCTCTTCACCCTCTCAAGAACGATTTTCTTCACATCTCCCCTCTTCACCCAACCCTCAAGAACAGCAAGTTCAACCAATAACCATTTAGCAAACTTGGTCTCATCACACCACAGCTCTTTCATCGTTTTAGTAGTGTATCTTTCTATCACTTTAACTCCTATCTATGGTTTCTTGTACAATATTTCTCATAGTATCACTTCTCATAATAACAGAATGAAGACACTATACCTAAAATAATATACTTCTCAGTTATGTTTAGACCCTTAATTGCTTTCTAATCAACTCAAACAAAGTGCTTCTTATTTCAGTATGCCTTGGGACAGGTGCTTTTCGACCGTTCTTTGGATTCATGTAAATGTCATGTCTTTTGCCATGCCGAATCAAAAAACAACCTGATTTGGTAAGAAACCTTATTAGCTCTCTCCTCTTCATAAGGCTATTGTTAACTCTTTTTCTTTCGGTTTTACTGATAGTTTAGGTAAAGTCTCTGTTTCCATCATCAGTTTATATACCTCTTGAATATTATCTTCCAATTCTCTTAAGGTTTCACCCTGGCTAAATACACCGGGAACTTCCTTTAACCTACCTACGTACCAGTCTTCATCTAACCAGTACTCCAAAGTAAAAGTTCTTTCCATAATGCCTCCTTAACTATTATGAGGTTACTAATATGCGTGAGTTTCATTTTCACTTTATGTATACATTAGTATAACGATATAGTCAAGTGAAATTTGATTATGAGTCAATATTCTGTGAGCAAATAAGTGTGTCATTCTGAATAAACACTGCTTTTAAACTATTGAAGAATCTAAAGACGAGATTCTTCCGGGATGAATATGAAAAAAATTACTCAGACTTGTCCTGATGAAAATCAGGAATGACAGAACACACCCCTAAATCCCCTCTTTTTAGAGGGGACTTAACTTACTCAGAATGACACATTTCTCAAACCGGTCCTCAATAGCCTAAGGAATAACTGTAACAATAATTATGATACATTACCTATTAACTCAATGTGAAAAAAGATATAGATTACCCCAGGTTGTTGGGTCGTTCTCTTTGAGTTTAGGAGGCCAGCATAGTTTTCTGGAAGGTGTATATGCATTTTTCCTATCTCTGTCATAAACCTCAAAACCAAGACCAAAAACTGTTCTTTTCATCCATTCCCTTTCTATAGGAATCTTCAAATCAACAGAGTATCCACCAATTTCCCTCTCTACACTACCATATATTCTCCCTGTCAAATCCTTTGAAAAAGCGGATAGGTTATTGCCATTCAGTACAACAGGATTTTCGCTCTTACCCACCCCGGGAACTATCTTTATTACTACATCGTCATTATTCAGTTTGGCGCTGCAAAAATCGCGGTTCAAATCTGTATCCAGCAGGATGACGAGATGGTCTCCTTTTAGTATATTGCTTTCTTCCTCATATATAGCATCATCTTTGATATGCAACACTAACCTTAAAAATCCCTCATCCTGAGACAGAAGAAACTTAAAAGACAGGTCATCTTTACCTCTAAATTCTCTTTTGTTGGAATAGTCAGGTAAGATATTAAAAAAGTTTGCTTCACTATTTTCCTTATCTGTTGCGAAGTATGTTATTCCTGGTCGCATATATAAGGGTTTATCAGGATAAGAAATAATGTTTCCTTCCTCACAGGAATAAAAGGTCAGCACACCTGCAAAAATGTCTTCTTCTGCTCTTTCACAATCCCGTGATTTGAATTTAAACGAGAAAACCTCATCTTTACCGTCACCATCCAGATCCTTTCTGTTCAAACCTCCACTTTCAAGATTCATAATCTCCTTGAACCTGAGTAGCTTTTTATCATAACATATATAAATATTTCCCCCACTTTTTGAGTGAAACCATTGAACTTCGATTAAAGGTGGAATTCCTTCGAACAGTTTTACCAACCTAATTTTCGTGTCCGCACTCAACCTGCATTTGTAAATTTCCCTGTACTGCTGTTCAATTTCCTCAAAAATGGATACGATGGTCCCCTTGTACTTTGCCGTTCCAAAACGTCCATCAACATCATAAACAAATATCACCTCTTTGTGTCCATTATTAGTGCAATCATCTTCAACAGTCTGAATATGCACGGCATTTGCTGGAAGTAAATCCAAAACTGGGTCAATTCTTAAAAAAAGCAATAAAGATAAGAAAACAATGGGCAAATATTCCTCCTATTCCTTTATTGTATCATAACGGACTGAGCAAGTTTTTGCAAGAAAAATCTTGTTGACTAGTAAAGAAAAAAATGATAAACAAGGAACGTGAAGACTAATTATTTGTTAAAGGAGGTAGCAATGTTTTCAAAAATCCTACTTGCAACAGATGGTTCGTCAAATTCTTTGCGCGCTGCTGAAAACGCACTGGAAATCGCCAAACGTTTCAAAGCAAAAGTTACACTTATTTATGTAGCGTATGTTCCTGGACTATACAAGGGAGATATTTCCAGTGAACTTATGGAGAGTTTTGTTGAGGATGGAAAAAAAATTCTAAGTGATACAGCAAGTGTATTTGAGAAAAACGATTTTACAGTAGACTCAAAACTTATAAGAGAAAAGAAACCGTCACTAGCACTCTGTGCTACTGCAAAAAATTATGACCTGTTAGTTATTGGGACAAGAGGATTACACAAGAAACAAGAAAGCTCATTGGGTAGTGTTAGCAGCTACGTTATACAGTGCGCTCCCTGTCCTGTCTTGCTTGTGAAATAAACTGCCATTAACTTCTATTTGTCATTCTGAATAAACACTGCTTTTTAACTATTGAAGAATCTAAAGACGAGATGCTGAAATGAATTCAGCATGACAGTGCTCAGGATGACAGCCTTCACAGTCAGCGTTAGAGCAAATGTGTGATCAGCCCGCTGCGGAGTTTTGGCTCGAACCAGGTTGACTTTGGAGGCATTACTTTTCCCGCATCGGCGATTGCCATCAACTGTCGAATTGTTGTTGGAAACATGCTAAATGCAACAACGAACTCTCCCGAATCAACAAGCCTTTCAAGTTCACCTAAGCCTCTAATCCCACCTACAAATGCAATTCTTTTATCCGTCCTCGGATTTTCAATGCCCAACACAACCTTGAGCAAATTCTCCTGAAGAATACTCACATCAAGGCTGAAAACAGGGTCCTCTTTATCGAACATACCTTCCTTGACTTTAAGCTGGTACCATTTCCCATGCAGATACATTCCAAAATTACGCTTTTCTTGCGGCTTAAAAGGATCTCCTTTCAGAGCATATTCCGCAACAATGAATTTCTCGCCCACCTTTTTCAGGAATTCCTCCTCTGTGCAGCTATTCAAACTGGATACAACCCTGTTATAATCCATTATATACATCTGTTTATCAGGAAAAATGACGGAAAGGAAAAAATTACATTCTTCCTTGCCTGTAAACTCCCTGGAGTCTTTTCTCCTTTCATTTCTTACCCTTGATGCAGAAGCGGAACGATGATGACCATCTGCCACATATAAACAATCCAATTTTGCAAAAGCATTCCTGATAGCATTAATGGACTCTCTATCCTTCACAACAAAAAAAGTATGTCTGATGCTATCCTCGGAAGTAAAATCGTAAACTGGTTCATTCCGAGTCAAAGTGTTCATCAGTTTGTCAATCTCTTCGGTTGCCCTATATGTAAGAAATACAGGACCTGCCTGCGCATTTAATGCATTTATGTGTTTCGACCTGTCTATTTCTTTTTCAATGCGTGTGTTTTCGTGCTTCTTGATTTTGCCCTCTTCGTATTCATCCACAGATGCAACTGCAACAAGTCCCGTTTGCTCGTGCTCCCCCATCAACTGTCTGTAAATATAGAAACATTCCAGTTCATCCTGCTCCAGTACACCTTCCCCAATCAATCTTTTCAAATTCTCCGCTCCTTTGCGGTAAACCCTATCGTCGTAAAGATCAACCGAAGGTTCAAGGTCTACCTCTGGCTTAACAACATGGAGAAAACTGTAACGCTTATCTTTTACCATTTCTCTTGCTTCACTCGAGTTCAAAACATCGTATGGCGGTGAAGCAACTTTTTCGGCAAATCCTTTTCTTGGTCTCAATCCCTTAAAAGGCTCAACAATTGCCACATTTCCTCCTTCGCTTCAGTGTTACATACCCTGGTCATATCGTAAGTATTGCTCATCACTCCTCATTATTCTTTTCTATCTTTGCCCCACATTTAGGGCACTTCAGATAAACACCTTTCCTCCCATATTTTTCGACCACGAGAGGAAACTTACAATGTGGGCATTGTTTTGCAACCGGTTTGTCCCAGAGTGCATATTTACACTTGGGATAACCGCTACATCCAAAGAACACTTTACCTTTCCTGGTAACCTTTTCAACCAATTCACCATCACATCCCTTTTGTGGACACTTTACACCTATCTTAACCGAAGAACTGAAATCGCATTTGGGATAATTCTCGCAAGAAACAAACCTTCCATATTTTCCTCTTCTTATTCCCAACTGCCCTCCACACTTTGGACACTTACCTTCTACTTTTTCGCTGTCAAGTTGTTTTGTATTTTTGCATTCTGGATAACCACTACAAGCAAGGAATCTTCCATATTTCCCCCATTTGATGACCATGGGTTTACCGCAAACTTCACAAATTTCATTTGTTTTTTCTACAACGCCTTCTTTGATCTTTCTTACTTCTTTATCCGCTTTCCTCAGCATTAAAGCAAAATCCTGGTAAAAATTATGTAGAACTGAACCGATTTCCTCTTTCCCTTCTTCTATGCCATCCAATTCTTCTTCCATTTCTTTGGTAAAATCATAAGAGAAAATCTTCACGAAATACTCAAGAAGAACTTTAACCACTACCTTGCCAAGTTCTGTAGGTATAAGTGCCTTCTTTAGCTTCTTCACATATCCTCTATTTTGAACTGTACTTATGATAGTTGCGTAAGTGCTCGGACGTCCTATACCTTTTGCCTCTAACGTTTTAACAAGAGTCCCTTCCGTGTATCTTTTTGCCGGTTCTGTAAAGTGCTGACTCTGTTCGACGGAAACAAGCAACACCTTCTCTCCTATATCAAGGGGTGGAATATTTACGTTCTTGGATTGCTCATTCACCGGAACAAGCTTCGTAAAACCTTCAAATATCGCTTTTCTTGACTTTGCTCTAAAAAGAAACTTACCACCAAGAAGTTCAGAAGTAACTGATTCATAGACCGCATTGGACATCTGTGAAGCGACAAATCTATGCCATATCATTTTGTAGAGCCTTAATTGATTCTTGTCCAGAAATGGTTCTACCTTATCAGGAGTTCTAAAAATCGAAGAAGGTCTTATGCATTCGTGGGCTTCCTGGGCGCTCTTTCTTGACTTGAAGACTCTCTTCTTTCCTGGCAAAAATCTATCCCCAAATTCATCGCCAATGAATTTTCTCGCTTCATTCCTTGCTTTTTCTGAAATCCTGAAAGAATCGGTTCTCATATATGTGATTAAACCAACAGGTCCTTCTTTCCCAAGTTCTATTCCTTCGTAAAGTTGCTGGGCAATTCTCATTGTTTGTTTTGCACTAAAATTGAGTACTCTTGATGCTTCGAGTTGGAGATTACTTGTAATGAAAGGAGGCGGCGGAGATTTTTCCACATTCTTCTTTTCGTACTTCACTGTTTCATATTTTTCTTTTTTTGTCTCAGCAGTGACTCGACTCGCATCCTTCACATTCTTTATTTCAGGTTTCTTTCCTGCAATCTGAACCAATGTCGCCACGAACTCACCATTGTTATTTTTCTCAAAGGTCGCTTCAAGTTCCCAATATTCCTCTTTTATAAAATCCTCTATAGTCTTTTCTTTCTCACATATCAAACGTAAAGCAACAGTCTGAACCCTTCCAGCGCTCAAACCTCTCCTTATGGTTTTCCACAGATAAGGGCTTACCTTGTATCCAACGAGCCGATCCAGGATTCTTCGTGCCTGTTGAGACTTCACAAGATTTAAATTGACATATCCAGGATCCTTGATCGCTTTCTCAATCCCCTCTTTTGTGATTTCGTAAAAGAGTACTCTAAAAGGAACCTTCCTATCACTTATTTCCTGCGCCAAGTGAAAAGCAATTGCTTCTCCCTCTCTATCAGGATCAGTTGCAAGAAAAATATCAGATGCGTCTTTCGACGCCTTTTTAAGCTTGCTAAGAATCCTCGATTTTCCTGAAATTACTTCGTAAGTAGGTTTAAATTCGTTTTTTATGTCAACACTCAATTTATTCTTAGGAAGGTCTTTTATATGACCATTAGAAGAAAGAACTTCAAACCCTCTTGAATCAAGGTATTGTTGTATGGTTTTCGCTTTTGTAGGAGATTCAACTATTAGAAGTTTCTTTTTCAAACTAAACACTCCTTTTCTCTTAAATTGCTAACTTGCTTCACAATTCCGTTGTAAGAACGAAATAGTTTCCTTGATATCCACAGGGAGTGGAGAATAAAAGGTCATTGTCTTTTTCTTCTCGGGATGTTCAAACGAAAGAGCAGTTGCGTGCAAAGCTTGTCTCTTAAGTTTCTTGAGAATGTGGTCAAATTGCTCTCTGTTTTGCTTCCCGACGTTAACAAGTATCGAAACTTTCCTACCGCCGTAATCGGGGTCACCAACAACGGGATACCCCATATGCAAAAAATGAACCCTGATTTGATGAGTTCTGCCGGTCTCCAATTGAGCTCTGATGTATGTTGCAATACTGAATCTTTGGATAATCCTGTAATGTGTTACCGCCTTTCGCGATTGAAATGGTGTTACTTTCATTTTCTTTCTATCAACAGTATTTCTTCCAATAGGTGCTTCTATAATTCCTTTATTGGTTGGAACCATTCCCCATACAAGAAGCAAATAAACTCTTTTCATCATCCTGTCTTGAACCTGTTTTCCAAGAAGGGCGTGAGCTCTTTCCGTTTTCGCAAAAACTATAAGTCCCGATGTATCTTTATCAAGTCTATGTATTACACCTGGTCTTGAAATATCATCCGTTTCGGCAAGTTCTCTAGATGTATGATATAGTAGAGCGTTAACAAGAGTCCCGGTTAAATTACCTCTTGCAGGATGAACCACCATACCTACTCTTTTATTAACCACTACAACAGAAGAATCTTCATAAACTATTTCAATAGGGATATTTTCAGCTTTAATCCCTGAAGGTTTTTTCTTCTCACAGACTATCGTAAGGACTTCCCCCGAATGAACACTATGATGAGCTTTTACGGACTTGCCATCAATAAGAACGCAATTATCATTTATAAGTTTCTGAATCTTAGAGCGCGAAAAACCAAGTCCTAATCCCAGAACATACTTGTCGAGCCTTACCTCTCTTCCCTGTCTAATCGATATTCGTTTCTCTATCCTTGTTTTCATTTAAATATTTCGAGAACTGAGTTTGGAGCGGAGGGATTTCATCTATGTTGGCTTTACACTAACTTCAATGATAGGTTTTCTCTTTGAAGTTCAATAATTTCCTTTATACCCTTCCCGGCAACGGATAACATCCCGTTTAAATCCCTCTTAGAAAAAGCATTTCCTTCTGTTATTCCATCTATTTCCACGAATTTCATATTTTCATTCATAACTACATTCATATCAACATCAAGATTAGAATCCTCTGCATAGTCGGGATCAAGAAGTATACTTACACCCATTTTCCCGACACCGACAGCGGCAATAAGACTAACAACAGGCATACTTTCTAATTGTCCAACTGTAAACATATCCCTTAATAAAATATAAAGAGCGATCATTCCGCCATTCACCGCAGCTGTTCTTGTGCCACCATCAGCCTGAATAACATCAACATCGACAACGATAGAGTAACCGTCAAGCAGAGAGAGGTCACATCCTGCCCTGAGACATCTTCCAACAAATCTCTGAATTTCTTGACTTCTGCCAGAAAGTTTAACTCTTTCTCTTGGTATTCTATTTGGTGAAGATCTTGGTAACATTCCATATTCTGAAGTTACCCAACCAAGAGATTTCCCTTCGAGGAACTTAGGAACCCCGACTTGTTTTGTCGCAACACACAAAACTCTTGTTAGCCCAAGTTCATAGAGTACAGATGCTTTTTCGTGCTTTATAAACTCGAGAGTAACTCTTTGATGTCTCAACTCATCTTTTGCTCTATTCTTTCTCACTATCCTAATACTAAATCCCTGTACTATTTTTCCAATATCTACTTAGCGATTTCTGCAGGCTTCGCTTTTTCTTGCTTAGATGCACCCTTTACCTCAGACATTCTACAACTTCCATCGAACAAAACACCTTCTTCGATAATCAGCTTTTTGCATGCAAGCTCTCCATCAAAAATCGCACCTGCTTGAAGTTCCACTTTCTCCAAACTACTGAGATTTCCACTAATTTTACCACCAACAACGCTGTTCTTGCTTTTTATCTCTCCCTTTATAAATCCGCTTTTCCCCACTATCAAAGTTTCAGAAATACTCAGATTGCCGTCGAATTCTCCATCTATTCTCAAACTCCCCGAGATATTCATGTTTCCTTTGAACTTTGTCCCATTTCCTAAAATATTCATCAGGTTCTCATTCTTAGCCATTCTACTCCTCCTTTAGTTTTCTGTAGCTTTTTACAAAAAAAAGCTCAGGGTTGACATTCGTACCATTCATCAAAATTTCGTAGTGTAGGTGTGGTGCATCTGCTCTACCCGTATTACCAACACTCGCAATTATACCTCCCTTTCTAACAAAATCTCCTTTGTTCACATAAGTGTTCGAACAGTGTCCATAAACAACCGAATATCCGCTTGAATTTCCAACCTTGATAATATTACCCAGAATTGAATCCCATCCAACAAACTCCACACTGCCATCCATCGATGAAAAAATAGCAGTCCCTCTTTCTGCGGCAATATCAACAGCCCTGTGTACTCTGTCAAAACCCTTTGTAATCCAACCATCTACAGGTATGAGATTTGGCACACTCTTGTTTAGAATTCTCGACTTTTCCAAATATTCCTTCATCTCCGGACTCTTAACAATAGTATCGCCTCCTTTTGTTTCTTCCAGGATTTCATTACTCTTGGATACGAATTCCCGATTTCCAACTTCTCTTTCCCTTTGTTCCATTCCAAATGCCACTTCAAGCTTTTCTCTTGTTTTCGAAATCTCTTCGACATCCTTCTTAAGCTGAATAATTTTCTCGAACTCTCCTTCCAAATACTTGTTTCTTTCTTCAAGATTTCTAACTTTCAAGGCTTTTACATAAACCTTCCCATAAAAGGCAACAACTGTAATTATTGCAATGACAACCAATGTAAGAAGAACAGTAAGAAAAGCAATCAAGTTCTTTGATACTTTCCTTGTTATTGCTGTTTTCCCATCGGAAGAAAAAATCTGTACGGTGAAATATTTTTTCATCTCTAAATACCTGTTTGGACAAACTTAGAAATGAGCTGTACACAGGACTCAACATCATCAATATCAACCATTTCGGAGCAACTGTGTATATACCTGCTTGGAATAGAAACCGCTCCAGATGGAATACCTCCCTTTGTCAGTTGAATGCTTGTAGCGTCCGTCGTACCCCTTTCAAGTATTTCCAACTGATAAGGTATCTTGTATTTACGTGCAACACTTTTTAGCTTTTTAACAATTAGAGGATTGCAAACAATTGCTCTGTCTTTTACTTTAATGGCGGCACCTGCCCCAAGTTCTACAGCCATTTTTGATGCTCCCGGTGTATCCCCTGTCCTTGTTACATCAACTGCGAGTGCGATTTTGGGTTCTATTCCGAAAGCAGAAGTTCTTGCACCTTTTAACCCAACCTCTTCCTGCACAGTAAAAACAACATATGTATCAAACTTCGATTTTCCTTTTAACCTTTTAATAACTTCTACAAGAACCGCACAGCCTATTCTATCATCAAGAGCTTTTGAAACAATCCTCTTGCCGAGATCTACAAATTCCCTTTGATAGGTTCCAAATGAACCAACAGGAACAAGTTTTTCAGCTTCTTTTCTATTTCCCGCTCCAATGTCGATATATAATTTGCTCATCTCTATGGGGTCATTCATACTTTTCCGTCCTTCTTCACCAATCACTCCAATAACACCGTTCTCAAATACAATCCGAGCAGTTAGTGAATGTATCGGGAAAAAACCTCCAACATTGGAAAATCTAATAAAACCTTTCTTATCAATGTAGCTCGTGACGACACCTATTTCGTCCATATGGGCAGCAAGCATAAGCTTCGGACCTTTTCCTTTAATATGCGCAATAAAATTTCCCAGGGTGTCCTTCTTTGTACTATCAACATAACTCACTATTTCCTTCTGAACTATTTTCCTAACATTATTCTCAAAACCTGATGGTCCAAATGCCTCGGTTAGCTTTTTTATCGTTTTTTTCATCTTTCCTCCCTAATTCCTAAAAGTATTTTATTTCCCACTATCTCCTAAACGCTTAAGAACGAATTTTGCAAGCTTTAATGTATTACCATAGTCACTCAAATTCATAAGACATACGGGAGAATGAATGTATCTTGCAGGGACTGCAATTACTGCACATTTTACACCTTTCCGAGAAATTTGAATCCGCCCCGCGTCGGTTCCCCCTATACCGGGTTGTTTTAATTGATATGGAATACCTTTCCGCTTTGCAATTTTTATAATCAATTCAAGTAGCTTTTTATCTGCAATCATGCTTTTATCCATCACTGTTAATGCAGGTCCCTTGCCAAGAAATGGAGACTTTGAATTGTCCTTTTTTGACGGAAAATCTCCCGCTCCAGTTCCCTCAAGTATGATAACATAATCTGGTCTTAAGCGATTGCCTATAACCATAGCACCTCTTAATCCAATTTCTTCCTGAGTCGAAAAAACTCCATATAAAGGCATTCTGAATTTTTCCTTGAATAAGTCCATTATCAGAGAACATCCTGCTCTATCATCAAAAGCTTTCCCCTTTACAACCTTTGCAGAAATCTTCTCAAAACAAGTATCGAAATAGACGTAATCGCCAACCTCAATATCCTTGAAATCCTTATGAGATTTTGCACCAACATCAATATACATTTCATCAATCCCTGGAATTTTCGTAACCTCTTCCTTTTTGAGAAGATGAACAGGTTTTGCACCTATTACACCTTTTGTTCCATTTTTTCCAAACCTGAGAGTTTTCGCGAGTATAACCCTCGAATCTATCCCACCTACTTTGGAAAAACCAAGTGTTCCATTCTGTCTTTTTTCGGTTACCATAAATCCAACTTCATCCATATGTGCTGCTATAAGGACTATAGGCTTCTTTACTCTACCTTTCTTGAAACAAATAAGATTTCCAAGGGCATCGATTTCCATACTGTCTGCATATTTCCTTATTCTTTTTTGAATGAACTCCCTGACTCTTGCTTCATCACCAGATGCACCGTCCAAGTTCGATAATTTTTCAAGTAGCATCTTTGTCTCCTTTGAGCATTTCAGAATTTAAAAAACTCACGAATAATGAAATCAACCTGCCCGTTCTTCTTATGTCTTTCATTGAAACCACTTCAACTGGTGTATGCATATACAGTATTGGTATGGATACAAGCGTAGTTGGGATACCCTCCCGCGAAATTTGAATTGCCTCTGCATCTGTTCCTGTCGTCCCTGGTTCTGCTTCCACCTGATATGGAACTTCGTAATCTTCAGCAATTTTAATCATAGCATTCTTAAGTCCTGTATGAATGTTAGGACCTGTTGCGATTATTGGACCTTTTTCAATCTCTGTAGTAAAATTTGGTGAAAAATCGACCTGTTTCCCAAATCCAACATCGATGGCAACTGCAGCGTCGGGAAAAACATTGTACGATGAACTTACTGCACCAAGTCCAGTAATCTCCTCTTGAACAGTGAATACGCCGTAAACATCCCAATCGTGCTTGATTCGGGTAAGCTCATCAAAAATGCAAAGCAAAGCAGCAACACTGGCTCTATTATCAAGCGATTTACCACTATATCTCTCACTATAAAGTTCAACAAAATCCTTTTTTAGACTCACCAAACTCCCAATCTCGACATTCCTTTTTATTTCTCTTTCATCTAAGCCAACATCGATAAAAAGATCTTCCGTTAACAGCACTTTCTTGCTTGTACCTTTAGGAAAAAAATGAGGTGGAATACTCCCTATAACACCAATCAACTCCTTTTTACCATGAACAACGACTTCCTGTCCAAGCAGAATTCTTTTATCAAAACCCCCAACTGTCGTGAACTTAAGAACATTCTCATCAAAGGCAGTAACAATCAAACCAATCTCATCAATGTGTGATGCAATCATAAATTTTCCAGTCCCTAATCTTCCTTTCTTCACTGCGACTAGGTTTCCAACAACATCTTCACTAAACTTAACATTTAGTTTTTTAAGTTCCTTCTTCACTATTTCCTTAGGATTCTTCTCGCACGAAGAAACTCCATCAGTTTCTGAAAGCACCCTTAAAACTTCCTTTAATTCAATCATAGCATCTCCCAGTACATCCGATTACTTGGATTTGTGACTTCTTTCATATTTTCTCATAATAGAATTCTCTACTCTTTTCAATCTATCCCAATGGATAGAACATCGAATATTCTTACAAGGTCTTCACTGGAATAGAATTCTATAGTAATCTTTCCTGCTTTTCCCTTTTTAAGTATACTGCATTTCGTCCCAAATTTCTCTCTGAGAAGGCGCTCCGCTTCGATTGTGAACGAATCTTTCTTTATATTCTTTTTAATTCTCCTCTGTTTGTTTTGTGTTAGTTTCTCAGTATCTCTAACACTAAGTCCTTGTCTTTTTATTTGGTTCGCAATAAAAAGCATCTTGCTCTCATCACCCACCGCAAGAATCGCCCTTGCATGTCCTTCACTGATTACACCTTGCATTATCATAGATTGAATTGTCTTTGGAAGATTGAGAAGTCTAATCCTGTTCGTTACCGTAGACCTTTGTTTTCCGACAAGTTTAGCAATGTTGGATTGTGTTAAACTAAATTCTTTTGCAAGTCTGTTATACGCTTTGGCTTCCTCTATGGGATTGAGATCTTTTCTTTGAAGGTTCTCGATTAGTGCAACTTCAAGAACTTCTCTGTCGATCAAATCTTTCACTACAACAGGTATTCTTTTAAGACCCGCTTTCCTTGCAGCGCGAAATCGTCTCTCACCACAAACGAGTTCATAAGCTTTTCCACTCTTTCTCACGACTATAGGTTGAATAACACCTTTTTGCTTTATCGAATCGACAAGTGTTAAAATTTCCGAGTCACTATAGTCGTCACGCGGTTGGTATGGATTGGGATGGATGGAGGAAATTGCAACGTTAGTAACTCCCTGCAGATCCTCTTCATCCCGCTTTGGGAAAAGTGCATCCAAACCTCTTCCTAATGCTTTCTTAGCCATTCTCCAATATTTCCTTTGCCAGTTTCATATAACTCTCCGCACCTTTCGAATGAATATCATGGAATGCAACTGGTTTACCAAAACTCGGTGCCTCCGCAAGCTTCACATTTCTTGGAATTATGGTTTTATATACCTTCTCCCCGAAGTACTTATTAACTTCGGCAAGCACCTCTCTGGAAAGATTTAAACGCGAGTCAAACATAGTAACAACTATGCCCTCGATATCCAGGTCTTTGTTGAAGCTCTTTTGAATCAGAGTTATAGTATTAAGTAGCTTGCCAAGTCCCTCCATTGCATAGAATTCACTCTGGATAGGAATAAGGACTGATCCCGAGGCAACAAGCCCATTAACGGTCAATAGACCGAGCGAAGGGGGACAGTCAATTATGAGGTAATCAAAATTTTCTTTAACATCTTTTATTGCATTCTTCAATCTAAAATGTCTATCATCTCTATCCGCCAGTTCTATTTCTGCTCCAACGAGGGCAACCTTCGACGGTATTAACTTGAAAAACGGGAACTTAGTCTCCATTATTACCTCATTAATCTTCACCTCTCTTATTAGGAGTTCATAAACTGAATGTTTTATTCCATTACTGCTAAAACCCAGTCCGCTGGTTGCATTTGCCTGAGGGTCCAGATCAATGAGAAGTACATTCTTTTCAAAAATGGCAAAGCTGGAACATAGATTGACGGCTGTTGTAGTTTTTCCCACACCACCCTTCTGATTGGCAATTGCAATGACCTTCGGCAGTATATCCTCCCATAATCTAAGATTATCCAAACACTTTTGTTGCTTGTATTACTCCGAATTCTCAAGTCCACTCTAAAATCCCCTTAAAACCAACTTAAGCAGTCCATTCAAGCAAATTTCCTGATATAAATACCAAATAAATTCGTCTTTGTCAAGACAATTCAAGAAAACTTTTTTCTTGACATCTGTTGCTCGTTGATATATTATTTTTGAATGATAAGTGATAAAACAAAGGGAAATATTACGAAAAAGGTTATTGTATATATTCCTATCTTTCTGCTTGTTCTCTTTTTTTCCATCGGAGCCGAAGAAGAGCTTGAAAAGGCACCTTCATTCAGCCTGAAATCAATAGAGAATGAAACTGTATATCTTGACTCTCTCCTTGGTCAATATGTTATAATCGATTTCTGGGCAGTTTACTGCAAAAGTTGTATTCAAGGCTTGGATGCTATGAAAGACATCTTCAGCGAATACAAAGAAAAGGGGCTTGTTTACCTTGCAATCAATGAAGACGGACCCAGAAACATCTCCAAGATCCCTGGACTTGTAAAAGGACATAAATGGGAGTATACAGTCCTTTACGATAAAAATGGCGAAGTAAAAGAGCTTTTTGGCATTCAAACAATTCCTGAAGTTTATCTGTTAGATGAAGAAGGCAATATCATCTTAAGACGCAAGGGATTCATAGACGGCGATGAGAATGTAATAAAGGAAAAACTGGAGGAGCTCTATCCGGAAGAAGAGGGAAATCCCGAAGAAAAACTTAATTAATTTCCTTGTTTTAACCTTAATACTTTTCACATATACCGTAGTTTTCTCAGCTGCACTCAAGATTTCTGGAAATAATGAGTTGCATTATCAGCAATGGAAACAAGATAATCACAACTTTTTCAATGATGTAGTCAATATTAATGGAACATATGGTTCATTCAGAGCTCTTATTGAATGGCAGATATACGAACCTTCAGATCTAAAAGACCCACTCAGAAAAGAAGGAATACGGAAAAGATTTTTGCAGTATAAGAAACCGGAATGGTCCATAAAAACCGGTAATTTCTACCAATCCTTTGGAAGAGGATTAGTCCTTCATCAAACTGAGGAAGAAGATGTAAATATAGATAGAGATGTTGATGGATTATCCATGAGTTTCGAAACTCATCCTATTTCTCTTTTCTTATTAGCCGGAAAACCACGAAACCTTATTCTGTCAAGTGGCAACTATTCTGTGATAAACGATACTGCCGACGTTCTCGAAGGAGCAAAAATTGACATCAATTTCATTCCGGTCATTCCACTGTCACTAAACTTCGTAAGATTCTCTTCTCTTGACCCAGGTGTTGAAGAGCCTCATCAAACTTATGTTTACAGTGCAAATATTGAAGTTGTCCACGGACCGGTTGTTCTTTATGCTGAATTAGCAAAGAAGAATGGCTGGGATAAAACCCTTTTTGCTAAATCGCAGGGAACCGGATTTTACGGCTCGACAAATGTCTTCGTTGCAAACATATCCGTGAGCTTTGAATTCTTCAATTATGACTCTCTCGGATACGGAGGAACTATATACAGGTATAACGCACCTCCTACAGGGAATCTCGATGGTTACTCCATAAATAGGGCAAAAGATGAAAGAGGATGGATGCTTGATATTTCAACCAATATTCTTGAAGACTTGTATCTCAGGTTCAACACATCGAAACTTGCAACCATTTCTTTGGATTCCATTGGGTTCGATGAATACTTTGGCGAAATAAAAGGTAATGCAACAAAGCAGGGTCCAATATTGGTTTTTAACCTTAAGAAAAAGGGATACAGGAAACCTGAACCCATTATAGATGAAAAAATCGAATTGCTTCCGCATTTTGGAATTTCAGGACTATTCTTGTCTCACTCATTTAATATCGGATTGGATTCTCGAATAGTTGATTTGGATACGATAAGCTTTACAGATAACGGTGTTTCAATTGACCTTGGAATTCTCCCGTCCGTTACACTTTCAGGCAGATGGACGATTAGAGATAAAGAAGTCCTTTTGGAAGGTGAAGGAACTGAGTGGAAGGTTATTGAGATGAAATGGCATATTTCCGATAAGCATACGCTTAATGTTATGGCAGGATCGGAAAAAGGTGGACTTCTATGTTCAGGAGGGGTGTGTAGAATAGAAGAAGCATTTGAGGGTATTAAAATGAATGTATTCAGCAGATTTTGATTATGTAAGAGAAAGGAATATTATGAAAAGCCATACGAAAAAGGTAAAGAAACTACTACTGCGTGAGCTCAAACCTGCTTGGAATAAGTATTCAGAGAAAGACAAAAGGGACGTTTTCCAATTTGCAGAAGCATACAAGAACTTTCTCACAAATGTGAAAACAGAACGCGAGACCTGCAAATGGATAGTCCGAGCTTCCGAAAAGAAGGGCTTCAAAGAATTCGTAAATAGGAAAGCCAGGAATTTCTACCTTGTGAACAGAGGTAAAAGCATTGCCCTTGCAATTACAGGTAAAAAACCCATTATAGAAGGGATAAGATTGGTTGCATCTCACATTGATTCTCCCCGTCTTGACCTCAAGCCAAATCCTCTATGCGAAGAAGCAGAACTGGCTATCTTAAAAACGCATTATTATGGAGGAATCAAAAAATATCAGTGGACTTCTATTCCCCTTTCACTACATGGAATCATTGTAAAAGGGGACGGAAAAAAAGTTGAAATAAGTATCGGTGATAACCTGAAAGATCCTGTTTTTACTATTGCGGACCTTCTCCCCCATCTTTCGAGGAAAGAACAATCCCAGAAAAAATTGGCAGAAGCAATAGAAGGCGAGAAACTTAGCTTGCTTGCAGGAAGTTTTCCTTTTCCTGATGATGATGAAAAAGAAAAAGTCAAGATCGCAATTATTCAAATTCTTAACAAAATATATGGAATCAAGGAAGAGGACTTTATTAGCGCTGAAATAGAAGTTGTTCCTGCAATGCCTGCGAGAGACATCGGATGGGATAGAAGTCTTGTTGGCGGCTATGGGCAGGATGATAGAATATGCGGTTTCACATCCTTTAGCGCAATAGCAGAAATTAAGAACCCGGAACATTCCTGCCTTGCCCTGTTCGTGGACAAAGAAGAAATAGGAAGTGTTGGAGCAACAGGTGCCCAATCGCAATTCCTTACAGACTGCATCAGGGGGCTCATTTCCTTAAGGGGCGAAAAATGCAGCTTCGATAAGGTTAGAGAAACTCTCACCAATTCAAAGGCTCTTTCCGCTGATGTAAATGCTGCAGTAAATCCAAACTACCAAAATGTTCTTGAAAAAACCAATGCAGCAAAAATTGGTTACGGTGTCGTACTCACAAAGTATACTGGGTCTGGAGGAAAATACGGCACCAATGATGCCTCTGCTGAATTCGTAGGTGAAATAAGGAATCTGTTTAACAAAAATGAAGTGGTCTGGCAAACAGGGGAACTTGGTAAGGTGGATGAAGGTGGTGGTGGAACCGTTTCAGAATATATAGCCAACCAGAGCATAGAGACCGTTGACTGCGGTCCTGCTGTACTTGGAATGCACTCACCTTTCGAGGTTTCTGCTAAAGCAGACCTCTATGAAACATACAAAGCATACAAAGCTTTCTTTAAGTCATAAAAACCTTACTTTTTTATTCTGATTTGCAGCGCCGTTATGTTATAACCAGCAAGTGGAGAATTCTATTTTAAGATTGCCAGCAGGTTGACTGGATTCTTGCTGTTGCAGGAATGACAATGCATTAGCTTGAGGGTAAATAGTCAGTAAAAGCCGTCATTGCGAGCCTGAACGAAGTAAAGGCGTGGCAATCTCATATTGACTGGGAGTGAATAGGGGATTGCTTCGCATAAGTCGAGCAAGCCCCGTGTAATAGGAAAATGTTTTGTGCATAATGTTATGACACAGGGCAAGAAGAGTTACTCGCAATGACACCCTTAGAGGAGAATGTAACGGGGTTTACTGATGTTTTACGATTGAGCTTATGATGGGCTTTTTATCAGCCAATTTACCCTTCTTAAAAAATGGGGTGATATAAAGAGCATTGTCAGGACAGGCAGAAATGCATCTTCCACATCTAATGCAATCTAAATTTGTTGTATTTTCGTATATCTTTATATCCATAGGGCAAACATCCTGGCAAATATTGCATCTCAAAGGATTACAGGTATTTTCCCTAAGCTTGATTTGCAGGAGACTGACTTTGTTGAAAAGAGCGAGAATTGCTCCCACCGGACAGAATATTCTGCAAAATGGTCTTTTCGATACTACCGATAATCCGAGTATAAATACAACAATCCCGAGTTTCAAGAAGTAGAGCCAACCAATAAGATTGCGAAGTCCTGTAAGCCCACCTGTTTGTGGATTCCAGGCAATTATAGGAATTCCGCCTTCGAGAGATCCGACCGGACACAGTTTGGAAAACCAGGGCTCATGTGTGAAATAGGGAATTAATATCACAAGTATAACCAGAAATGCAAACTTGAAATACGAAAAGAATTTGGGAATTCTTATCTTGAATGTTCTAATTTTGAACAAAAGGTCTTGAAAAAAACCAAACGGGCAAATCCAACCACAGGTCGCTCTTCCAACTGCAAAACCTACAACACCAAAAATTCCTATAAGGTAATACGGAATTGCTCTTATGCTTGCATAATGCTGGAGCGTTCCAATAGGGCAGGCAGTCCGCGCAAGAGGACAGGCGTAACAGTTCATAATCGGCAACGGGATGCCCTTCAATGGACCTTGATATATTCCTTTTTTAACGATTGCATAGAAATAGCTATTTATTCCGAGAGTGCTGAGAATCTGAACGATTATTATTCTCATATGTTAGTTTGCAATGCCAACACAAGAGAGACACAACAGCGCAGCATTTCTAATCACTTCAACGAAATCACCAAGTTTAACCCCGTAGAAAATGAGGAAACCTGAAACTGTGATACCAATTAAAAAGATTATGTATCTTTTCACAATAGGCAACTACTAAAATAAAATATACACAATGTCAAGAAAAAAATATCAATTGCACACATCAGCATTTGCCCTTATTTCCTTTCGAATTCCATTTCTAATCTTCCTGAATTCTGACATATGCATCGCTCTTTCTTTAGCAAATTTCCCTTTTACTATAATGATAACTGTTTTTTTATTTTATCAAGCACTTCTTTTGGTTCAGGAAGTTGCAAGTGTTTCCACAACTCTTCGAGTTTCAAACAGGGATACTCATCACAGTAAGCACAGTTTTCGACACCTTTTTCAACTCCACAATTCCTAATCCTGCATTGTCTGCAAAACTCCATCATCTTCTTGTCAGTTGCAAAACAGCCATAGCAATCTATGCTTTCAGCCTTTATGGGAAACTCGGGAGATGACCATCTTTCTGCAGTCTTCCTCCTCAATTCATCATCATCATTCTTTCTTGCCAAAAATGCAGGACATTCGGTGCAAACGATTCCGCAAAACGCCACAATTTTCTCATCCGACATAATTATCTCCGTAAATATTCAGTTAAATGCGTTTTATGTACTTTTTGAATCACTATCATCGCGAATATTTTTCCATTTTGACTTTAGAACCGATCTTATAATCTAAGCATTTTGTTCTCATTCCCTATTATTCATCCAATGTGTCTTCCCCTCCATTACAGTATTCTCTGTAGAGTTTCATATAATCCAAAATTAAATCCACTGCCCCCTCTCGCATATCCCTTTTAAGTGTTTTATCATTCAATTCATCCTTAATCAACTCCCACACCTCACACCAATCATAGTCCATTGCAGCTTGCGCCTCGACTAATGCATATATCATCGAAACAGTAAAACTGGTGTCGTTTTTCCCCCAGGCAATATCAAGAATATCAAGTGCGTCATAAACGTCAAAATAATCATCCATTGCAAGAAGATAACCCAAACAGAACACTTCATCACCTGTCAATTCGTCGAGGATGAGACTGTCAACACCCTTGTTGTATTTTTTCTTAAGAACCTTACTGAAAAACTCATAGCTGTTCTTTCCATTAATGTCCCAGGATAGAGCATTTATAACCGCAGCTTTCACATCAATAGAGTTTTCCTTACATGAAAGAAATCCAGCAACTTCCTCTGTTAGAACACCGGATTTTGCTGCCTTCTGCACCATATCTATATCACTATACGCAGAATAAAAAGCTGTAGATGTAAGGGGTGAATCTGCCGCAAGATTCAGGAAGAACAAAAACAGCAGAACCATAGGCAAAGTTAGTTTGAGCTTGCCACACATGTTACCTCCTTTATACTAATTGCATTTATATCATCAAATCCGATATATGGCAAGCATTATTTTTTGTCAAAAATACTTGACAATACAACGAAAATAAACTATGCTGAATTAAGATGTATAATGATAAAACCTAAAAGGAGATAAAATGAGCGCAAATTCAAAACAGCAGATTACAAAAATTCTTCTTAATCAATTTGAGAGTCAATTTCTTACGAATCCTCACAACAGGATTATGATGGATGCCGTAACCAAAGTTTCAGTGAACGATGTGGCAATGAATAGAAACAGTATCATAAATATGGACTTCGCTTTCTCTAATGAACTAAAAACAGCAAAAATTACTTACCAGGAAAAAAGCGGGCGGTGTTGGCTCTTTGCAGGAACTAATACATTGAGAATATATCTAATGCGTAAATTGCATCTTGAGCAATTTGAACTATCACAGACTTATCCGTTCTTTTTTGATAAACTGGAGAAATCTAATTACTTCCTTGAAAACATAATAGATACAATCGATGAAGATATACGGAGCAGAACTGTTATGTGGCTTCTAGAGTCCCCTGTTAACGATGGTGGACAGTGGGATATGTTCATAAATCTTGTGGAGAAATATGGAATTGTTCCGAAGAACACATATCCTGAAACATTTAATAGCACCAATTCTTCATTTATAAACAGGTTGCTTACCCAAAAACTCAGAGAAAATGCTTCTATACTAAGGAAGATGAAAAAACACCATAGTACAATCGCGAATATCAGAAAAACAAAGGAAAAAATGCTTGAAGAAATATACAGATTTCTGGCTCTGAGTTTCGGTATTCCGCCGGTTAGGTTTAACTTCGAATATAGAGACAAGAAAAACAAATTTCATAGATATAGAAATGTTACGCCTCGGCAATTCTACACGAAATTTATTGGACTTAATCTAAGAGACTATGTAAGTATCATAAATGCGCCAATGGAAGACAAACAATACAATAAAACATATACCGTTAAATATCTCGGAAATGTAAAAGGTGGTAAAGAGGTACTCTATCTTAATCTTCCAAGTAAGGAATTAAAAAAGCTTGCGGTTAAACAGTTAAAAGATAATGAACCAATATGGTTTGGCTGTGATGTCGGAAAATTCTCCGATAGAGAAAAGGGCATAATGGATACAGAGCTTTTTGATTATAACCTTATTTTCGGTACAGACTTCGAATGGAATAAGGGTGAACGGCTTGATTACGGAGAAAGTAAACTTACTCATGCTATGGTTTTTACGGGTGCAAACCTTATTAATGGAAAACCAATTCGTTGGAAGGTTGAGAATAGCTGGGGTGAAAATGCGGGGAAAAAGGGATACTTTGTGATGAGCGACAAGTGGTTCGATGAATTTCTTTATCAGGTAGTGATTAACAAGAAATATGTGTCGCAAAAAACTGTAAAACTTCTTAACAAGAAACCCATTGTGCTTCCACCCTGGGACCCCATGGGTTCATTGGCAATACCAAAGTAGAACTTCATTTCAGGATTGACTCTATCTGATGGAGTAATTGTTTTGGTGTGTAATGTTTTAGCACAATTGCATTTGAAGGGCAACTGGACGCACAAGCACCACAACCCTTGCAAACCACATCATTAACCGTCATAATCTTCCTAACATTATCCAAACTTAGTGAACCATACTCGCACGCAGATTCACAGATAGCACAGCCTGTACAGACATCGCTATCAATTGTTGAGACAATCGGTTCGACGGTTACAAATCCTCTTGTCAGAATACTCATAGCAGAAGATGCAGCCCCTTTTGCCTGTGCAACTGTATCAGGAATGTCCTTTGGGCCCTGACAACATCCGGCAAGAAAAATCCCATCCATCGATGTATCAACGGGTCTCAGCTTCGGGTGAGCCTCCAGTAAAAAACCATCCTGCGACCTGGATAATTTCAAGATCTTACGGATATCCTCTGTTTCCTTTCTTGGCACCATACCTACACCCAACACTACAAGGTCTGCTTCGATCTCGACTGACTCACCAAGAATCGTATCCTCTGCCTGTACTATAAGTTTATCACCCTTCCTATATATTTCACTCGGATTACTCCTGCGGTAAAGGACACCCTCCATCCTCACTCTATCGTAAAATTCCTCATAGCCCTTTCCAAATGCCCTCATATCCATATACAGCATTGTTACTTCGGAATTCTTTATCAGTTCCTTGACAAGGTGTGCTTGCTTTGCAAGATACATACAACAAACCCTTGAACAGTAAGTATTACCGATAGATTCATCCCTGCTGCCGACACAGTGAACGAATACTATCTTCTTCGGTACCTTTCCGTCTATAACGATTTCTCCACCGGTCGGCCCATATGAAGAAACCAGCCTCTCGAATTCCAGTCCTGTAATTACATTTCTGTACTCACTGTAGCCGTATTCTTTTTTTAAGCTCGCATCAAATGGGTCAAAACCGGTTGCAACAATTATAGCCCCAATTTCAACTTCCTTACTTTTCGCTTTCTGTTCGAAGTTTATTGCTTTGGACTCACAGACATCTTCGCAAATTCTGCAGCTATCATTCTGGAAAAACATACATCTCTTTTTGTCAATAACAGGAACATTAGGAACTGCTTGCGGAAAAGATATATAAATCGAGTGCCTTCCCGATAATCCCATATCGAAATCAGAAAGTATCGGAATGGGCTTTACCCCTGCTATCTTCGAAGCATCCATTGCACTGGTTGGACAGACGGATTCACAAGCACCGCAAAGTCTGCAGACTTCCGTAAATTCCTTAAAGGGTGAACCGATGTCTCTCCCGGAACCCCGATTTACAAACCCTATTGCACCAATCCCCATAACATCAGTGCAGGTTCTGACACAAAGTCCGCAAAGAATACACTTATCATTTTCTTTATCCCTATTTTTGAATCTTGTTCTATCTGCTCCGTATTCCTCGGCAAGCTCTTGAATCTCAATAGCCTCCGGTGCTTCGGTAAGCATCAATTCAAGAATAGTTTTTCTTATCTTCCTGACTGGCTCCGAATTCGTTTTAACCTCACCAGACCAGGCGGGATATGTGCACGCAGTATGAAATCTTGATTTCCCTTTCCAGATGACCTCCACAATGCAAATTCTGCAGGCTCCATAAGGAGATAGGGATTTATGGTAACACAATGTTGGAATTTTGATGCCCAATTCTCCTGCTACTTCCAGAATGGTCTTTTCCGGATTTGCTTCTGTTTCTATGCCATCAATAATAAGTTTATCCATTCTATTCTTTCTTTACGGCATCAAACGTGCAAACATCATAGCATATTCCGCACTTCACACATTTTTCCGGGTCTATCGTATGAACCTGATTTTTTTCTCCAGATATTGCATTAACAGAACATTTTAATCTACATAAACCGCAACCTGTACACTTATCAATATCTATTGAATAATTTATAAGTACCTTGCAAACACCAGCCGGACACTTTTTGTCCCTTATATGGGCATCGTATTCGTCTCTGAAATACTTCAAGGTTGTCAGCAGAGGATTTGCTGCTGTTTGTCCCAGCTGACAAAGTGAGGCTCTTTCCATAGTTAATGCAAGGTCTTCCATTGTTTCTATATCCTCTTCCTTGCCCCTACCCTCGCAAATTTCCGTAAGAATACTGTATAACTGATAAAGCCCTTCTCTGCACGGTGTACACTTTCCACAGGATTCTTCCTTAAGGAATCCGATAAAATATCTTGCAATATCTACCATGCAATTATCTTCGTCCATTACTATCATACCACCAGAACCCATCATAGAGCCAACTTCTGCGAGTTTGTCATAGTCTACAGGAATATCCAAGAGACTTTCGGGAATGCATCCACCCGAAGGACCTCCTGTTTGAACCGCCTTGAATTTTTTTCCGTTCTTTATTCCCCCCCCGATGTCGTACACAATCTCTCTAAGAGTAGTCCCCATTGGAACTTCGACAAGACCTGTATTGTTTACCTTTCCAACAAGGGAAAAGATCTTCGTTCCCTTACTTTTCTCTGTCCCAATATTTGAATACCATTTCCACCCCTTATCGATTATAAGTGGCACATTTGCCCAGGTTTCAACATTATTCAGTGTAGTGGGTTTATCCCACAATCCTTTTTCAACGGTATGTACATGTTTTGCCCTTGGCTCTCCTGGTTTTCCTTCAATAGATGCCATTAAAGCGGTTGACTCTCCGCACACAAACGCTCCACCTCCTCGTGAAATCTTTACATCGAAACTAAAACCGGAGCCAAGAATGTTCGAACCGAGAAATCCATATTCCCTTGCTGCATCAAGGGCTATTGTGAAATGCTTTACTGCAAGTGGATATTCTTCTCTTACATATATATATCCCTCATTAGCACCAATAGCATATGCACCTATAATCAATCCTTCAAGAACCGAATGAGGATTGCCTTCAAGAATCGACCTGTCCATATATGCTCCCGGGTCCCCTTCGTCGCCATTTATAATAACATATTTAATGTCCCCTTCCGCTTTTCTGCAACTTTTCCACTTGGTTCCGGTAGGAAAGCCGCCTCCACCTCTTCCACGTAAACCGGATTTTTGAATAATTTCGATTATCTCATCCGGCTCTATCCCATTCAAAACTCTGGATAGGGATTTATATCCGCCAATTCTCACATAATCATCAATGCTAACCGGAGATATCCTGCAATTGTCTCCAAAGATAGTTCTTCTCTGAAATTTATAAAATGGAATATCTTTCTCATGAACAATTTTCTCCCCGGTCTCTGAATCTTCATACAGAAGATGGCTTACAATATTATTATTGATAATCGTTTCCTCGATTATCTCACTAACATCCCCGGGTTTCACTCTATGGTAAAAAATGCCCTCAGGTTGAATCACAACAATAGGCCCATGTTCACAATATCCCTGACAACCTGTTACCAATGTATTTACCTTTCCGTTTAATCCTTTTTTACTAATTTCAGCTTTAAAAACATCAACAACAGAAATTGCACCCAATGCTGTGCAACCTGTACCAGCACAAATGGCAATACACGGTTTCTGAGAATCCCATGCCGAATTAATCTCAATTCTCAATTTTTCAAGATCGTTACTACTATTTAGTTTTTTCACTCTTTGCATTCCTATATTTCCTTAATAACCTCTCGACATTGCCAGGCTTCATCGAATAATAGTCATCATCCACAACTACAACTGGACCAAGAGCGCAGCAACCAAGACAATTCACAGTTTCAAGAGTAAATCTAAAATCAGATGTTGTTTCACCATTTCTTATCTCGAGTTTTCTTTCGATTTCTTCAAGAACGTTTGCGGCACCCCTTGCATAACAGGCAGTTCCCATACAGACTTTTATTGTATGTTCACCGCGAGGTGTCAAACTGAAGGCTGAATAAAAGGTTGCAACATTATAAATACGTGCGAGAGAAATGTGCATCTCGACACTTAAGAACTTGAGAATATCTCGAGGTAAGTATCTGTACTTTCTGTTTATGTCCTGCAATATCTGTATAAGATTTCCTTCACTGTATGAATGTTCTTCCAATATAAGGTCAACAACCTTCTTATCTTCTACCTTAATGGGTTGAAGCACAGGCTCCTTCCTGGGCCTTGGTTCATATTTGACAGGGCAGACAGTCGCACAATCTCCACATCCCGTACATTTGTCTGCATCGATGAATCTTGGCTTTTCCCTGATGGTTACCGTGAAATTCCCAACATAACCCGAGACTTCCTCAACTTCCGAATAGGTATGAAGTTCTATGTTTTCATGATGCCCCACTTCGGACATTTTTGGTGTTAGAATACAGGCAGAACAGTCGAGAGTAGGAAAAGTTTTATCAAGTTGTGACATTCTTCCACCAACTGATGGATCCTTTTCTACCAGATGCACACGGTATCCTGCATTAGCAATGTCAAGCGATGCCTGTATTCCCGCTATCCCCGCACCTATGACGAGAACCGATGGTGTAACGGACACTGTTTTTTCTTCAAGCGGTTCAAGCAAACTAACCTTTGTAACTGCTGCAGCGATAATCGCCTTTGCTTTTTCGGTTGCGATTTTCTTGTCAAGGTGGACCCAGGAACACTGTTCCCTGATGTTCGCCATTTCAAAACAATAAGGATTAACACCAGCTTTTTTTACCACATTCCTGAATGTGATACCGTGCATTGCGGGAGAACAGGAAGCAACTACAATTTTGTTAAGTCCGAATTCCTTAATACGGTTTTGAATCAACTCCTGACCCGGGTCAGAACACATATATGTATAGTGCTCTGATGAAACAACGTCTGGTAAATCCTTTGCAAATCTGGTCACTTCCTCTACATCAACGGTAGATGCAATGTTCACACCACAATGACATATAAAAACACCAATTCTTTTCATACTGTTCATAAAGGACGAAATTGGGAGAGTGGCAAAATTTCACCACAGAGACCCAGTTCCATAACGGTGCAGGGCAGGCTCTGTACCAATTCAACCAATTCAAATCTTTCATAGTCAACTGGATTCCTGCTTTCGCAGGAATGACAGCCTTGCTGTGGTGTTATTTTCGGAATTTCTAATTTCGTATTTTCGACTTTTATGGTCTCTGGTCTCATGTCTTATGTCTCATGTCTGTGGTCTGCCTTTCTCCGATACACCGATACTCCGTTTCTCCGTTTCGCTCATCACTCATCGCTCATCCCTCTTCTGCCTTTCGCTATTTATCCTTTTATTTCAGCTACTTTCGCATTCAATTTAGGAATTACCGTAAAGAGATCTCCAACTATTCCATAATCAGCAACCGTAAATATTGGAGCATTTGGATCTTTATTGATTGCAACTACGGTATCCGCACTTTTCATACCCATAACATGCTGGAATGCACCGCTTATACCGACCGCAATGTATAATTTAGGTTTCACTGTTTTTCCCGAAGAACCAACCTGCCTTGCCTTCGGCAACCATCCCGCATCGACGACGGGTCGTGAACAGGCAAGTACTCCTCCTATCGACTTTGCGAAATCTTCCATCAATGGAAGATTTTTATCCTCTTTTATTCCCCTTCCTATACCTATAAGTATATCTGCCTGTGTTATGTCCACTGCTCCTTTAGCTGCTTCAACGTACTGGATGAACTTCCTGTAATTAATGTCCTCTTTTATAGGTGAAGCAATATCAACAATCTCGGCATTCAGTTCAGGCTCTACAGGAGCAAATGTTCCCGGTCTTAAGGAAACCAGGTAACCCCAATTTTCCAAAAGTGAGACCCTTGTATTTACTTTTCCACCGTAAATTTGCCTTTCCGTATAAATCTTCTCATTGTCTATGTCCACATCTATGCAATCTGCTGAATATGGTATATCCAATCTAATGGCAAGACCTGGTCCAAAATCTATGCCAAATGCAGTTTGTCCTATTAATGTGAGATCTGGTTTTTTATCTTTCAGGATTTCCGAAAGAACAGACTCGTAGTATGCCGCATTGAAATTCTTGAGCCTTTCATCATCGATATTTAGGACTGAATTAGCAAATGGTTTTATCTTTTCGAGCATTTCACTATTTTGGTAGCCAAGCAAAACTGCAGTTAAATTACCTCCCTCCTTGCTAAGCTCGTAACCCTTTGTAAGTAATTCAAAAGTAATATCCCTGAGCTCTCCCTGTCTATGTTCAACAACCGCAAAAATGTTCTTCATCATAGCAATCCCTTTCCTTTCAGTATTTCGCAGAGTTTGCCTGATACTTCATCTGCCCCACCCTCAAGTATTTCAGCCATTTTCCCAGCTGGAGGATAGTACATTTTGACTATTTCAGTCTTCATTCCTTCGGCGATTACACTCTCAACCAATCTTATCTCTTTCTGACCAGCTCTTTTAATACCCAGTATTGACGCATATCGCGGCTCATTTATGCCTGTTTGAATTCCAATAACAGCAGGTAGTTTTGTTTCGAGTTCTTCGAGAAGCCCACCTTCTAATTCCCTCTGGAGTTTGACATCGTCTCCATTCACTTCCATATTTATGACAAGGGTTGCGAATGGGATACCAAGCATCCTGGCAAGTATAGCGCCCATCTGAGAATTACCCTCATCACTTGAGATGCAACCTGTGAGGATAATATCGAAATTACCTTCTTTGATCTGTTCATTCAACAATCTTGCAGTTGCGAAACTATCAATGCTATCGATATTATCCGGCGTGATTCTCACTCCCCTGGTCGCACCCTTTGCCAACCCCATTTTGATTACTTCGTCGGCTTCTTTTGGACCAACAGTGAATAACGTAATATCACCGTCTGTTTTTTCTCTAAGAAGTAGCGCCTCTTCAAGCGCATAGTTATCTGCTTCATTGATGTCGTAAACCAATTGATCTGATATGATGTTTTTCTCTGAAGAATCGATATTCACTGCTGCTTCTGCAGTCTCTGGAACACGCTTAATGCATACTGCAATGTTCATACTACCTCCTTTTGTTTATCTGGTAACGACAATTCTTTCGTAATTAGGTAATTAAGTAATTAGTAATTTCGTTTGCATCGTTTCATTCCTTAATATCGTTAGACCGTTGCGAAGTAACCAATCTTCCCTCTTCCCTTTTTGTCTTCCTCCTATACACCAACACTCCGTCACTCCGGTTCGCTGATTTCCTCATCCTTCTTCACTCCTCTCTTATCTCTTTTCACTCTTCACTTATCCGCCTTTTTTTTCGTCACTCCGATACTCCGATACACCGCTACTCCCATTCGCTTTCTTACTTCTCACTTTCCTGTCCACTATTCACTACCTTATCAAGTATCTCGATAACATCCATTACCCTTATTTTGCCTTCAAGGTTCGCTGTCTTTACAGCATCTTCCAAAGTTAGCAAACAAAATGGACAAGCAGTCGCAATAACATCTATACCAAGATAATCAGCATCTTTCACTCTTGTTACAGAGAGCCTTTCTTCCGTAGACTCACTTTCCACCCACATCCTTCCTCCTCCTCCCTCACAGCATAAACTCCTTTCTTTATTTCTCTCAAATTCAACCAATTCAATGCCGGGAATATTTTTTAGTATCTCACGCGGTTCTTCAAACACACCATTCTGCTTACCAAGAAAACAGGGATCGTGAAAAACAACCTTTTTTTCGAATCTTCCTACCGGCTTCAAACTCCCTTCTTTGATAAACCTATTGATAACCATTGTATAATGTTCTATGTCGAAATTCATATTAGCATATTCATTCTTGAATGTATTGTAGCAATGCGGAGATGTGGTGAAAAGTGTACCTATTTCGAATTGCTTAAAAAGTTTCGTATTATCTTCCTGTAGCATCTCAAAAAGCCCTAATTCCCCCATCCGTTTTATTTCATTACCACAGCATGTTTCCTGATTTCCAAGAATTGCGAAATCTACCGACGCCATCCTAAGAATCCTGACCATTGCTCTCGCAACTTCCTGAGTCCTTGTTTCATAGCAAGGTGTGCAACCAACATAGTACAGAAAATCTGTTTTCTCTCCTGTCTTTAAAATTTTCACACCATCATCTTTAACCCAATCCGTTCTCTTCTTTCTTATCCTTCCCCAGGGATTGCCAAATTTAAATACGCTTTCGAGAGCATCTCTTAACTGTGGTTGTACCTTGCCTCTCTCAATTTCATCACTTCTCAGGTCGATTATGTAATCTACTATATTTACTCCTTTGGGACAACGAATGGAACAGGTGGAACAGGTTGTGCATTCCCATATGCCAAGGTCTTTGCTCTTACCTTTTATCTTAATAAGAGATCTGTAAATTAGTTTCCTTATATTGAATGAAGACTTTGCTGAAACAGGACATCCACCGGTACACCGTCCGCACTGAATACATCCAAGTAGTATATCATTCATAATTTAGCATTGGTTATCCGTCAACAGTCATCAGTCAATAGTCAATGGTTATTGGGTTTGTGTTCAAAGTCCAATGTGAAGTATATTCGCTTCGCTGTATAATTTATGGTTATTCATTGTTATTTGCCGTGCTGTGTATTTGCTTCGCGTTATTTGTTGTAAAACAATAAATACACTACAAATATGCTATAAATACACAATTTTCCCTTTCACTCTTCTCTCTTCGCTTTTTTCGGTCTTCGGTCTTTGGTCTGCTGTTCTAATTTTCGTAATTGCCATTTTCGTATTTTCGCTACAAATTTCACCACAGAGACACAGAGTACACAGAGAAAACATTTGTTTCAAGGTTTTAACCAATTAAACTAATTAAACCAATCCAACGAATTAAACATCTTTTACCTTTCTTGCGCACTTGTGACTTGTACTCTGGTGCTCTTTCCTGCCGTTCAGATTTCACTTTTAACTTGTCACTTTTTACTTATCTTTCCCCCCGTTTCTCCGACTCTCCGACACACCGTTACTCCGTTTCATTGTCATCGGTCTCTAGTCTTCGGTCTTATGTCTGATGTCCTCATTTTCGTAATTTCCAATTTCTAATTTCGTGTTCTATGGTCTCATGTCTTATATCACTTGTTTATCTCAGTAAAGTTCTCGCGATAACGATTTTCTGTATTTCAGAAGTCCCCTCATAAAGCTCCATTATCTTGGATTCTCTAAACATCCTCTCTACCGGGTAATCCTTTGTGTATCCGTATCCTCCGTGCACCTGGACAGCCTTTCTTGTAACCTCGGCAGCAACCTCCGATGCATACCATTTTGCCATTGCAGATTCAAGGGAAAACCTTCTATCGGTCTTATCCTTAATATAGGCAGCTTTATGAATTAATAACCTTGCCGCATCAACTTTTGTAGCCATATCTGCAATCATACCCTGGATAAACTCAAAACTACTGATAGGTTTCCCAAATTGCTTCCTTTCTTTTGCGTACTTAATAGCTTCTTCCAGAGCGCCCTGGGCTATTCCCAAAGCTTGAGCTCCAATATCTATCCTGCTTACATCTATAGTATGCATCGCTATTTTGAACCCCATTCCCTCTTCGCCAAGTAAATTTTCCTTCGGGACTCTGCAATCTTCAAACATAAGCTCACAGTTTGCCGTTGCCCTTAATCCCATAAGGTCCTCGTGTTTGCCCCTGCTAAAACCACTGAAACCATCTTCAAGAATAAATGCACTAATCCCTTTGTGCTTCATCTCTTTATTGGTGGAAGCGAAAACAACGAAAATTCCTGCCTCTCCACCATTTGTTATGAATCTTTTAGAACCGTTCATAATGTAATAATCGCCCTCGAGTCGAGCAGTCGTTTCAATACTCGCAGCATCGCTGCCTGCATTTGGTTCTGTAAGACCAAAAGCCCCGATTTTATCACCATTACACAACTGCGGAAGATACTTCTTTTTCTGTTCATCATTTCCGAAATGCTCTATAGGGTATGCAGTCAAAGAGTTGTTGACAGCAACTATAACACCTGTTGTTGCACAAACTCTTGAAATCTCCTCCACCGCTACTGCAAGGCTGATGAAATCCATCCCTCCCCCACCAAATTCTTCGGGGACTATCATGCCAAGCAATCCCAGTTTTGCCATCTTCTTTAGATTATCCCAGGGAAATTCTCTGGATTTATCGATCTCCACTGCCTTCTCTTTTAGTTCTTTTTCCGCAAAATCGCGAACCATATCTTTTATTAGTTTTTGGTCGTCTGTCAAATCGAAGTTCATCTTTCCTCCTTTTATCTAACCACAGATTCTCCCTATTAGAAAGTCCCTTTCTAATAGGACAGGCACAGATTTTCACAAGACTTTTTAATTTATCTCGTTTCTCTGGTTTGTTTAGTTTGTTTGCTTTTCTCCTTGTGTAATCTCGTGGCTTCATCTCGCCTTTGTATTCGTTTACCTTCCAAGTATCTGTCTCGAGATCACAATTCGTTGTATTTCCGAAGTCCCTTCTCCTATTTCCATCAACTTAGTATCCCTTAAGAATCTCTCCAACGGGTACTTCTTTGTAAGACCATCTTGCCCTAAAATACTATGAATCTTATAACAAACTCTTGTCGCTACTTCAGAGGCGAACAATTTTGCCATAGCGCCCTCTTCTGTAACTCTCTCTGCTCCTTTATCTTTCAGCATTGCTGCATGGTAAATCAGGTGTCTTGCAGCTAAAATCTCGGTCGCTGCGTCAGCAATAATTTTCTGAACCCATTGATACTTGTAAAGGGGTTTATCATTCAAACTATGCTCTCTTGTATAGCTAATGCCGTAATCAAGAGCACCCTGTGCAATACCGAGTGCAAGAACCCCTATGCTTATTCTCCCACCATCAAGAGTTTCCATAAAAACCTTAAATCCCTCATTTTCTTCACCAAGCATATTTTCCTTAGGAAGTTTGCAGTCCTCGAAATGAAGTTCTGCCGTTATCGAACCCCTTAAACCCATCTTGTCTTCTTCCTTACCAGGTTCATAACCCTTTGTTCCTTTTTCAACGATGAAAGCGCTAATACCGTGAGTTCTTTTTGACTTGTCCTGCGTTGCAGTAAAAACGATCATATCGGCAACCGTGCCGTTCGTGATGAACCTTTTGTTTCCATTTATTACCCAATTGTCTCCATCAAGTCTTGCAGTTGTCTCTGTTCCCCCCGCATCACTACCGGCATTAGGTTCTGTTAGACCGAACGAACCAATCATTTCACCGCGTGCAAGCGGGATAAGGTATTTCTCCTTTTGCTTCTCTGTACCGTGAACATAAACAGGTTGACATGCAAGACTCACATGTGCTGCAATCATTATAGCAGTTGAAGCACATACCCTTGCAATTTCTTCAACAAGGATTATGTAACTCGTTGCATCAAGACCTAATCCTCCGTATTCCCTGGGATAAGGAACACCCAACCAACCTCTTTTTGCAATTTTCTTGATTATCTTCCAGGGAAACTCACTCCTTCTATCTATCTCCGTAGATTCAGTAAGTAATTCTTTTAAGGCAAAATCTCTGACTTCTTTTCTAAAAGCATTGTGTTTATCCGTAAATTCTGCTAATTTCACCCAAACCTCCTCTTCTTATATTCTCTGTCATTGTATGTACTTCTCACCTTCGTGTTTATACATGGAAATGAAAAACTTGTTCGATTCAAGACTGTCATCCAAAATATGCTTTACGAAGTTATACGTCTTCCAATCGAAACCTTCTGAGAGTAAATCGAACCACATAGAATATCAAGAACCTTGGCATCCCTGAAAAACATTTCCATAGGATAATCCTTTGTATAGCCATAACCTCCAAATATTTGAACACCCTTGTCTGTGATAATAAGACAGTTTTCTACAGCAAAAGTACTTGCAATTTCCATATCCGTAATGTTATTCCCCTGAGATGCTTCATAAACAAGCAACCTCGAAGCATTTGCCTTAGACAACATATCCGAAAGCAACTCACGCACCATTCCGAATTCTGCTATTGCTCTTCCAAATTGATATCTCTCTTTTGAATAGGACCTTGCATAATCAAACACAGCAAGTGAAATTCCACAGGCAATACCACCGAAAATAAGTCTCTCTTTTGCAAAAAACTTGTTCTTTTCGAAGGTGAAAAAATCACCCCTATTAAAACCCTTTTCTTCTGTTGCAAAAGAACAGATGCCACTTGATCTCATACCGCTTATTTCCCGTTCAAGTTTCAGATCTTTAGCTCCTTTTAGAAGCAACATATTGTCTTCTTCGTTCTTACTTATTTGAAGTCCCAGAATATCGGCGAATGCACCATTGACTGCCATCCTCTCATCCTTCTCATCCTGTTTAAGAGGATTATGCATTGTGTCCACCGCCAGACCTCCGAGCATTTTACCAGTAGCAAGCTTGGATAGGAATTCCTTTTTTTGCTCATCATTTCCATTTTCAAAAATTGCATCGGAGATAAGGTTATGCATCATTACCGACAGCGCAACAGATGGAGAAGCTTTTGCCAACTCTTCAACGGTAATTAAAAGGGATAGCAAATCCATACCAACCCCACCGAATTCCTCGGAGACAAGAATTCCGAGTACACCCATACCTGCTAATTTTCTAAGGATATCAACCATAGGTTCTGCCTTTTTGTCAAACTCGGAAACCTGGGGTAAAACCTCTGTCTCTGCGAACCTTTTCATATCCTGTTTCAGAAGTTTGTGTTCATCTTTTAATCCCACCCAATCCATTTTAGCCTTCCTTCCTTTCTTTTTGGTGAAATTGGTGATATATCAGGCACTCCTATGGGAATGAGTGCCTGCAACATCATATCTTTAACACCAAGTAATTCATTAATTGCATTTTCAAGATGCACAGGACCTGTCATCCAGCAGCCACCCAAACCTGCTTCATACAGTAATAGAAGCAAATTTTCTATGACAGCTGCGACAGACTGTATATCCGTTAGCTCACCTTCCACTGTTTTCGTTCTGTAAGCACAAATAACCGCCGGAGCATTGCCAAGAGTATTAAAAAATCTTTCCGATTCTTTAATAACCGTTTTTCTATCCTTGAAAACCTTTTTTAAACTAATTGCAATGAATCTGTCAAAAGCCTTTTGTGAAACATTTATCAAATCCTTCCTTTTCTCACCTTTTACAACAACAAAATACCAATTCTGCCTATTCATACCGGAAGGTGCCCACATTGCAAGTTTCAACAGTTCTTCGATTTTCTCTTTCGATATTTGTCTATCCTTGAATTTTCTTATGCTCCTTCTATTTACAATGGTGTCTCTAAGTTCCACTCCCACCTCCGAAAATATTCTTCCTTCTTCGCATTACCTCGCGAAAATTCTTCTTAAAACCGTCCTTTGTTTTCAATATCCAATTATTAAAATGTCCATCAAGGTTTTCTTTGGTAAATCTGTGATTTCTGATTCCTTCAATATCAAATAACAAACCTTTGTCTGTAAGCTCTCCCTTCGTTCTACAGAAAGGACATATAAAAAAGCCGTCTGTGTATTCGAATACTCTGGAATGGCAAACAGGACACTCCTTGCTTACAATATTATCTTGCAAACCATTGTTATGCAATAATTTATATATTACTTCTTCAACCTTTTTCTCAATTGAATTATCAAGTAAAACTTCTCCCGGACCAGCACCTGAAAGCATAAGTGAATCTGCAATATCAAATCCAAGGGAGAGAAGTATCGTATTGAGAAAAGGTAATTGGAAATGCTCCCAATCACTTAAACTTGCAATGCCTATGCTTGCCGCTCGCTTACCGTAATTCTCCTTATAATATGGTCGAAAAAGCAAAAACCTATCAAGGAATGTCTTCAGATTACCTGGTATTGAAAGCACATAGGTAGGAGCAATAAGAACAAGGAAATCCGCAGTGCTAATTTCTTCGATAAGTTGATAAAAATCATCTTTCAGGTGGCATTTAATACCTTTAAAAACACAAGTCATACATCCGTCGCATTGATCTATCCTAAAATTGTGAAGAAAAAGCGTTTTTGTATCAAGCTTGTACTTACCCGAATACTGCTCGAGCATCCTTGCAACTATTGAAGAATTGCCCTTTTTCCGTTTCGAAGCAACAAGAATAAGCAGTTTCATACGACCACAATACGATAATTTTTTCACAAAGTCAAGGAAAAATTAGCTTGACTTCAATCCAGAATTAGCCACAGCAACACACGGTTGAATATCAATTTCAGGTTTCCCTTGTACTCCTACAAACCACTCAACTGCAGAGAAAAAATGTGCTCTCGTGTTTTGAACAATCCAAAAAATAAAACAAATCAAACTAATTTAACAGCCTTAACCGCTGATTTTCGCAGTTCTATATATATTTCTATAGAGAACGAATGAAGAAAACACTGAAGGTGCTAAACGAACTAAAGAAAAGGAAATTAGTAAAAGATTATGGACAATAAAAGACGACAAAACATTGAAGAAATATTCAAGACAAAAGAGAAATTTCACAAAGACCTTGCAAAATTGAGTTTCGAAAAAAAGATAGAAATACTTGTTCGCCTGCAGGAGATCGCAAATAGTATCAGAGGTTCAAGAACGCAGAAAAGTCGAGTATGGAAAATAGAAAATTAGTTCTTTAACTTGGTTTTTGGCTTTTCGTATTTCGTTGGACCCTCCTGCCAATTCGACTTATCATACCAATCATCGGGATAACCAACTTCCTGTGCCATTTTTTCGGGAGCATTGATATAACCATCGTCGTATCGCGCTACAAGAACCCAGGCAAACTCCCACCAAGCTTTAACGACACGGTTAGCCATCGTTTCACAGTAGGTTGTAAGTAATTGTTGTGCCTTTATTGGATCCTCCTTATATAAGGCAAGTGCCTTCTCATCCATTTTCCTTATGCTTTCGATTTCAGCGTTTTCGATTTCATCCTGCTTCTGTTTTATGTCTTTGATAATGTAGCTGTATTTCAAACCTGCCCAGTTTGCCACAAAATTGAAAGCCCACCATGCGCTTTTCTGGGTGAACTTCGTAGTCTCGCACGTGTAATATGGCTCTGCAATCTTCGTAATCCCAACATAGAAAGGAACATAACAAGTGCTTACTGGCTCATCCGGACCAAACCAGACCAAACCTCCGACAGGATCGGGCAACCAACCGCGAGCCTGACATACATAGCTGAAGCCACAGCGATAGATGGAAATTGTGCGCTCCCATGCACCTTTTAGTTTCGCATTAGGATCACCAGTGTCACCCCCCGCATCCATTGGACCCGTGTAACGGTAAGGGCATCCAAACGGTCCCGCAGTCATTCCTTTCGATTGATCGAATTCAGTTCCTTGATAGTAGTCTCGATATAGATTCATAACATCTCGAACACCAAGTTTTTCATCCGGTTTAATGGAGAATGGATAATTTTTTGTGTAACCATTTTCAACCCAGGGCGATTGCTCCACCGACGGTGCTATTCGGGACTGCAAACGCCAAACTCGACGCAGCGAATAATATGGATGACTGTATTCACCCAAACTTACCGCCATCAGCCAGTCTAACTTTCCATCTTCCGGTTTCCACCATCCAAACCTTTCGGCAATATCGTGAAGTTTCTGACAATATAGCATATCCGTGTCGTCCGGGTCAACTTCGCGAATTCGTAGTTCATTTGCCGCTACGAATATTTCACCATCGGGAACTTTCTTTGCTACCCAAAGACCTCCTGTGCTGTCAGGACTGGGCGCCATTTCTATAATCCAACCTTCTTCGGTATCCCCTATTGGTAGCGTTTCGCCCGTACCATAATAACCATAAGTTTCAATGAGATAACCTATTAATTCAACAGCTTCACGTGCCTTCTTGCAGCGTTCCGCCGCCACGCGACTTAATTCGGCACTGTAGAAAATAAGTTTCCCGGGCACCGGTTCCAATTGAATCTTGGTTCCGTCAGTACACTCACCAAACATAAGTTGATGCTCATTCATAATGCCGTAGCTACCATCGAAGTATGCATATGTGTGTTCGACTTGCGGAATGGAACCTATCGGTATGCTCTGCGGATAATTCGGGTTCACATAAGTTGGACCCCTGTGAGTACCTACATAACGCCGCAGCACATACCCGTGATACTCAGGTCTGTCACCCAGTGCTACAGCGTCGTAGTATACGGGACGGAGTGCTCCAGGTTCGTGGTCTGCAGCAGGAACATAAACCAGGCGCTGGTCGAACAATTCACTGTCATCCGAATGGGCAACGATGACCGAGCCGTCCTTCGACGCACCTCTGGTTACGAGCAATGTAGTGCAGGCAATTGCCGGTATGACACTCATCAAGTTTGCGATAAGCAACAAAATAGTCCCTTTCTTCATAATAATAACTCCTCTGCATAAGTTAATGATTTGAATACAAAAATATGACTTTTAAAATTTCCGCGGTTTGTACCTTAATGGAATAATCGATACAATTTTTCCCAGCATCTCTGCACGGAAAGGGGAATTTTCATTCCTTCCAAAAATTTTATTGTATTTGACTTACCCTGATAATCGAATATTATTGTTATTACGACACCACCATATACAGGTGGCATATTTAATGGTTTAACATCAAGAAAATCTTTTTCTATAAAAACATTTATTAGACTTTCGAACTCTGCTTTCTTTAAGTGGCTTCGTTCCTTCTTTAGTTCACCGGAGAATTTATCGTCCACATAAGTTACTACAAACCCATCGTTGTATATCTTTACCTGCCTGGACTTGGGGCTTATGCCATGAGTAAAATGCTCATAAAAAATAAGGGGTTGCTCTGCTTTTTCTTCAATTACTTCTTTCTTAGCGCATCCTATGAAAACACTAAGAGAGATGAAAAACAGAAAAATAATGTATGTTTTCCTACATTTCGCAATAGCGATAAAGTGTCCTCCATTATTGAATCATTTCTGTTATGCTTTTACTACTTTTCCTGACCTTAGACATTTTGTGCAAACAAGAATTCTCTTTCTTTTACCGTCAATTTTCGTCCATACTCTGTGAAGATTTGGCTGTTTCTTTTTCTTTGTCACATTGTGAGCATGACTAACGGTCGCACCGTATTGAGCTTGCTTCCCGCATATTGCGCATTTTCTTGGCATTGTTTCTCCTTTTCATTTTCATCAATTTCAGATAAACCTATTTTAAGTCAACAACTTTCACTATATAGCATAATGATTTGAAATTTGCAAGCACTATTTTGAAAACCATACAAATCTTTCTTAATCTTTGCGTGTATACATGTTCTCAACAATAAAGTTGTTGACACTATTATCCCTTTCTGCTATTAGTAACCCTATGGATCCGGAAATAAAGAGAATATGTATGGTCAGTACTCATGGATACTTCGACCCCCTGCCTGAACTTGGAAGAACCGACACTGGTGGCCAGGTTGTATACGTACTTGAACTGTCCAAAGCCCTGACAACTCACGGTATGAAGGTTGATATTTACACACGATGGTTTGATAAAGCAAAAAAGCAAATTGCTGCCATTCCAGATTGTCCAGAAGCAAGAATAATTCGCATTCATTCGGGTGACTGGAAATTCAAACGAAAAGAAGATATCTATGAGGTGCTTCCTGAACTGAAAAAGAATATGATTAATTTTATTAAACAAAAAAAACATAATTACGATGTATTCCACGGTCATTATGTAGACGGCGGGATAACAGCAATCGATGTTGCACAGTATTTTAATAAACCTTCATTTTTCACAGCACATTCTATTGGCGCATGGAAGAAGGAAAGAATGGGTGGTAATCCAGATGATATGGAAAAACTATACCATTTCAAACACCGCATAGAAGAAGAAAAACGCATATTCAGATCAGTTATAGCTCAAAGCGCAACAACTACCATCCAGAAAAAACTTATAATAAAATATTACAACTTTGAAGGAAACAATATTGAGGTCATTCCTCCGGGTGTGAATATTCATATTTTCAAACCCCTTGCAAAAACAGAAAAGGAAACGAAATTGGATATTCCGAAAAATTTTATTTTTACGATAAGCAGAATAGATGCCAATAAAGGGCACGATTACTTGTTGTATGCATTCGATATTGTAAGAAAAACGGTGCCCGATGTTCACCTCGTTATTGGAGGGGGTTCTCCAAAACCAAAACAGGTTGAACTAAAGGTTAAGGCAAAAATGAGAAGAATTATTGCCGAATGCAATATGGAAGAGAGAGTCCACATCATAGGATATGTCCCCGATGAACTTATGGCACCATATTACAGGCAAGCTAAAATTTTCGTTCTTCCCTCGAAATTTGAACCCTTCGGAATGACCGCACTTGAAGCAAGAGCTTGCGGAACGCCTGTGATTGCCTCTAACCTTGGTGGCATTAAAGAGAACTTTACTTCGCGCAAGGATGGTATTCTTGTCGACCCTTCAAATAGAGAAAAATTAGCCAATGCAATGACTGACTTGCTTGAAAACAAAACGTTCGCTACAAAAATCGCAGCTCAGGGATATGAAAATGTAATTGAAAAGTTTAGCTGGGAAGCAATTGCTAAAAGAACACTAAGGTTTTATGAAAAATATCTCTCATAGTAGACCTGAAACATAAGACGCAAGTCTGAACTAAGCCTTTATGTCATTCCGAATTTATTTCGGAATCTCGGTTTTCAGCCCTGAAACAATCTTGAAATAAATTCAGGGTGACACTGCTCACTGTGACGTTACTTGTTTCAGCATTGTTTCAGCATCGCTCATAATTCTTTACTCAAGTCTCTCCAATCAGAATTAAATTGACCTATTAAATTAATCTTCCACTGCCTATGCCAATTCTTGAGTTGTTTTTCCCTTCTTATTGCGCTGTTTACATTATTTGTTACCTCGTAGTACACAAGTTTATTAAGATTATACTTTTTTGAAAAACCACCAAATAACTTGTTTTTATGCTCAAAGACCCTCCGTTTAAGATCATTTGTCACTCCAATGTAATAGACTTTATTGGATTTGTTTGTAAGAATATAGATATAAAATTGTTTATTCATAAAAGAAGTTGATTAAATTCTGAATAAGCCTTTTTGTCATGCTGAACTTGTTTCAGCATCTCGGCTTGTAGACCCTGAAATAAATTCAGGGTGACACTGCTCGGCAGGTTTAATAAAATCTCTTAAATTCCCTGTTATGTATTCATATTTACAGCTTCGTGTAATACAATACCCACTGTTGTGGCAACATTCAGTGAATTTTTGAAACCCATCATAGGTATTTCAACGACTTCGTCCGATGCTTCGAGAACCTTCTGTGAAACACCCTCTGCTTCGTTTCCAAACACGATACCACATGGAAAATGGAATTCAATATTGCTAATTTTCTTGCTCTGTTCCGTTCTCTCAGAGCAGTATATACGCACTTCCACATCTTGCAGAGAATGTATTACATCGACTGTCTCTCTTACATACTCCCACCGAACATAGGATTCACTTGACATTGCGGTCTTTTTCAGCTTTACATTCGGTGGATGTGCTGTTATACCACAGAGAAACAACTTTTCGACAAGGAAAGCATCGCAGGTTCGGAATATTGCGCCCACATTATACGCACTTCTCAAATTATCAAGAATAACATAAACGGGATTTCTTTTTTTCTGCAGGAATTCCTCGGGAGAAATGTAGCTATCTTCCTTCAGTACTTTTATCATCTTATAAACAAAAAAAGTAATAGTTACTAAACCGCGCCATTGTGAACCTTAAACAGAAGTTAAGCCTATCCTTATTACAACGAAATATGGCAACCTTATAGTGCGAAGAACCGAGATTGCTTCTGTTGAAATTATGAAAAAACACTCGCAATGACACCCTACCAGAAGAACATAACGGTATTTACTGACCATCAATTAAAAAAGCGGGGAATTAAGCCCCGCTTTTTTCTGCTTTGTATCTAATAGTAGAAGTAATGCTTAACATTCCAACCTTCGCTTGCCAGCGTAAAATATCCTCTGTACTGGCTCCCCATTGTATAGAAAGTATATTCGACAAACTTTATGTCCTGGAACTTGCCCCAACCGGTTCCGTCTCCATCGATGTTGAATGAAAAATGAGCGGAAAGGCTAATATTATTCGATGTATTAATATCGATGGTACCCGAATAATCCTCTGTGCCCATATCGAGGAACGTAAACTCCAGCCATGTTTCCTGATAATGCCATTTCCACATTCCGCTGATATGTGTGAGGTCTGTTGAATCCATTTCAATTGCAAAATGGAACCAGATTGTATTATCAATCTGCTGGCATAACCAGACTTCGACCTTTGTAACGAAGGCAACCGATGTATCTGCCCATCTGTCAGGAGTTTGCATAAGCAAATGGAGCATCGAGTCTGCCTTAGTTGTATCTCCCCACGGACCCTTCCACCAATACCAACTGGTTGTATTTCCATCAGGTGTCTCAAATGCTGCAGGTCCCTCCCAGGGTGAAGGAGGTCCTCTGAACTTGGCACCGCTTCCCAAAATGGTGTCGTATTCACTAATATTTCCATTCATCTTCGTCATCGAAAGTGAAAGAAGCTCAGCGTCGTTCTTCTCTACTGCGGTGCTTCTTGTATCATCGTCTGCCTTTTTTGAACATCCGAAGAAAAGACCAAGCAACAGAAAAATACAAAAAATGATTACCAATTTCTGCTTCATATTTTCACCTCCTTTCGTTCGGTTTATCACGTTGGTTCATAATCGAATTAGCATTCTATTATATAATAACTCTTCTGTCAAGAATTTTCTGAAAACCCGGAGAATCTCTCAACTAAGTTCTATCTATCTCTTCAGAAGTAATTTTCTCTTCGCTTACTTTCTTTTTTTCCATAACCAATTTTAACATATATGCAGGGAATAGTCAGCAACTCGTGGTGCAGTATTCTCGAGACAATTCCTGCTGGAATTTGAAATTCTCCCTTACAGTATCTTGTTTAGCGGACACGATTCACATAAAGGATTCCCCTTTTTACATTTATCTTTGCCAAGTCTAACAAACAAAGCATGGTATTCGTTAAAAAGATTTACATCCGCTTTTAGACCCTTTTCAAAGATGTTTTGAATATCACCATAATTATCATTCTGCTTGATAATTTTATGCCTTGAAAGAATTCTTCTTGTATAGGCATCCACAACGAAAACAGGTTTTTCAAGAGCATACAGTAGAATGGAATCACAGGTCTCAAGACCTATACCTTTAATTCCAAGCATCTGTTCCCGCAAAAAAAGAGTTCTTTGGTGTTTCATCGATTCCATGTCCCCTTTATACTCATCCCATAAGTATTTAACAAAGCTCATTACTCTCTCTGCTTTAATATTGTAAAAACCCGCAGGTTTCAACAATCTTCTCAGCTTCATTCCAGAAATACGGTAAAGTCTTTCAGGTTCAAGATAGTTTTCTTTTCTAAGGTTATTTATTGCTAATTCTACATTCCGCCAGCTTGTATTTTGTGTCAGAATAGCACCAATCATAACCTCAAAGCCACTCTCTGCAGGCCACCAGTGTTGAGGACCGTAAAATTTCAGGAGACTCGAATATATGGATACAATCTTGCTTTTTCTACTTATTTTGCTTCTTCTTCTGTTCTTTATCTTCTATCTTTTTATCCTCAGCGTCACCGTTGATACCTTTCTTGAACTCCTTAACACCCTTACCCATAGCCTTCATAATCTCGGGTATCTTGCTTGCTCCAAAAATAATTATGATTATTAAAAGGATTAAAAGAATTTCTTGCCAACCAAAATGACCAAACATTTTTCTCCTATTTCTTTATTTGCCTAATTTCAACAGCTTTTTTGAGAATACTACCTCAACGTCCTTTCCACTCTTCCTATCGGTTGTCTCAACCGATAACCTGACGAAGTAGTAACCTGCTGCCATAACATCACCCTTCTCATCTTTTCCATCCCAGACAGCATAATAGTTGCCAGAAACTAAAGATGAACGTATTAGATATCTTACCGTCCTTCCAGACAGGTCACAAACAATCAGATTTACTTCGCTTGAAAAGAATAAACTGAAAGGAATAGTGGATTCACCGATAAATGGATTTGGATATGCGTCTTTTAGTTTTGCAAATTCAGAACCTTCCTCTTTAGGAGATTCATATGAGAAACTATCTTGCTTCTCCTCATTTAGCCATTTTAGTGAATGCTCGAGAAAATTCTTTCTAACCGAAAAAGTGGTTACATCCCCCATATTGAAACTCAAATAAATAAGCCTGGAGTCCCCCTTTTCAACCTTCAAACCTAGACTGACGGTTGTGTCTGCATATGCGGTGCTGCCGTCATACATAACAGGATTTGCAACCGAAATCGCTGGCGTATTAGCCCTTAACATATCAGTAAAACAAGAAAAACCATTGGAATCAGGAAGTGATAATCTCATATTGAATGTGTCCAGAATATCATTTGTAAAAGGATTGAGTAAAGCAATAGTTCTGTTTGAATCAATCGAAGTGAATCTACCAATGTATTTTGCACAAATGACATCGTTGTAGAAATATGAATCGCTTTCGTTTCCATACTCATTTATATAATTTCCAAGATAAGCGGTTGCCAGAAACAAACTCCCCCCGCTGTCAAGGAAGTTCTTCATAGTCTTTTGACATTCTTTAGAATATTTGAGCTTTCCACCAAGTCTCGTTGCCCAGATTAGGATAACCCCCTTTTTCCCCCATTCCGCAATTTGGCTGGAATCAGGAAAATGCCTGAACCATGCATTCCAGTATCTGTAATCAAGATTCAAAGAGTCCATTAATTCAGAGAAAACCTGGAATGTCTTGTTTTTTGGAGTATCATCATAAGGATCCCCAACGATAAGATAGGGACTAGAGAGTGCAAAGCTTTTCGTGGTAAAACCTGCTATGTTTTCAATCGTGTAAGTATTTTCCGTTAATGAATCTTTAAGTTCAAGATCAATTTCATAATCATCGGCAACCGTAGGAGACCACCAACTGCCTGTAAAAAACCCATCTTCCTTCTCTTTATCAGAATGATTGCCATCATCAAAAACCCTTATTTCGTCCAAACACACCCCATTGGCATCTTTGATTTTTACTATCACTTTGCTATAACCTGAAGCTCTGCCCATAGTTACTTTTGTAGAAATCCTGATGTTCAGTTTGCTGTTAGTATGGTTTACAGACCTATCAAGGAAACAGGAATCAACCGTTCCCACAGTGTGTATCAGCAACGAAAGCGTATCAATCACAGAGTCCTTCCTGTAAACCAGAACAAGGGGCAATATAGTATCAGTAGGACAATCGCTTTTAATAAAGACAGTTGGTTCGAAAGATGAGTTGATTATTGTATCCTCACTATTCCTGTAAAACTGCGTTTCTCCTTTTTCAATCCTTATGAAACATGTATCCGATGCTATATGCACATCTTCAGGGATAAATTCTGACAGAAGTTTTATGCTTAACGCTATCTTTTCGCCTGGCGATGCGAAACCATCAGGAACATCACCGCTGAAAGTGTCTCCTATCCTCAAAGATACAATGTTCTCAGCAAACAGGGCTGGCTGCACAAAAACACTTAAAACAAATAGTAAAGCAATCATTACAATCCAAACACTCACATTTTGCTTCATATTCAAAATAGTATCTTATAATATGAAACTTGTCAAGCAAAAAATAAGAGTCTTTCCCATCTATTGTCAATGAAGAAACAAAAAGGTCATTGCGAGTATGCCGTTCTTATTGAGTTCCGAAGCAATCTCATTCTTTCTACAGACGGCGTGTAGTCCCCTCTTAGAAGAGGGGTGTCTCTATCTTGAAGTCTGAACTTCCCATGTAAAATGTCAAGTAAAAAATGAGATTTTTTAGCTACCTCCTTTTAAGATTCATCCTTAACATAGTAGTCTCGATCCTCAGTTAGAAGTTTGAAGATTACCTTTGTCATCTGTCGAGCTAAACAGCGTAGTGCATGATTGTGTTTCTTCCCTTCGCTCCTTTTCTTGCTA
>Ga0315539_1000066_pt1:0-2500 | contig 74140 bp, 67 predicted proteins | sample SalMarSW160150MG_FD_203097 | JGI IMG/M metagenome (GOLD analysis project Ga0315539, IMG submission 203097) | Salt marsh sediment microbial communities from the Plum Island Ecosystem LTER, Massachusetts, United States - Salt Marsh Sediment SW1601-150 ...
CGGCTTGTCGGGGCTCGCCCCGAAGCTTACTCGTTGTCCTGAGCGCAAAAAAAATCCTGGCGACCACCGGATTTTATCCCGATTTGTCGGGGCTCGCCCCTAATTTTTTGAATTTTGAACTGTAATTTTGCACTTTGCATTTTAACTTTTAATTTTCCTTGGCTGCCATCGGCCGGACGGGCTTAGCTTCTCTTTCTTTAAAAAAGTGAGTAAGTAATATGAATTGCATAAGCGGCTTTACAAAGAGTTATGAATATAGCTCGTGGTCGATGACGCCATATTGGAAGAAGCTCGCTTCATCAGCCATTTGCCAAAAACCCTTCATGAAACACAATAATGCCCTGTGGAATCTTTTCGTTGAATGGTAAGACAAGGAAAACTTCTTGCGGAACTCCCTCATGAACTAGTTCTGGAAAATTCTTGAAACCGAACCGCTTATAATAGTTCGGGTCGCCGACAAGAGCGCAACCTTGTCCGCCTAATTCTCTCAGTAAGGACAAACCTTCGTTGATAAGCGATTTCCCAATGCCTTGCTTCTGATACTTTGGCAATACAGAAACCGGACCCAGACCGTACCAGTCTTTTGTGCCATCAGAAATTACTACAGGGGAAAAAGCAACATGTCCGACAACACGACCATCAATTTCTGCCACAAGCGATAAAGTAAGTGCGCCTGCGGCGCGTAATGCCTTGATTATGAATTGCTCAGTATGATTGCTTATTGGGAGGGTCTTGAAGGCAGCTATTGTGACGTGCGTGATTGCCTCAATGTCTGATGTAATTTCCTTTCTTATGATCATCTAAATCTCCAGTTCACTTTTGCTTAAATGTTCCTACTCGTATGGCGAACGATGAGTTCTGGAGTGACGCGACAGCGGCGTCCCTCGAAGCGGCTGGTTAGCCGGTTTTATGATATTCTCTTTCTTTGAATACTTCTTTTGCAGCAAACAAACCATTTGATGATGTCCCGATCTCAGTTGAAGCGAAAAATAACCGCTCAAATAAAAAATCCTGCCTGGTCTGATTCATCGGGGGTGATCTCGTAGCGAAGCGAAGATCCGCCGCAGTCCCTTGGGGACGTAGGCGGAACCGGATTTTATCCCGACTTGCCGGGGCTCGCCCCAAGGGACTACCATCGGCCGGACGGGTTTTATTTAATTAAGTCGGTATCGCTTTTCCCATGGGCATTGTGAGAGCAAGAAAGTTTACTCTGTTATAGAAAGAAAGAACCATAGCCAAACTGTTCTCCTCGTCAATTGCAAATCTACACCAATACCTGAAGACATCATCACTTACCGTTAATGATTTGCCCTGTAAGGTCGAAGTTATGATATCTCTCATCGTGAAAGTACCTAACGAATATGGATGCTCGTTAATAATGTCAAAAATATAACAACACACTTGATAATTATCAGGTAAACGCCTACCTTTTTCCTTGTAAAATAGGCCCCGCGTAATTCGCTTTATGACGTTATTAACTCTCTTCATGTCAACACGGAAAGCATCGGTTTTGCCAAGATATATTCCAGAAGGGGTACGTGAATCTACAAAAGCCAAGCTACTTAAAAATGAAGCCCTAAAGCCTTGTTGCTCCGGTTTCTGAAGAGACCTTTGCAGTTTTTTCAATACCTCTGGATGGTAAGATATGTCACTTCGCATAGATAGGGCTAACCGAAAGTATTCGTCGTCTTTCGATGCTTTTTCATTACATTCTTTACAACTTGGAACGGTAATCAAATTGTTCGGTTTTAGCGATGGAAATAAATTCTTTGGAGGTATGTGATCGGTCGATACCTTGTCCACTTTGCCACAATAAACACATTCACGAATTTTTCTTTTTTTTGCCATGCCTTAGCAGTGTAAATCCAGTGTTAATCCGTGTCTAACTAAAAACAGTGTTAATTCGTGTTCATTCGTGGCTAATTCATTTTTTATTTTTTCTCTGTGTCCTCGGTGTCCTTGTCCGCATCCCGATACATCGGGGTGTCTTCATCCCGGCGCGCCGGGGCTGTGGCTAATCCAGCGCAAAAAAAATCCTGGCGATCACCGAATTTTATCCCGGCTTGTCGGGGCTCGCCCCGAAGCTTACTCGTTGTCCTGAGCGCAAAAAAAATCCTGGCGACCACCGGATTTTATCCCGATTTGTCGGGGCTCGCCCCTAATTTTTTGAATTTTGAACTATGACTTTGCACTTTGCATTTTAACTTTTAATTTTCCTCGGCTGCCATCAGTCTGATGAGCCTAAATGCAGGGTAGGGTTTGCCACAATCCACCATTGTCACTAAGAGATTGTGTTTGACTGTTGTTTTAGACGATAAGTTCCTTGATTATCTAAGAATTCAATATAGTCTTCATCTCTCAACCTCTGCAAATAGTACTGAAGGGTATTGATAGGTGTCTGTCCCCGAGTTTTGGTATCTTGAATAATATTGTCTAGCTCTTCTTTAATAAGTCCTTGAAGCGTGAATATCAGTGTGTGATGTCTCTTACAATATCTTCG
>Ga0315539_1000066_pt1:7500-74140 | contig 74140 bp, 67 predicted proteins | sample SalMarSW160150MG_FD_203097 | JGI IMG/M metagenome (GOLD analysis project Ga0315539, IMG submission 203097) | Salt marsh sediment microbial communities from the Plum Island Ecosystem LTER, Massachusetts, United States - Salt Marsh Sediment SW1601-150 ...
AAATGCCGCTGCTTTTCGGCCAGCAGCGACATTTTTCAAGCTGCGAATTCATAAAGTCGCTTAATCACCAACCGTCAAGAGCAAGAACACTGATTTTGTGAGAAACCGCCTTAATTATCAATATTCACCCTTTCCCGTGGGCATTTTTCCACACTTTGCCCACCTCATAATTATTCAGTCTATTTCAGTATCGGCATACAGTCAAGATAAATTTCAACAATTTTTTTTGGGTGTCCCAATTATTAGTACTGGCAAAGGGGGCTGCTGGTTCGTCCCCTTCGACCCCGACAAGTCGGGACTCAGGGCGGGGCCAGTCGTTCGTGACTCGTGCCCGCCGCAGGCAGGCAAGTCTCGCAAGTTGAGGCCGGCAAGGAATCCTGGGATGCCCCTGCGCGTTTGGTCTTATGTAGATAATTGGGGTCGAATACTTAACACCGCGACCTGGCCTGAGTCCCGGCGCGCCGGGGGTTTTCTTATTGCCGCTTGCGGGAGGTGAAATTATTTTTTATTTTTCCTTTGTGTCATATCGGTTATTATGTTATGATTGACTTTTTAGTGGTGTATATTCTTCCATCTCTCAGGAGTATCCCCCAATAAAATAAGATCGAGAGATATTTTAGATGGCCTATAAAAAGGCCAGGGAGAAGCAAAAGTGAGTAAAGGTACTGTAAAATGGTTCAATTCAGCCAAGGGATTCGGTTTTATTAATCAGGATGATGGCGGCGAGGATTTATTCGTCCATCACTCGGAGATTAAAACCGAGGGCTATGCATCACTCGATGAAGGCCAGGCGGTTGAGTTTGTAATCGGACAGGGCAAAAAAGGTCCTTGTGCGACGGGCGTAATTCCCTGCTAAGCAGGCAAAAATGCTTAAGAACCGAAAGGCCCTGCCAACCGGCAGGGCCTTTTTAATTGACTCTGTTTCCGTCCTCTGCCTTCAGTCTGAGGTCTTATTTTTTTCTTGTCATCCCGAGCATCCCAGCCTTTTTGTCATTCTGAGCGCAGTCGAAGAATCTGGCCGAATCATCCATTAATGCTTCAATTTCCCGCCCTCCATCACTCGTTTTCCCCCCACATTTTTATGTCATTCCCGCGAGACCTGTCCTGAGTCCCGACTTGTCGGGGTCGAAGGAGCAGGAATCCAAAGTATTAACTCCTCATCAACTGGCGAACGACGAGATACGAACGACGAGCGACGAATTGCTTTGCTGCCTCCGGCCTGTCCCGATGTAGTGTATCGGGGTTCGGATATCTTTTTTATATGCGCTTTCAGCATGCCGTAGTTTGTTTCCTTGTCGCCTGCCCCGTTAGATGCGTTGTTTACCATCTAACCTGTGGGGCGGCCTCCGGTATCAACAACTTAGCATTTGGTGCTGTGGCTGCTTACTTCCCGGTCTTTCTTTTTACTTTCTTTGGAGGTCTGTCACAATTTTTTCCAATGGTTTTCTAAAGTGATCAGCCCAGCTTCCTTGGAAATCAAGGGTTGCTGCTATAGTCGAGGGAAGTCGTTTCAATAAACCGTGTGAATCATATGTTTGTTTACTCAGTAATATTGTAAGGTCATTATGTAAGAGTGTTGCATACCATTCCCCTTTGAAAACTCGGTCATGTTGGCCTTGATAGTACATGCGATCTACTTTTTTGGAAACGGATGTATAGGCTTTACTGAATTTAGAAACTGACATGCCTGTTGCTTTCCTCAGTCTTGCTAACAATTTATTGTATTCTTTCTGATTGATATTTCCGCTAGACGGCTTGTTTATAGGAGAAGTCGCACTATAATTACTCTGCCCTTTTACCTTGTGCTTCTTACAAAACAAGCAGACCTTAACCCATTCTTTCCACCGGTCTGCAGCATTTTTACACCACGAATCAATTTCATCTAGGGCAGAAGACAGCAGTGAAGCATCTACCGAGGCAGCGGTGGCTGAACCTCGAACTATATCTCCATTCCTGAAGATATGATTATGCACATCATAGAATTCTGAATAGATGAAATGGTCTGACTTTTTTCTGATCCTGAGAATATCATCGACATCCTTGTCGACGTAGAAAATGACTGCTTTTTTCACACCATTCCTAGACATTTTTAATGCAGACTTTTTGCGAAGATAAGTAAAAAAGTTTATTAATACTTGCTTTCCTCCATCACTGCCTGTTATATCTCGAGCTAGAGATATTTGATGCGTGAACGGTGTTTTTCTTGAGACAGTAGAGCACACTTCGCCGTAGAAGAATGGATCAGTTTTTTTCCCTTCAACAAATATAAAAACATCGATATGCGAAAGCTGCATGTACCTGAGATATCCTGCTTGTGTATGACGGAGTCTTGACATATTTAAGCGTTCTATTGAAACCTATATTTCGAAAATCTTATCATCAGAAATATCTGCTATTATTTCTGGTGAATGTGTAGCTACGATCAGTTGTGCCGAAGGATTCAGAGAATGCATTGCTGCAATTAATTCTCTTTGCCAGTCAACGTGCATGGAGATCTCCGGTTCATCAATGATTATCGAGCTTTCTCCTACTAATAAAGTCTCCAGAAAAATCCGTAAGAGATGCTTTTCTCCTGATGAAAGAGTGGTTAAGCCTATGCTTCCTCCGTCCAACTTCTCAATTTGGATTGATTGGTCCTCAAACTTAAGGTTTTTATTTCCTTTATACATTTTCTTAATCAGATTTTTTAGTCTGTCGCGGGATTTAACAGCTTCTTCTATTCTTTCTTCAACTTGATCGATATCTGCAACTACGCTCTGTAGATTCTCATCTTGTTTATAGCGCTTCTCAAAAGCTGAAAATGTCCCAAGAATTGATGCAGACTTTTGTCTGGATAGAAATTTCTCAACCCGTTCATAAGCAGTCTCTGCGCTAAGTTTTCGGGCTTTGGATTTCTTTTTTTTTCTTGTTGTAGAGAGTACTGCTTTTAGTATACCAGTGAGTCCTTTTTCTTGGGCAGAACGGACTTCCGTTAGCACCTCGGCAGAATATCGAGTCCACAGCCTTTCCACAGACTTTTCAAACAGCAAGTCCAAGTTCTCTTCAGTAAGCGGATGAATTTCCCCAGGGCCATAAAGCCATTCTGGCTCTTCACTCATGTGAAGCCTTGATGTAGGCAAATATCGATGTGACCAGCTAGTGGACTTAACATCCTTTTTTGCTTTGGTAGTGCATTTCCAAGTAAGGTGGGTATCTTCTAGTGGTCCTACGATTTCATATCCTTCAATTACTCCTCTCCTTGCTCTGGTTCTAAGGGCTACTCTCTTCTGTGGAGCTTCCTTTTCTTTTGACTTATGTATCGTTCGAGTGAAAATCTTTTTATAGGTAACTGAATAGATTTTCACTGTTGCTGATGTAAATGGTACTAGTCTAAGAATCCTAGCGTCATTTTGCATAGCCGAATGTAGGATTTTCAGTAATGACGTCTTGCCAGACCCATTAACCCCGAAGAATATATTATCATCTCGATTAAGATTTTGCTCGTAGATATTCTTTCGTCCAGCCAAGCCGGTGATAGAAAAACTTACTATGTGTGACATTTTGTCTCCTTTGCTTCGCCCAATTGTTGTTTATATGCTTTTCAATTTTCAAATCACACGAAATCAAATCCTAGCCCCGCGATGTTTCCTCTTTGACGTTACACAAAATTTTACCCCCAAAGTCCGACATTGAAAAGCGAAAATTTGTCACAATCCCTCGTGTAAATAACCGCTTGCTTTGCATCCTCCAGCTTGTCCCGCCGTAGACTTGTCGTAGGCGGATTCGGATTCCTTTACAGGTGCCTCATTGCGGCTTCCGGATGCTAAAGCAATTGGGTGTTTTAGGGAAAATAGAAAAGTAATATTTGCCTGAAAGCAAATCGTGTTGTATAATTACCCTCGGCCGTTTTAGTTAGCGTATAGCATATAGCGGACAGCGTTCTAATTAGCGTTTAGCGGACAGAAATAAAATAAATCCTGACCTCAACCACCCTGTACGCTCCACGCTACCCGCTGAACGCTAAAAAAGTCCTTTACCCTAAACGCTGAACGCTGTACGCTAGCCATTATGGTTTCAATCATTTCAAAACCTGATACCCGCAGAAAGCTCGAAATACTAAGTGCCGACGCCCAGTACGACCTCGCCTGCGCCTGCGGCACCCAAAAGGACGGCCACCGCCGTCGCGGCCCGGACGGCAAATGGATATACCCCGTCGCGCTTCCCCAGGGCGGCCAGACCGTTTTACTGAAAACGCTGCTCTCGAACCACTGCACAAACGATTGCAGATACTGCCCACTGCGGGCCCAGAGCGACGTCCGCCGCTGCACGCTCGAGGCCGAGGAGGTCGCGAATGTCTTTCTGGACTATCACCGCCGCCGTAAAGTCCAGGGCCTGTTCCTAAGCTCCGGCTGTATCACCTCGCCGAACGCCACAATGGCCCGGCTGAACGCCGTCGCGGACATACTCCGCAGAAAACACAAATTTAAGGGCTATATCCACCTGAAAATCATCCCCGGCTCGAGCAAGGCCGCGATTGAGCAGGCTTTGGGTTTGGCAACCGCCGTCTCGCTGAATATCGAAACGCCCGGCGAAGAGAATTTGAAGAAGCTCTCGAATAAGAAGGATTACATAAGGGACATTATTGAGCCAATCAAATATATCTCGAATCTGACCGCCAAAGGCAACAAATTCGCCGGCAAAAAGCAGACGACCCAGTTCATCGTCGGCGCTGCCGGCGAGAAGGACGCTGAAATCGTCAAATACGCCGGCGCGCTCTACAAACGGCTCAGAATGAATCGTATTTACTTCTCAGCTTACCAGAGAGACCTCGGCGAGGGGGCCATTGCCCCCCAGAGTAATATAAAGGGGAGCGATGACCCCTTGATGCGTGAGCACAGATTGTATCAGACCGATTTTCTAATGCGTAAGTACGGCTTTGACGCCTCCGAGTTTATTTTTGAGGAAGGCGGCAACTTATCGCTTTCTCTTGACCCGAAGGAGGTCTGGGCCCGCAATCACCCCGAGTTTTTCCCGTTGAATGTTAATAATGCCGAGAAGCACGAGCTTCTTCGCGTACCGGGCTTAGGCCCGGTCAGTGTGAACCGATTATTGAAGATGCGTCGGCAAGGCCGATTTTCACATATTGAGGACATCGGCAAATCCACCAAGCTCCTGAGAAAGGCCGGCCAATACCTGGCCTTTTAGGCATTAACCATCCCCATCCCTGAGGGATGGGGATGCTACCCATCCAAGCCGCACAAAAACCTCGCTTTTTAGGCCAAAACACTGTTTTTTTACCTTACACTTTGCTTTTTTCACCCAATACTTTGGCTTTTATCATAAAAAATCCAATTCCAGGTGGTCTGCGGCCTGATTTTTAGTATAGAAAACAAACCTTTCCGGAGTATCATCGTCCCCGTGCCCCAAATTTTGGTTCTCAATAGGCCTTCAGCCTGCATTTTTGCTTAATTTTATACAAAAGTTGCAGGTTGCTGATTTTTCGGCTTGCCGAAGTGGAAAAAACCCATTACCATCACCGGTTCTATTATATTTGACGATGATACGGCGTAACGGCCTCAATTCAGGTTGAAGAAAGGTTTGTTTTCTATGATAAAAGTCAAAGCACGAACCGGCGAGTCGGTACAGCAGATGGTAAAAAGGTTCAAAAAAATGTGCGAAAAAGAAGGGCTTGTCAGGGATATGAAAAGGATGAGCTACTATGAGAAACCCTCAGTGCGGAAGCGAAGGAGAAATAGAAAGACGCAGAGGACTTAGCTAAGCGGCACGATCTGAGTGAAATTTGGAGCTACTAAGAACCGGGCAGGAATCAACTGCCCGGTTTTTTTTGTGGCTTTACAAGCATGGCAACTATGTTATTCTTTTTTTTGTGGTTTGAATGGCTCGGTGGACTATCTTGCGTGGTCTTCGGAGGCGGCTTGCAGGTCGTAGCTATCCCAAATTATGTGATTGGGTAATTTTGGCACAAGTATTTGTGGATCGTCAGGCCGTGAAACTATAACAATTAAGGTATTGAAAAAATTACCATAATCTTTGGGACAGTTATACCGCTGTTCTATAGGTTGAGTCATTAACAAAGGCAGGGTAAAATATGCTATCTGTGGGCCGTCTCGGTCGGAGAGTGATTCGGCAAATAAGGCCAATGGCAAAGAGGTTTATCGATGGCTAAATTCAAGTTGCGAAGCGGCTTCGAGCCGCGAGGGGACCAGCCAGAGGCGATACAACGTCTGCTCGAAGGGCTCGGCGCAAATAAAAAGTGTCAAACGCTGATGGGCGTTACGGGTAGCGGGAAGACTTTTACGATGGCAAATGTTATCGCGAGATACGGAAGGCCTGCGCTGGTTATATCACATAACAAGACATTAGCGGCACAGCTATATCAGGAATTCAAGGAGCTGTTTCCAGGAAACGCGGTCGAATACTTCGTTAGCTATTATGACTATTATCAGCCGGAGGCGTATATTCCTCAAAGAGATATCTACATCGAAAAAGACGCATCGAGGAACGACGACCTTGACCGACTGCGGCTATCGACAACGACGAGCCTGATTGGAAGAGACGACGTTATCATTGTTGCGTCCGTGTCGTGTATTTATGGATTAGGCTCGCCGGAAGATTATGAGGCGAGCGTGGTAGCTGTGCGTAAGGGTCAGCAAATCGAGAGGAATGAGCTATTAGGCAGGCTTGCCGATATTCAGTACAACAGAAACGATGTCGATTTTAAGCGGGGAACGTTTCGGGTACGCGGGGATGTGGTTGAACTACATCCATCTTATGAGTCGTTTGCGATTCGGTTCGAGTTTTTCGGCAGCGAAATTGAGAAGATAAGTTATGTCAATCCGGTTTCGTCGGAGATCCTTGCGGAGGAAGAACAAGTCTTTATATACCCTGCACAGCATTATGTTATTCCGGGCGACAGAATTGGGATGGCTATCGAAGGCATAAAGACAGAGTTGGAGGAACGGCTGCAGTATTACCGTCAGGAAGGTAAACTCCTTGAAGCGCAGCGGTTGCAGGCCCGGACGATGTACGATATTGAGATGCTGCAAGAGATTGGTTTTTGCAGCGGGATAGAAAATTATTCGCGTCATTTAGCGGGCTTGCCGCCGGGCGCAAAGCCATATACGCTGATAGATTATTTTCCGGAGGACTTTCTTCTTTTCATTGACGAATCGCACGCAACGATTCCGCAACTGCGGGCGATGTGGGCCGGCGACAGGAGTAGAAAAAGCGTACTTGTCGAGCATGGATTCAGACTGCCGAGCGCACTGGATAACCGGCCGTTGCGGTTCGAGGAATTCGCGGAGAAGTGGGCGGAAGTGATATTTGTGTCGGCGACGCCGGGGCCGTTCGAACTTGAGAGATGTAATAATGAGGTTGTGGAACAGGTTCTAAGGCCCACAGGCCTGGTGGACCCGCAGATTATTGTTTATCCGGCAGGGCGGCAGATAGAACATCTGACAGGTGAGATTGAAAAGAGGATAAAAGCAAAGGAACGGACGCTGGTTACAACTTTGACGAAGAGACTGGCTGAAGATTTGTCGAGCTATCTGGCGAAGAAGGGCTTTAAGTGCCGATACCTGCACAGTGAAATAAATACGATTGAAAGAGTGGAAATTTTGAGAGACCTTCGCAGCGGCGAGTTCGATGTATTGGTCGGTATAAATCTGCTGCGTGAGGGGCTTGATTTACCGGAGGTTTCGTTTGTGGCGATTCTTGACGCGGACAAGGAAGGATTCCTTAGGAGCCAGACCTCTTTGATTCAAACGATAGGAAGGACGGCAAGGAATGTCAACGCGACGGTGGTGCTGTACGCAGACCGGATGACCGATTCGATGCAGAAGGCGATTGACGAGACGGATAGAAGACGAAAGATTCAGTTGGAATATAACCGGCAACATAACATTACGCCGGAGACGATACGCAAGGAGTTGCGTATGACGCTTGCCGAGGAGCTGAATGCCAGGCAGGTTGCCCGGGATGTACTCGAATTCAGCGAGTCGGAGTATGACAGGCAGCAGATTATTACCGAATTGGAGCAGGAGATGTTCGAGGCGGCGGAGAAGCTGGATTTCGAGCGGGCGGCGTTTTTGAGGGACAAGCTGAAAGAGTTGAAAGAGATGCCGATGATGGAAAAGAGCGGTCGGCCGAGGTTTAAGAAGCGCGGAGGAGGGAAAGGAAAATTTAAAAGTTAAAATCTAAAGTTCAAAGTTACAGTTTAAAATTTAAAAGGGGAAACCCCCGTCGCAAGCAACGGGGCTAAACGATTTGGGCGCTGTTACTACGGTGCGTTAATGCGCTGCTGCCGGAGGCCGCGAAGTATTCGTATCTCGTATTTCGTGACTCGTCTCCTTCGACTTTGCTCAGGACAGGGTTCGCCAGTTGAGCCCGGCAAAGCCGGTGGATAATCCTTAAAAAGTATTGCTATTTTGTCGGAAATTCGTATAATCGCAAATCACGACAGCAACGGGGGATTTGCAACAATGCCGTAGGCAAGTGAATTAGAGAATTATTAAGGGACGGCAAGAAATGAATGACAATGATTCAAAGGAAAGCATCATTACTTGCTATAAATGTGGAGCTAAAAACAGAGTTGGTGCCCACTCAGTTTCATTGCGCCCAATTTGTGGAAACTGCAAAGCTCCACTTTTACCGTTTTCCAAGACTTCTAAAATAGAACACCGCCATCCAATCACGTTCTTGGAAGTGATATTAAGCATTTCTATAGTTATTGCTATCGCAGGAGTTTGCTATGCAATGGTACTTACGCCAAAAATTTTGGCGAAGGATTATTCAGAAATTATCGATAAGGAGAAAGAAAAGACTGCTGCGACTAAATTAGAACAGGAGCGACATCTTGCGCAGGTCGAAGACAATCTACAAAAAGAACTCCTCCAGATAAATGCCGAAAAAGTTCGGCTTGAAGCGGCTCAGTATTATGAGAACATCTTTGATGCTCGTCAATCTTTTGAAAAACGCTATGCATTAACACCTCGTGAGAAAACTCAGCTTCGTATGCAAGAGCTCGCAAGCGATTCGACAAAATCATATCATGAAACAGTAATTGCTATTGCAAAAGAAGCATCACCCAAAGGGGCCGATATTCGCATTTCTGAAACTTTGCGTGGGACAGATCTACACATAGACTTTGATATGGACAGTATGACCTCTGGAGAAGGAGGCACAAGAACAAAACACCATACAAAAGAGTCTTTGAAAAAAGAGGTGATTTCTTTAATCTCTAGAGTCACTAACGATGTTTTTCAATTCTGTAAGGACTTAGACCTTGATACAATTCATGTAGGCTGTCTTCATGATGTAAAAAAAGATTATCCAGATGGCAGGAGTCGAGACGAAAATAAGATGTTATATAAAATCGTAATCCAAAAAAATAGAATACCAAATCTCTCAGATAATCCTTTTTTAGATATTTATTCCACTACTCAGTACTTCGAAGTGGAGGAAGATAATTTCTCAGAAATCGAAATCATTACTACGAGAATATGAAGATAACAAAAAAATTAAGTTTTATTCTTTTTCTTGCTCTTCTTATTTGGGGGATACAGGCCTTATATTTGCTTCAGAGAAATACGTCTACGCCTAAGGAGATTACTTCTAAAGCACAACGAGAAAGAATGCGAATCGTCGCTGATTATAAGAATAAGGAGCGAGGGCTTATAAAGGAATATGAGAGGAAGAAATATCAGGCTACAGGAAAGACTGTCTACGACCGTATTTTCAACGAACCTAGCCAGTCTATTATTGAATTAATCCAAAAAATCACAAAAGAATCAATACCAAATAACTGGCATGTTGAAGTTAAAGTTGAAGAATTTACACATTTCATTCTAATTATCTGTCTTCCACACAATGCTCAACGAGTTCCAGTTACTACAATTACAAGTTACTTGAGCCCCCTTCTAAAGTACTGTAGCTCATATCTAACCGATGTTGCCGTATTTGACCGGACGCACAAAGCTTACTTATTCTTCGATAAAGATACGTTGCAGAACCTTAAGAACGCCAAAACTCTGACACCAAAACTAATTGAAAGTATCACACAACAAGGGAAATCATTCACGCGGTTCAATTCCGTAACACTCCAGTGTGAGAATCATGAATCTCACCTATTTTTGCCAGTTGAGGTTGGTGGCTATGGAGGTTTGGTCAGTTGTTATATGCTATTTGATACAGGGGCAAGTATAACTACAGTCTCTAAGGATGTCGCAATTCGTACTGGGTACGAAAACCTCGTAACTGCTCCCCAGAAATCTTTTAATACAGCCAATGGATGGATGTCGTGTCCTATTGTTAGCCGAGTAGTGAATATTGGAGGATTTCGAAAAGAAATTGAAGTTGCTGTGAATCAGAATGACGAACTTAGCCTTTTAGGAATGAATTACTTTAAGGGGATGGAGTACATCGTTGATTTCCAGAACTCTTGCATTTATATTTGGGAAAAATGAAGATATTTTGAGCACTGATCAGTCCCTTTGGCAAACTCAAGATAGGCTGTGATTGGTTCGATTCCGCTTCCGCCTTCACCAATGGTTGCGGCGGAAAGGCGATGCCCGATGCTGCCGGAGGCTGCGATGACCCCGACCCCGATAAACATCATCGGGATCTTCACTGCGCTTCGACTTCGGCCTACGGCCTCAGGAAAAATAAGAATCCGAACTGAAGGATGCGAAAGCAATTTAACTCATCATAAGGAGTAAACTCAAAAAGATATCCGAATCCGCCTACGACAAGTCTTCGGCGAGACAGGCTGGAGGATGCAAAGCAATTGATTAATGATAATAAATTGGCCACGGAGGAGAATACCTAAGATACTTAGGTATTCTTTTAATGTCAAACATAAAACCGCTTTGTAGGAATTCTCGAAGCACAATACCTAAGATACTTAGGTATTGCCTTAATATCAAACATAAATATCAACGAACGTTGGCTTTTTAGGGCGATGAGGAAACCCCGAAGTGTCGGGATGGGGACACAGGGAACAGAAGACAGGAGACAGAAGTCAGAATACAGAAGGACAAAAAAAGACAGGAAATTGATTTGCGAATTCGCCTACGACAAGTCTTCGGCGAGACAAGCCAGAAGCAGCAAATCGATTTGCGATTTAATATTTACGATTTCAGATTTAATATTTGAGAAATAATCCCCAACATAAATACTTCGACCCCGACAAGTCGGGACCCAGGACAGGTTTCGCAGGAATGACAAAAAGAGATTGCCGCCCTTCGACAGGCTCAGGACAGGCGTCCTCGCAATGACAAAATAAATAAATGGTGGGGCAAGCCCCACCCTACAATCTCAATATTGTCTGGGAAATTAAGGCAGGCGAATAGATTTGCGATTTAATATTTACGATTTCAGAAATTAAGCCCTGTAAACCCGCGAGATAAATCACGGGGCTAAATATATTTGAGATCCTTTCCCGGCGCGCCGGGGCTCAGGATGACAACGTCGCCGGAACGGCGACGGCTAAACGACCTCACGTGAAACCTGGGAGAAAATATTTTACCGCCCCCTCACGGTCGCGGCCCTGTAAACCCGCGTGATAAATCACGGGGCTAAATATATTTGAGATCCTTTCCCGGCGCGCCGGGGCTCACCACAGGGAGGAAACAAAAAGTAGTTCGCCGAAGGCGAAGGAGTGAATAAATATCCGAACCCGCCTTTGGTCTATAAAATACCTACGGTGGGTAAACCGAAGGCAGCAGCGAATTGGTGATTGGTAAATGGTAAATTGGTGAATGGTGAATTATTATTTGAGATTGCCACGGCCTTTCGGCCTCGCAATGACAAAATAAATGGTGGGGTTCAGGATGTGCCCCACTCTACAATTGGATATTCGATAATACCCTGTGCTTACGCTTAGGGCTCCGACCAAAGAATGACCCCCAACATAAACCCCGACTCGCCGGGACTCAGAACAGGTTGGGGGCTAACCAAACCCCCCCTGACATATAACCCTGGCGCGCCGGGACTAAACAGCCTTCATTCAATTTGCTTGACTAATTAAGTAATCCCCACTATAAAAGTGGGGGCTTACGGAAAAAAATCAGGCCCTGCCATACAAGATGGCAGGGCTAACCAACCCACGGCGATGCCGTGGGCTAAACGATTTTGAACGATACTTGATATTTCCGCAGCGAGTTAAATAAAATATGAGAGAGAGAGCAATGAAGAGATTGAATATGTGTGAGGTGCGGCCTTTGATAGCGATGGCGGTAGAGGAAGATTACGGGAAGGGCGACCTTACGTCCGAGTTGACGATTGGAAAAAAGGCGACCGCCAAGGCGCAGATAGTAACGCGGGAGGAGATTGTTGTCTGCGGTATGGACATAGTGCGCGAAACCCTGAGACATTACGACAGGAAACTGAAACTTCGAATCTTTCTTAAAGATGGCCAACGGGCTAATGTGGGCGTGAAGCTTGGCGTGATTGAGGGGCCGTTGCGGCCGATGCTGAGCGCAGAGAGGGTGGTCTTAAACTTCCTGCAGCGGCTCAGCGGGGTGGCGACGATGACGTGGAAATTTGTAAGCGCGGTCAGGGGGACGGGAACAAAGATTTATGATACGAGAAAGACGACGCCGGGCTGGCGGGCGCTGGAGAAATACGCGGTGCGATGCGGCGGGGGATATAACCATCGGTTTTCACTGAATGACGCGGTGCTGATAAAGGATAATCATATTGCGCAGCTTGGTAAAAACTTTTCCCCGAAACTCAAGAGAATTGTTGGGGAGGCCCGCAAATTGAAAAAGGCAAAGTTTGTTATGGTCGAGGTTGACCACGTTGATAACCAGCTTAATTACGTTCTGAAGATTCCGGGGATAGACGTGGTGCTTCTGGACAATATGGGGCAGTGGCAGCTTAAGCACGCGGTGGATATGAGAAACAAAATGTGCGGCAAGAAGCCTTTGTTGGAGGCGTCGGGTAATATCACTCTGAATAATGTAATGGCTATCGCCCAGTGCGGGATCGACAGAATCGCGGTGGGCTCGATTACGCACTCGGCCGCTTCGGTCGATATTGGATTAGACAGGGGCAGTGAGTTTTTGATTTGAGAGATGTTCTGGATGATGCCTGCAATGGATATTTTGAAAGAATAAACATTAATCCCCGCCACAAGCAACGGGAAGTAATTTTATATGTCGCAGAGTATTCCAGATCCGCTGCATCCGGACGAGATTAAGAGCGGGCTTGAAACCAAACGTATAGGGCGCGAGGTTCTCGTCTATAAGTGTACATCGAGTACAAACGACGTTGCGTGGGAGTACGCGAAAAACAGCCAGAACAACGGGCTGGCAATTTTTGCAGAGGAGCAAACGGCCGGGCGGGGAAGAGGAGGCAGTAAATGGTTCTCGCCACAAGGGCAAAGCGTCCTTTGCTCTGCCGTTTTGCTTGACAGCAAGCCGGCGGGTGAGCTGCTTATACTGAGTTGTGCTGTGGCCGTAGCCGAGGCAATTGGAAGATGCGGTGGCTATGAAACAAAAATTAAATGGCCTAACGATATAATCCTTAACGGCAAGAAAGTCGGGGGGATATTGCTGGAATCAAGGACAGGTAAAAAAGTCATTGATTACGTCATCGGCATCGGTGTCAACTGCCATCAGAGCAAAGAATTCTTCACAGGCGAATTGCAGGACATTGCCACGTCCATCGACGTTGAGAGTCCTCAAGTATGTGACAGAACCGTTCTTGCAAAAAGGCTACTGATTTCGCTTGATGAGTGGTTGGCTGTGGCGGAGGATTCACGGCAGAAGGTTATTGAACGCTGGGAGCAGCTAAGCACGCAATTGGGTCACAGGGTTACTTTGATGTACAACAAGCGCAGGTTCAGTGGAAATTGTATAGGAGTTGACCCGCAGAAGGGCCTTGTCGTGCAATTAGAACGAGGCGGCGTAAGAATGTTCGACGCGGCACATACAAGCGTTATCAGAAAGTAAAGGTGGGGCAAGCCCCACCCTACATATACTCCAGTAGGACGGAATTAAGGTTTTCCCTGCCATATTTACCTGCTACAATGCCTCATTCGCTGATTGAAAGATAAAGTTGCCGGAAACAGGTATGAGAACCGAGAATTTAATTGAAAAATCATTTGCAGTTTGTGATTGTGGTCTTACGGATTTTCAGGAGACACTGCGAGAACAACAGCAGCTTGTTGAGCAGAGGCGCAATGGACAGGTTGGTGATACGGTCCTGTTAGCTGAGCATCGGCCGGTGATTACATTGGGCGCCCGCCGGCTTATAAACGAGGTTTTAATTAGCCCGGAGGCGCTGGCTGAGCAGGATATCGCGGTGGCCCAGATTCGGCGTGGTGGAGGAGCGACGGCCCATAGTCCGGGACAAATTGTCTTTTATCCCATACTTGAACTGCGAGGAATAAATCTCTCAGTTGGCCAGTATATAAGAGAACTTGAGGCAATCGGGATCGAGCTTCTGGAACAATTAGGCGTTTACAGCGAGCGACGTGAAGGCTTGCGGGGGCTTTGGGTGGGGGGAAAAAAGATCGGCTTTGTAGGCGTACGCGTCTCAAGAGGTATAACATATCACGGTATGTCAATCAATATCCAGAATGACCTGGCAATATTCGATTATATTGTGCCGTGTGGTCTGGAAGGTGTGACAATAACCTCGGTGCTGGCTGAGACGGGTCAGGAACATTCAATGGCCGAGGTCAAGCAAAGGCTATCAGGACTGCTTGGCGAGCATTTTGCCAATGAAGGATTTGTGGAGAACCGGCCGGAGATGGGCAAGATGAGAACGGCAGGTAAATTAGCACCGTGGCTGCGCAGACGTTTGCCGGCGGGCGGTGATTACGAGCAAACCGCTAACATACTAAGCTCGCTTGGGCTGGAGACGATATGCGTAAGTGCCAACTGCCCGAACCGGGGCCAGTGCTGGTCGAGGGGTACTGCGACGGTGCTGATTCTGGGCAATATCTGCACAAGGGGCTGCAGATTTTGTTCTGTGCCGAAGGGCAGACCCAGTATGGTACAGGTCCCTAAGGGGCAAGCAAACGTCGCCCCGTTCGACTGCGCTCAGGGCAAGCTGGCGACGGCTAAACAATCCCTGCCGCCGGATGTTAGCGAGCCTGAAAGAATTGCGGAAATGGTGAAGCAGATGGGGTTGAAGTACCTGGTTATTACAAGCGTTACCCGAGATGATTTGCCCGACGGCGGGGCGAGTCACTTTCGTGACTGTATCAATAAAGTGCGAAGCGAGGTTGCGAATATTGATTTTGAGATACTTACGCCGGATTTTAACGGTTGTCAGGAGAGGGCTCTAAAAATTTTGGGTGAGGCGGGGCCGTTTGTTTTTGGGCATAATATCGAGACGGTAAGTGAGCTATACCCGACGGTTCGGCCCGGCGGTGATTATCAACGGTCGCTAAGGCTGCTGAAATTGGCTGGGCAGAGTTATCCTGATATGCCGATAAAGTCGTCAATTATGTTAGGCCTGGGGGAGGCTGACAAGCAGGTTAAGGGCGTTCTGGAGGATTTACGACGGGCCGGTTGCTCGCGAATTGTCATCGGTCAGTATTTACGGCCGAGTAAAGATGCGCTGCCTGTAGTCAATTATGTCGAGCCGGCCAGGTTTGACTACTGGAAACAGGAAGCGAAGCTTCTGGGTTTTTCGTGGGTATTAGCCTCGCCTTTTGCCCGCAGTTCCTTCCTTGCCGAAGAGGAACAAATGTCGTAAGCTAATGTTTTTACTGGATTTGGTTTTCTGTGTTTCATCCGTCGGCAATTGTGGTTTATAATACTTTTTTTGAGGACCTTCACTGGACTTAGTTTGCTTATGGTGGCACGTTCTAACAAAAAGGGCCCTAAGAAGGGGCGAGGTTCCAACAGGCAGGCAGAGGCCGAGCTTCTGAGCCGTTTTACGGCCGGTGACGAGGAGGCATTCAGGGATATTCTAAATAAATACAAGAACAGTCTATACTCGTTTCTTATGCGCTTCCTGAATCGACGTGACCTTGTTGAAGATGTCTTTCAGGAGACTTTTTTGCAGCTTTATACGAGCCGGTCTTCGTTCGATGCGAGTCGGCCGATTCAGCCCTGGCTTTTCACAATCGCCGCCAACAAGGCCCGAGACGCACTTCGAAAACAACAACGAACGGCAACGGCCAGCTTCGGGGCGATTTCGGATGCGGCCGAGATGTCGGTTGATGACGTCGTTAATACGCTTACGTCTTTCGAGACAACACCTTACGAAGAGGTAGAAAAGGGCGAGAGGGCCGATTTGGTTCGGCAGGTTATAACAGATATGCCGGAGAACCTGCGGGAAATTTTGCTGTTGGCATATTTTGACCAATTTTCTTACAAACAAATGGCCGAGATTCTGAGTATACCTATAGGAACGGTGAAAAGCAGGCTTCATGCTGCCGTTGTATATTTCACGAAGAGGTGGCGGCAGGATTTCGAACAGAGAAAGTAAAACAGGTATGAAGGATTTATCCCGCGAAGAAAAAGAACTCATATTTGATTATTCCATAGGGGTCGCTTCCGAAGAGCAAATCCAGCAGGCCGAGCAGCTTATGGCAAGCAACTCGGCCGCTTCTGATTTTCACTCAAGGCTTAAACAAACATTACAACCTCTTGGGGGTCTAAAAGTTCCATCTTGTCCCGATGAATTAGTGGAAGGTACTATATTCAGAGCTATGAATCTTGGCGCCGACAGCCAGCGTCGGCTTCAACAGTTGATTGAGCATGAGGAACGTCTGCGGGCAGGGAGAGGTCGCGGTTTCTGGCGTAACCTCGTCGAGGTAGCCGCAGTCGCGGCGATAATTATGCTCTTTGCGGGCGTTTCGGTTCCGTCGCTGAGGTCAGCTCGTCAGCGTGCGTGGCAAAATTGCTGCCAGGCACAAATGTCTCGGATAGCCAGGGGGTTTAGTGAGTATGCCTCTGAACACGACGGCGCACTGCCGACGGTGGCAGCCTTTAACGGAGAGCCCTGGTGGAAAGTGGGTTACCAGGGCGCCGAGAACCATTCAAACACCCGGCCTTTGTGGCTTTTAGTCAAGGGAGATTACGTCAATGCGACGGATTTTGTCTGCCCCGGAAGGAGACAAGGCAGGGCAATTCAGTTTGACCAGCGACAAGTGAAACAGCTTGCCGATTTTCCTTCCAGAAAATACGTGACCTACAGTTTCCGAATAGTTTGCAAGTCTTTAAAAAAGGATGGTGCAGGCGGCCCAAGAGTCCTGATGGCGGACCTGAGCCCCGTCTTCGAGCAACTGCCGGAGAACTATTCAAACGGATTGTGCCGACAATTGTGCGATGAGCTGATGAAGTTAAACAGCAGTAACCATCAGGGACGGGGACAGAACGTGCTGCTTAGCGATGGCAGCGTAACTTTTGCCCGGCAAAGAGGAGTTGGCCTTGCGGCTGATGACATATTCACACTGAGAGACAAACAAATCTATTACGGCTCCGAGGTTCCTTCCTGCGAAACAGATACATTCCTTGCACCATAACAATTCGTTACTCGTCGCTCGTTACTCGTATCTCGCTTAAAGCAGAATCGTTTTAACTGCCTTATTGCCAGCACAACTCAGGAGGGTCCATATTGCAGGTTAGCCATTCGGTAGCCATTATGGCAAAGTCCTGCAAATCCACTTTGCAGTCTTTATTAATATCACTTAAAGCCCATTGGGTACAGGCACCTGCGGTGATAGTCAGCTCATAGGAACCTGTTTGGCCGTTAAAACCAGCCACTCGGATGTAGTAGCGTTTGCCTTTTACCATATCCAGGATTATCTGAGAATCCGTAGTCTGTAGGTCATAGTCATCGTTACAGGCAAGCTCGTTTCCGCCGCAGGCGTTAAAGACGGCAAGTGTAGTATCAAAGTTATCACTGCCGACGATGATTGTATATTCTCCTCCTGCCAGCGGCTCGAAATAGTGCCAGACATCCGCAAAATCGTTATAAGCACAGCTTGTCAAATCGTCTCCCATCATATCATAGTTCGAGCCGTAGCAAATCTGGCCTAATTGGACTTCGGGTGCATCCTGGCATTGGTCATTAAATATGTATATCCATAACTCCTCGCCATTTGTACCGTCGTCGGCCCTGAAAAATAATGAGCCGTTTACGTTCGCCAAACGCGAAGGAGATGAGTCTGCTGTTCCCGGTTTAATATCCATTACCATAACCGTGCCTGCTTCTGTTCCGTCGCTTTTCCATAGCTCACGGCCGTTTGCGTCGTTAGCGGCACTAAAAAACAATGTGCCATTTACATTTGTCAGATATGCCGGATTTGAGTTAGGCAAGCCTGGTTGTATATCCTTTACCATAGCTGTGCCTGCCTCGGTGCCGTCGCTTTTCCATAACTCGATGCCATTTGTACCATCATCAACCATGAAAAATAATATACCGTCTATGTTCGTCAAGTAACCGGGAGACGAGTTCCCCGTGGGATTTATATCCTTTACCATAACCGTGCCGGCCTCGGTGCCGTCGCTTTTCCATAACTCGACGCCGTGTGTGCTTTCATAGGCCCCGAAAAATAGTTTGTCGTTTATATTTGTTAGGTTGAAAGGGGTTGAGCTTCCCGATGGATTTATGTCCTTTACCATAACCGTGCCTGCTTGGGTTCCGTCGCTTTTCCATAACTCGTTGCCGTTTGTATCGTCAGCGGCTTGGAAAAATAGAGTACCGTTTACATTCGCTAGGAAACTAGGACCTGAGCCTAAAAACCCTGGATTTATATCTTTTACCATAACTGTTCCGGCCTCGGTTCCATCGCTTTTCCATAGCTCAGTGCCATTTATGCCGTCATAAGCTTGGAAAAATAACATGCCGTTTATGTTCGTCAGTTCGTAAGGAGCTGAGCTTACCAGTCCTGGATATATGTCCTTCACTATAACTGTACCAATCTCGGTGCCATCACTTTTCCATAACTCATTGCCATTTGTACCGTCATCGGCCCTGAAAAATAACGTTCCGTTTACATTCATCAGGTATTCGGGAAACGAGGTGGATCCCCCCGGATATATATCCTTTACTATAACCGTTCCGGCTTCGGTCCCGTCGCTTTTCCAAAGCTCATTACCATGCATGTCGTCGTTGGCCCTGAAAAATAATATGTCGTTTACATCCGTCAGCCACGCCGGAGGAAAGCATTCCGTTCCCGGGTATATATCCTTTACCATAACCGTACCTGCCTGGGTTCCGTCGCTTTTCCATAACTCCTCGCTGTTTGTACCGTCGTCGGCTTGGAAAAGTAATGTGCCATTTATATTCGTCAGCTCCCAAGGACACGAGCCTGCCAATCCCGGATTTATATCCTTCAGCATATATGGTTCAGCGGCGTGTGCGGCGGCGGCAAACGGAAATAAGAAGACAAGAATTGTTAGGCAGCCTTGGCATATAAATAGGGATAATTGTCTTTTCATTTTCTACTCCTCCGAAAATTTGTGTGTTGTTACGGGCCTGTTGTTTGGGATGGTTATAACAATTGTCTTTTACAGGCCATTTGAGCACATACTTTGTAAATCATATACTCATACTCTAAAAAAGTCAAGGAAAATTATTTATAATGGCAAATCAGTTTAGTTTAATGATTAGTGAAGCCGTCATTATCCTTAATCAATTAAAGTTCTTGCCTTTGGCGAGAATTGGGGAGATAATTTTTGGAGTTCCTCTTGCCGCTCATGCACCAAAGAACAGAATTTTGGTCTCCACAGGACGCCTGACGGTGGGGACAGGCAAGCGGAAAAGAATAACCTCCACTATAAAAGTGGGGGCTAACCAACACCGCGATAAATCGAAGAGAAAACCCCCTAATAAATTAGGGGGGTAAATATTTTTGATTCCGCATTCCACCATAGGCGGATTTTCAACAAGTGTGGAATGACAGGAGTGTAAATTGGACAGCTTTTCTACCCCTACGTCAGAAAATAACGTGAAAATAATCGGCAACAAGGTCATCGAGAATCTGTTGGCTCGAAAAGAGTATATGATGTACAGCGACCAATGTTTGCATTATGCGGAAGTATGCACGGCTGTTGGGGCGCTGCGATTTGCACAAAAGGCCGGCAACAAAGAGCTCATCAGCAGGATTGTCCGCCGATATGATAAGCTCCTCGAAGATGGAAACGTTTTTATCTCCCGTGAGTCGCACGTTGACCGAAACGTTGTGGGAATCCTGCCGATGCAGATATACATAGCGACCGATGACGGGCGTTATCTCGAACTTGGTTTAACGTTTGCAGACGGTCAGTGGGAAAAGACCCGCGAAGACGGCCTGACAGAACAAACCCGCTGGTGGGTCGATGATATGTATATGGTTGGGATGCTTCAAATTCAGGCCTACCGGGTAACAAAGGAGGCTAAGTATGCTGGCCGGGCGGCGCTTCAGCTAAGCGCTTATTTGAAGAAACTTCAGCAGCCGAACGGCCTATTTTTTCACGGGCCGGATTTTCATTTTTACTGGGGTCGCGGAAACGGTTGGGCGGCTGCAGCGATGGCGGAGGTTCTAAAATCGCTTCAAGCCGGGCATAAATTGCGGCCTGAGATTGTAAGCGGCTATAAAAAGATGGCTGTCTCGTTGCTGAAATATCAGTCGGATAACGGGATGTGGCGGCAATTAGTTGATAATGAGGATTCGTGGGCTGAAAGCTCCGGCACAGGTATGTTTGCTTATGCGCTGGCTGTGGGGATTGAAAACGACTGGCTGGATGAAAGAGAGTATAGGCCGGCTGTGGCCAAGGCCTGGAAGGGCCTTTGTGCCCATTTAGACGAGGAAGGCAATATCGGCGAGGTTTGTGTCGGTACAGGCCAAAGTAATGATATCGAACACTATTTGAATCGGCCGCGTACCGCGGGGGATTTGCATGGACAGGCGCCGTTTCTGTGGTTAGCGGACGAGATACTTGCTGTGTAGATGGCAGTGGCGGATAGTTAAGAAAAAAGGCTGGGGCGTTTTAAGCTCCCAGCCTTTTATTTCATTTTGAATAACTGAAAAGCAGTTTACCAGCGCCAGTAGCTAAACGGCCATCGTCGGAAGGGCCGTGGGGCAATTATTCTAACGGTGTCGGTGCCGTGGAAATATTGGCCAGGCTCGAGCAGATAGCCGAGGGCTTGCAGTTCCACCAGCCCATTTTCAGGGAGAGCATCCATTAATTCGGCCTTATTAAAGAAGGCAAAGACATAAGTTCGTCGGTAGAATCGTCCACGACTTTGAATAACAAATTGACGTGTCGCTTTTATACCGCCGGGGTAGAGAATAAGCGGCTCGCTCTCGTCAACCTGTTCTTTGGTAATACCTTGCGGCAAATGTATCCAGGCCATTATTCTTGGCTGACGGTTTTTACGGTTAATCACGCGGGGCCATATCCCAAGGTGGGCTTCGCGTTGGATGGTCTCGTATGCGCCCATATCAATTCTTCCGCCATTGATACGGGGATTACCATCGAGGTCTGTTTCATTCGGCTCAGGTATGTAGTTTGGGTCGCCGGCATTAATGCAGGGCGAGCCCGGCAGCAAATGATAATCACCTTCTATCCAAATATCATCATTAGCATCTGCTGGTGTCCCATTTGGGTCCCAGTAGCCCGGCTCAATAAATAGCGGATCAACATCGATATTGCCTTCGCCAGACCAGCCCCCCTGAACATCGCTGTGAGTGACCGTGATTGTTGAGCCATCCCTGTTAGATATTTCGTTGCCCCCATCGGCGAGGATACAGTTAATAATCCCAACATTGCTTGGATGCGACATGTTTGGGTAATTGCAAGTCAGAGCATTTCCTGTGTTTGATGAATTTGCATTAAATATACAGTTAGTAATATTCAAATTAGTGGAGAAGCATAAAATTCCACCGGCATTATTCGCAGAATTTCCAGTGAAAATGCAGTTAGTAATCTTTTGATGGCCGTAACGGCAGAAGATTCCGCCAGCTCGGCTTGTTGCTAAGTTACCGCTAATTATGCAGTTGGCCATTGTCAGATTACGGTAGTCACAGTAGATTCCAGCGCCATTTTCCGTTGTGTTTTGGTTGATTACACAGTCGGTAATTATCGCTGTACTGGAATATGAGTAAATTCCCCCTTTATTTTCGCTTATAGTGCTGTTGGTAATTGCCGTGTTACAAAATTTGAAGGTGATTCCAATACCCTTATTTCTGCTTACTGTGCAATTGGTTATTATTGGTTCGGCATTTCTGCAGTAGATGCTGCCGCTGCCACCACCGTAAAATTCAAGTTCGCTACCTGTGATGGTGCAGTTGGATATCATCGGGCTTCCCTCATCACAGTATATACCACCACTGTAGGAATATGCCGAATTTTCACTTAATTTACAGCCTGTAATTTTCGGGCTGCTTTGATAGCAATAAATTCCACCACCTCTCCCAGCAGACGCTGTGTTCCTACTAATTATACAGTTGCTTATCGTAGGGCTGCTTCCCAAGCAGGAGATTCCACCACCATCCTTGACATGCCCATTTGTGATGGTAAAGCCATCAACAATTGAATTGGCATCTTCGCCGCTGTGGAAGTAGAAGCCCCTGTTAGGGTCGCTGTATGTGTCGTTACAGTCTATTATGCAGTTCTCTGGGCCATTTTCGGATTTAACCGTAATGGCTTTACCAAGAAAATCAATATCTCGATTGCCGAGACCGGTATAAGTACCATCGGCTACGAGGACAGTGTCACCGTCAAAGCATTTATCAATCGCTTCCTGAATTGCTGGATACTGGCTGGGAACCAAAAAGGTTTCGCCAATAATTCTCCCTTCGATTACCAGTGTCGCTGAGTCAATGTGGCCGATTGGATTATTTGCTGTGCACCAATTTAGGGGGCGATATAATATTTTGTCGAACCAGATTGTAATGCTCCCTTGTCCGTCAAAAAGCCAATGCCAAGGAATGGGAGGGTCAGTATAAACCAGGTAGTTAGGGTTCACACGCAAGATTTCAGGTGCTTTAGATAATACTTCAATTGCCTCTTCGACCATAATATTTTGCGGGAGCTCGACTTTGCTTAAGCCCGGAACGATCGTAAACGAATGTGTTACCGTCCCACCACCGTATGAAGCCAAAATTGCGTTTTTTTCATCGATTGTCAATGTGCTGTCTGCAAATGTCACAAGTAGCTCACCGGACAAATAGTTACATTCTTGCAATGGTAAGTGTACATTGAAAGGCTCCGGATTTGGATAAGTTGCTGCTCCTGCAGGTACATAGCAGGCATTCGCACCACTCAATTTTACAACAAATTTACCATCTACGGGCCATGTACTATTAGAGTCTGCACATAGAGTGACCTTTTCGGCTGTAATCGTTCCCGACAAATCGATATATACGTTGTATATCCATCTGAAAGCAACCCCAAGGTCGAATTGCGTTGTCCACTCTTGGCCCGAGTTGTACTGTCCCTCGCAGGCCAGTGGTATCTCAAAAACTGCCGCTTCGACCATGACGAAATCACAAAGTAGCAACACCGCTATAAACGGTTTTATAATTTTATGCTTCATTTTTTTATGCTCCTAAGCTTTTGTAATGTACACAGCTATTTAACAATGGTAACCGCCAAGTTTAGAAGGCAGGGGCAGTATTGCGAAGGCGATTTGTAAGGCAAAGATAAAAAATATGATATAACCTTTTCAGCCCTGCCTTCATTTCTTAATGAAATACAAACTTGACACAAAGGAGTGGATTATGCAAGAAAATTCTTCGACTTTTAGAGAGAAATTCGCAAAATTATTGTTGGAACCTTATATTGCGTTATTAAGGCAGATATGGGCGTTTCTTTTGAGCCTTTCAAGGCCGATGCGGATGAGAGATGAGCCGGCTAATTCGGTGTTAAACGTTTTCCTGTCCCATTGCAGAATCTGTTGCAAATCGAGCCATTTCCACCGGCTGTGAAATTCCAAATCTTTGTTAGCCAGTACCGGGGCGTCTTTACTATAAGGGCAGGCAAGTATGCACTCGTCACAGCCGAAGAGATGAGCGCCAATCTTTTTAGCTAAATCAAGCGGTATCTCGCCCGCGTATTCAATCGTCAAATAGCTGATGCACTTGTTGGCGTCAAAGTTGCCGTCAGGTCTTAGTGCGCCTGTAGGACAGGCGAATATGCATTTATCGCAGTTCAAACAACTCACAGAGTTTGAAACAAGAGATTCTTCGCTTCCGCCTTCGCTAAGGCTACGGCGGACAAGTCGCTCAGAATGACAGATGTACGATTTGTCGGTCGGTAGTTTTAGTGTTGTTATTATTTCACCCAGCAGGATTTGCGGCCCCAGGTGAGGATTAATGAGGATATGATTTTTTCCGATGAAGCCGAGGCCTGCCCGTGCGGCCAGGGCCCTTTCAGCCAGCGGCGCTGAATCGACACAGCACTTAAATCGGCAGGGGGCGCCGAGGGAATTACTTATAAAATCGGCCAGCTTATATAACCTTTCTTTCATAAAATCGTGGTAGTCCTGATAAAGGGCGAAGTTCGCGATTATGCCGGCCGGCTTGGCAGCCGGCGGCGGTTCTGGATAAATGGGCGGTTTGTAATTCAGGCCTACACAAATTACGGACTGCGCATTTTTCAGGAGCCTGGCGGGATTGATGCGCTTTTCGAGGTTTTTGTACATATAGTCCATTCGGCCGGCCAGGCCTTCTTTAAGCCAGTTTGAAATATAATCGGCCTGCCCGGCTTCGATTGGCTCGGCGGTTGTGATACCGGCCAAATCGAAACCTAATTCAAGGGCCTTTTGTTTGATTGCTTCGGATAGATTCATTATCAGTGATTATACAACAAACCACCTTTTGAATTCGCGGCAAAAATGCAGGAAAAGACGTTACTTCGGGTCTGCTTTTTTATTTCAATCTTAAACTGAATCTGATAGAATCCGGCTGGGATTACAGTAATTATATTGCTCTGTAGAAATCGTATTGAGTCCCGGCATGCCGGGATAGAGCGTCCAGATAAATTAGGATTAGCGGCCGAGGTCAGGAAATCTATTGAAACCAGATTTCTCCACTTCGTTCGCCCCAATAAATTGGGACTCACTACGGTCGAAATGACAGGGCTTCTATGTTTGCCCCGACCAGCTTTGTCCGCCACTTTAGTGGCGAGACTTCGCCGAGGCGAGTAAATCGGGAGTAGAAATGACATTGTTTCTACACAGTATAATTATATGAAAAGTTTACAGAAATGGCAGGAAGCGATATGGCTGATGGAATAGTTGGTATAATCGGCGGGACGGGTCTGGGCGATGCGCTGGCCAGCGAGGTGAGCGGGGCCGAGCTTCACGACTTCGATACGCCGTTCGGCAGGGTGAGCAGTCCTGTCCTCATCGGCACAATCGGCAATAAGCAGGTAGCATTCCTTAATCGGCACGGCGAAGGGCACAGGCTGTCTCCAAGTGAGGTTCCCTTTGCGGCAAACATTTTTGCTCTAAAGAAGCTCGGCGTAACGTCGGTGATTGCGAGCGGCGCGGTTGGTTCACTTCGCGAGGAGATTCGTCCGAGAGAGCTGGTAATTGCTGAGCAGGTCATCGATAAGACGTTCCGACGGCAGGGCACATTCTTCAGTGGTTTCGGCGCAGTACATTGCGAGCTTAGTTCGCCGTTTTGTCAGAGGCTCAGAGGAATACTTCTGGCGACGGCAAGGGAAGTCGATGTCAAGGTGCATAACGGCGGGACATATGTATGTATGGAAGGGCCGCAGTTCTCAACGCGGGCAGAATCGCTTATGCACCGCAGCTGGGGCGGCGATTTGATAGGTATGACGGCTATGCCGGAGGCCAGGCTGGCGCGCGAGGCGCAGATGTGTTATGCGCTGGTGGCACTTGCAACCGATTATGACTGTTGGCGGGCCGGGCGGCAGAAGGTTACAGATAAACAAGCGCTTCTCAGCGAGATAATGGAGAACCTGCAAGCGGCAACGAATAACGCCGTTAAGCTCGTAAGGGCCGTTCTGCAAAGCGAGGCTGGGCTGTGCTCGGATGAGTGCCCCTGCAGGAAATCTTTGGAACTGGCCGTGTGGACGGAACCGGGCCAGCTCAATCAGGAAACAAGAGACAGGCTGGACGTGCTTTTTAGATAGGCTCCAACTCCTGTAGATTCGACAAGTTCACTACATAAGGAAGGTTCATAGTCCTGCGATGAGAGACCAGTTAGATTTCGATATTATTGTGATAGGAGGGGGGATAGTAGGGCTCGCTTCAGCGTACAAGATTGGACTGCGTCACTCGAATATTCGCATTGCAGTGCTCGAGAAAGAAGGGCAGGTTGCGAGCCATCAGACGGGGCGTAATTCCGGAGTTATTCATTCGGGACTTTATTATAAACCGGAGTCATACAAGGCCAGGACCTGCGCGGAGGGAAGGAAAGAGTTAATAGCATTTGCGCAGGAACACAATATAGCTTATAAGATTTGCGGGAAAATAATTGTCGCGACGGAGAGAAGCGAGCTAGATAATCTCGAAAGAGTTTTCGAGAAAGGCCTTGAAAATCAAATTGAGGGTATTCAGAAGATAGGCCCGGACGAAATCAAAAAAATAGAGCCTTTCTGTCAGGGTATATCAGCAATACACGTGCCTTATGCGGGGATTATTGACTTTGTCGAAGTAGCGGAGAAGATACGTAGTTTGCTGGAGACAGGTAGACGGGACAGAAAGGTTTATACCTCGTGTGAAGTGAAGGGACTGAACAGGTATAAGGATGGAGTGGAGGTTGTGGCCGACGGCGGACGAATAAGGGCTCGATACATTATCAATTGTGCCGGCTTGCAGTCCGACAGGATAGCGAAGATGGCGAGAGTCTGGTGTGGTGTGAGGATAGTACCCTTTCGGGGAGATTACTATGAATTGAATCAGGGCGCGGCAGAGAAGGTAAAAGGCCTGATTTACCCGGTGCCGGACCCGGATTTGCCGTTTCTGGGCGTTCACCTTACCCGTACGATACAGGGAAAGGTTGAGTGCGGGCCGAACGCGGTGTTGGCGTTCAAAAGGGAAGGTTACGGCAAAAAAGATTTCAGTTTTAAAGATTCGTGGGACGCTCTTACTTACCCGGGGACGTGGTTGATGTTTATGCGGCACTGGCGATATGGATTTGAAGAATATAAAAAATCATTTTCAAAAAATTATTTCCTCAAACAGCTTCAGAAGTTTATTCCTTCGCTGCGGGCAGAGGACTTAAGGCCGGGTACATCGGGCGTTCGTGCGCAGGCACTCGGGCCGAACGGCGAGCTTGTCGATGATTTTAGAATACAAAGAGATGAAAATACCATCCACGTTCTAAACGCGCCCTCGCCTGCGGCAACGGCATCGCTGGCTATCGGGGAGGCAGTGAATAAAATGGCTACAAAACATTTCAGTCTCTGAGATTACATCATATAAACATTTCGCATAGGCGAATGTAAAGTGTAAAATGCAAAACAAGAAACCATAGCTTAAAACTCAAAACTATAGTGGAGAGAAATTAAGAATGAGGAAACTAATTCTTTGTTTGGCGATTATTTGTTTACCTGGTGGGTGCGCTGAGGGAGACAAAGAGGCGGGGCGCGGTTATAAGGGATTCCCTGTTGAATTGCAAACGCAGGGCCGGGAGCCAATACCTATCAAGATTAAGGCAGAGGATAAAGAGCCGATACCTGTTAAAGTACAGTGGCAGGAGGGTGAAGGAAGAACTGTAAAAGTAGAAGTGAAGAGTGATAAAGTATTGCCTGTCAAGTTAGAGCTTCAAGACCAAAAAGCGTTTCCTGTGAAAATGGAGCTGTCACAGGTTGCTTTTGTGTTTATAGCAACTTTTGGAGCGGTAATTTTAATTATTGTTGTTGTCACTTGTATTGCAGTTATACGTACAGCCTGCAGTGTCAAAGCAGTTTCCCAATCGGTCGATGCTATCAAAAAGGTCCAACAGCAGCGAGAAGCAGGGCGATTAAGCGGCGAAAATGGATAAATGAGCAGGTATCGAGCCGATAGTTTGTTTGGGCAGGCCGAAGAAGATAGGGACGGTTACCAACATATTATTCGTGTGGCGTTCGAGGCGGGGGTGGATAGCGAATTCGATTATGCCGTGCCGGACGAGATTTGGCCGATTGAAGCGGGTCGGCGGGTAGAGGCGCCGTTTGGGCGTAATAATAAGGCTGAGATTGGCTTTTGTGTCAAAGCAGATGTGCCGGTGGGCGAATCATACGCTGCACGAAAAAAAGAAAGACGGCTGAAACGTATAATAAAACTTGTGGATGCACAGCCACTGCTGGACGAGGGTCTTTTAGCTTTGGCGCGGTGGGTCAGCGATTATTATGTATGTCCTTTAGGGCAGGTGCTCTCGGCAATGGTTCCCGCGGCGGTAAAGAAAGGTGCGGGCGCCAGGACGCAAAATTATGTATATCTTGCAATTCAAGCCGGACAGCCGGACGAAGGTTCTAAACATCGTCTAAGCAAAAAACAAAAACAGATTGTTCAGTTTCTGCAGGAAAGAGCTGCCTTTACGCCCTCCGCCGCTGTAGAGCGCAGGGGGCTTCTGGATGACGTTGGTTGCAGCGAGGTGCCGTTGAAAAGGCTGGCCGAGAAGCAGATTATCAAGACCACCCAGCGAACAATACTTAAGGCCCTGCCCGCGATACCGGAAGGGATGGCGATATCGACAAATGAAAGGATAGTGCTTAATGCCGACCAGCGAAAGGCTCTGGGTCATATTACTGCCGGGATAAATCCACAGCGGTTCGGCGTTACGCTTTTGCACGGCGTTACGGATAGCGGCAAGACGGAGCTTTATATAAGGGCGATTCAGGAGGTACTAAAACAGGGAAGAGGGGCGATTGTGATGCTGCCGGAGATTGCTCTTACCACTCAGACCATTCAGCGGTTCAGCAGCCGGCTTGAGCGAATCGCGGTAATGCACTCGGGCCTAAAGGGGCCTCAACGGAACGTTCAATGGCAAAATATCAGGGCCGGTGAGGCCGATGTTGTTATTGGGGCGCGCTCTGCGGTTTTTGCGCCGCTGCCAAGACTGGGTCTTATCGTGATTGACGAGGAGCACGAGACGAGTTACAAGCAGGATACAACCCCGCGATATAACGGAAGGGACGTGGCCATCAAGAGGGCACAGCTTCAAGGTGCGCATTGTATTCTCGGCACGGCAACACCGTCACTCGAGACGATTTTAAACTGCCGGCGTAAGAAGTACTTTTCTGTTGTGCACCTGCCGAAAAGGGTGAAGAATCTGCCGATGCCTGAGATGAGGCTGATAGATTTACGAAAGAGTGGTTTTCTGCGGAAGCAGTTTGGCCTAATCAGCGAGCCCTTGGAGCAGCAATTAAGGCAGGTCCTGCAAAAGAATGAACAAGCCATTTTGCTTTTGAATCGCCGGGGCTACAGCAACTTTATATTCTGCCCGCGATGCAAACACACGCTGCACTGCCGAAACTGCGATGTTACACTTACATTTCACAAATCGAGGCTGCCGAGCGGCGGGGTATGGGCCGAGCGGGAAACTGTAAAGGGCAAACACATAGCCTCCGGCTATGCGCTCTGTCATTATTGTCTGGCCCAGACGTTAGTGCCGGAGCGATGTCCTTTGTGCGGCACAGGGATGGTGATGTTCGGCCTGGGTTCCCAACGGCTTGAAGAGGAAATTTCGAATAAATTTCCGTCTGTTCGCTTAACCCGCTTGGACAGCGATTCGATGCGGGCGCAGGATTATTACAAAGTGCTGCGTGATTTCAGCATTGGGCGGATTGATATTCTGGCCGGGACGCAGATGCTGGCTAAGGGCCTGCACTTTCCGAACGTAACACTCGTGGGAATCGTTAGTGCCGATACAGCATTGTGGGTACCCGACTTCCGCGCAAATGAACGAACGTTTCAGTTGATTTCTCAGGTGGCAGGCCGAGCAGGTCGATCTGTCAAGAAAGGCGTGGTTTTCATTCAGACGTTTCTTCCAGAGCAGCCCGCGATACAGTTTGCCCTGAAGCACGATTATGATGGATTCGTCCAGGCCGAGTTGAGACAGCGGGAAAGCTGCAAACTTCCGCCTTTCTGGCGGCTGGCCGTTATCGGGATGCGGGACGCAAAATATGAAAAGCTCACCGCAGCGGCCGAGGCAATGCGGCAGAGTATTGATACGATACTCAGCCAGGACGGATTCTGTGTTACCGTGCGTGGGCCTATGCCGGCACCAATCAGCCGAATACAACGTTTTCACCGAATGCAGATAATTCTGCAGGCTCCGGATGCCGGGCCTATTCAGCAGTTGCTTGCCCGACTTCGGGCTTTGGGGTCTATCCGGCCGGCCGTCAAGGTGGCTATCGACGTGGACCCGGTGAGTCTATTATAGATTGCCATCTAACCTGCCACAGGAGAGTAAATACTGACTGATTGGAAAGATTGTATCTGTGTATTACGTTTATACACTTCAAAGTCTAAAAACCAAGAAGCTATTATCGGGCATACCGAGAGCTTAGCTCGCAGGATTATATAATATTAAGGTTAGTGTTTTAGAGTGGTATACAGTTTGAAAGCAGCAACAGATTAATAGAAATGAAAGTCTCTTGTAATTCAGGAGTTATTTTGATATATTATGATTATGGCTTTTCGGGGAGTAGCTCAGCTTGGCTAGAGCGCTGCGTTCGGGACGCAGAGGTCGCAGGTTCAAATCCTGTCTCCCCGATTCGCCACAGGCGATCTTAGGGGGTAGTTCAGTTTGGCAGAGCGTCCCTTAGGGAAGGTCGCAGGTTCTATCGTAAGGCGACCTCCGGAAAATCCTGTCTGGCCGATTCAAGCGGGGCGAAATGGCTGAAAAATAAAGCTATCTCGGTGGTTTGGAACCCAGGCGTACCACTGAACCTAACTGTTTATTAAAGTAGTTACAAAAGAATTCAATGCCTTAGAGCCTATTCTTGTAGTCTTGGTTTTCTTTTGCTGCTGCTTAATAAATTGTATCACTAACTGGGTCAATATTGCGCCCGGCCTGGGATAAGCGGCCACAATATAATGAGGTCCCGGCTGCGATTCACCCGCCTCCTGTTCCAATTCAGCCCGAAGGTTATCCGGAGATATTAATGAATTTCCATACTTGAAGATAACCTTGTCCATTGCCTTATATACCTCTTTACTTTCTTTAACCATGCCATAGTAATCAAGAAGCTGGGCAAAGACATAATTGGAAGTTGTATAGACGTCCTGTCCCTGTTCCGATTCGACCTGGCCACCGTCCTGGGTTCTGCACATTGCCCAGCCCATGAGAGTACGGTTATTATCATAAATCGTCTTTAGGATTTTTTTAGCCCTGTCCTCAGAGATGAAAGATTTTTCTCCCATTGCGAGCATTGCCCATAAGGCATCTAATTGATTGAGCCAGACATCAGTATTTGCTTTTCTCGTTTTTGGGTCATAACAGGTTACATAATACTGCAATCTCCTGCCTTTCTTATTTTTCTTAACTCTCCATAATTTATCAAATTGTTCATAGGCTTTTTCAAAACTTTCTTCATATTCTTTCCTGGCAGAAGTATCTTTCATCATATCAGCCATTATGCACATAGCTTTACAACCGGCCATAAAAATAGTTGCATCATAGGCGTCCACACCGAAAAGAGGCAAGTTATCAAAAGTATTTTTAACTTCACCGGGATTGCTCTCGGGCACACCGTCTCCGTCAAGATCAAGCTCTTTTAAATAGTCAAATCCGAATTTAAGAGTCTTCCAGTTCTTCTTTAAAAATTCTTTATCTCCAGTAAACTTTACGTTACGTAGTACTCTTGTTGCCAACTTGGGGAAAAGGTCGACCCAATAGTTGTCATTGTACCAGGCATAATCGCTGACATTACGCAGAGGATGGCCTTTCGGCAAAGCGCCTACATCATGCGACACAGCACCTTTAATCTTAATAACATCTTTTATCTGGGTCAGAGACCTGCCCTTGTATTCTTCAGGATGTTTTTCGAAATGCTTTCTGTAATCAACAAAGGAGGCGTGCAAATGATAATAACGTTTTTTGGTATTTTCTGCCTTTATGGAATTAATGAAACTCTGGCAGAGCTCTTTTTCAATATTGGGGAAGAGTATAAGCAGCACCATTGAATACCAATCCACATCCGATGGGTCAATATAGGCGTAATCGAAACATTCGAGGAACCTTGCCCTTTCATTGCCATTCTTGTCTTCGACCCAGACCGCGGCATTTGACAACGGGAAACTGAACTCGTTAAGAATCAGCCTGGTCAGTCTCAAGGCCCCGGCCTTATCACTCTTATAAGACGGGCTTCGATATATCAGGTTAAATATCCTGCTCTGGATGGCTGTCGTACGCTTAAGCCACTTTTGATAATTATTCAGGGCGACTTTTGCCATATTCACGGCCCTGCTTTTCGCGTTCTTAAAGCTCCTTAGGTATTTACGGTCGAATTCTTTGCCGTCGATAAACCGCTGTTTGGGAAAATCAAGAACAACCGCATAAGGTATCTTTATTGTTGCTTTCGGTTTTAACGTGAAGGAAACACTTACCGCTGCTCCGTAATCCTGATTAGGCAGGGGTGCTCTTTTTATATAAAAACCGCTACCATCGTCATTCAGTAATAAATCCTGTTTTAGAAAATTCAGGCAAAAGTAAGGATTTGTGTCTATCTTTATGCCTTTGGTTTTAGGTACAGCGATTACCATTCTGTCCTTACTTTCCCTGCTTGCCATAACCACACCTCTTATACCTGCAGAGCTGAAGTCTTTATGCACTTGGCCTTTTACCGGCGCTGCGCATGCATAAACCGTGTCCTGGTCCGTCGGTTTTAATTCCTTTTCCTGAAGATTCACAAGCGACGGCCGGGGGATAACGAGAGTAATTTTCCTCGCCTTGTTACTTGAATTTTTTATTTCATATTCCTCAACACCAACGGGCATCAGGGCCTGGTTATTTCCGTACAGGAAGGGAGAAACCAGTCTTCTTGTAACACTGACCCCGCTAAGTTTATATGCAATTTCCAGTGAAGGCGTAGCTATAGAAATCGAGATGTTCTTTTCGGCAAGAGGAGGATGATAATAATTTTTCAAGGCAGGTACATCATAAGGCCCCTCTACTATCTCCGGGTCTCTTCTGGTCAGCATAGTAGTTCTATTGTCGATACGGATAAACGGGGCGGAGGCGAATTGAATGGCGTTCTGATTCAGCAAAATCAATCTGCCTGCATTGTTAAGCCTGTTGTACAGGCCGTCGGGAGATATTCCTATCGAGCAGGTAGGAGCGCCCTGAAGGGCAATGGTGTGAGGGAATAAAAGGGTTTTTGAAATTCCCTGAAAATGGACCGTCATTTTATTATCGACGTAAATCCTAGATATTTGCGCTCCTTTAATCTTAAAAACGTCGCTTATCTTCAAACCGCCCTTCGGCAGGGTCCCAGCTTTAGGCATTTAACATCTCCTCTTGTTCAGGTTACGTCTTCCTTTTGTCGTTTGCGACTTACTTTTCGCCGCCCATCCTTCATTTGCATCTTTTACGAAACCTTAATTGATACAATATAGAAATCGGCTTTTCAAGCGTTTTTTTAATCCGAGATACTACAGGTATACCAACACGATTATTATAAAAAAAGCCACCGCTACCTTGCCTGCAGCGGGGGCTCTTAATTTACACTTTTATAAAATCAAGGATTTTATGTGTTGTTACTTATGGGCATCTTAGTTGATTTTGAAGGCTTGATTTTTCCGAACAGTAGGTCGACCGAGGCCCTTATGGAATCGGGTGAGCCACTGAAATTACAGACCACAGCATCAGCCTCTTTTGTTACGCCTTCTATATAAGGATTGTTGGTCATAACAACAACGGTATGACCGGCGTCTTTGAGTTTCTTTACCAGCTCCTGGTTATTGCCTCTCTTCTCAATTCTTGCGTAATAGTTGGTCATAACAACAAGGTCGGCCTGCTTGGCAAGCTCGAGGGCCTCTTCAATATCTTCATCGGTCGCGTGAAAATCCGTATCATCCACAATTAAATTAGAAGTATAACTTGTCATTGCCTCACAGAACATATGGGGATGGCTGTAAGAATCCTTTCCGAGGAATTCGTAGGGAATTAACTGTTCAATGACCAGCGTTCTCTTGTTTTTATTCAATGGCAGCAGTTTTTTGTCATCGCGTACTATCATAAGGGCCTTTTCGGCGACGTCCCAGGAGAAGTCTATTACCTTTTTGTCCCTGACGATTTTGCGTGTCTTTTCCGGGTCCATTTTACCCGCCTTTTCGAACAGGCCCTGGTCATACTTCATATTCAAAAGGCGCCTGACGGCATCGTTGAGTCTTTCTTCGGGCAGCTCGCCATTCTCGACGGCACGTTTAATTCCAAAAAAGCACTGGGTCCTGGATTCATCGTCGGCCTTAAGCAGGATTGTATCTACACCGGCGTTCAATGATATTATGCAGGCCTGCGGAAGCGGCCACTTTTTAAGGATAGCAGCCATACCAATAGCGTCGGAAACAATAACACCATCGAAGCCTAATTCATTTCTTAAAAGGTCAGTGAGGATTTTTTTGGATAAAGTTGAAGGGAACTCATCATCATAGGCAGGATAGATAGTATGGGCCGTCATCAGGGCCTTTACTCCCGCATCTATTGCCGCTTTGAAAGGATATAATTCAACCTCTTTCATCCTCTGCTTATCAGCGTGGACTACATCCAGTGTATCGTGAGCATCGGTTGCCGAGTCGCCCCTTCCGGGGAAATGCTTCACACTTGCTACCAGACCTCCGTCCTGGAAGCCCTTAAGCAGAGCAACGGCATGTTTCGCGCACGTCTCAGGATCATCACTGAAAGACCTGACGCCGATTTCAGGATTCTTCGGATTTATATTCACGTCGCAGACCGGTGAATACATCTGCGTAACACCTATAGCAGCCAATTGCTTCCCGATGGTCAGGCCTATCTTATAGGTCAAATCAGTATCACCCATAGCGGCCATACCCATCTGCGAAGGAAACTGCCTTATCCCGCCCGCTGTGTAATCGTTCTTAAAATCACCTTCGAAATCGATAGTCATATGCAGGGGGATTCCGGAGGGCCTGTCCATCGCGATTTTCTGCATTTTATTCAGGGCTTCCGTTAATTCCTCGGGTGTTACGCTGACGCCGTGGTTGAAACTGCTGAAATAAGTGCTTGCTATAGTGAAATAATCGGCCGGCTTTTCAAAATTCGGGTCTAACTGTGTATTTCCCCAATAAAGATTTTTACAGGTCTCGAGACCGTACGGCTCCAGGCACAGGCCGCCACAGTGTATTTTCGTAACCTGCTCAATTCCGCTTGGCGTTATTACGCTGCCGCGCCAGGTAACCGTCAAAATCTGGCCGACCTTTTCCGCCAAAGTCATAGCGTCTAACTTTTTACTTACAAATGCATCTCTTTGGTTTGACATTTTTATCTCCTCGATTCTCTTTGTGCTTATGATTCCCACTTACCCTTATTATTGGGCCCCACCCAGAATCCACGTTCCAATTTCCAGCCATCTTCATCAATTTTCAATTCTTTTGTCTTCCATCCCGCTTTAATGCGTTTCGTTAAATCTTCGAAACCCTTGTTCCATGTAAGTCCGTCGGGAACGGTAACGTTCATACTTCCGGCGGCATTCGCATATCTCAAACAGTTCTCTATGCTGTGATTCCAGACAAACGCGGAAAGGAACCCTGCGATTGCCGAGTCGCCCGAACCGAGCGCGCCGACAAACTTTTCTTCCTCGTAAACTGGGAACCATAGTTCGCGATTGGCCCAGTTCTCGAGGTCTTCGCAGCCTGCCGCTCCTAACTTTTTAAACCTGTCCTGGCTTCCGGTCCTGACGTACAATCCCCTATGGCCGCATTTAACCATAGCTATGGCAGTACCCATTTCCAGCAGGTCACCTCCGAGCGTGGAAACCTCTTTGACGGTCATATGGTCAAGCACACTCTCCTTGGGTCCGAGATTCGCCTTCTTTTCAAGGAACTTGTCCTTGTAAAGAAAATAAAATATCTCCTCGGCGCTCGGCACCATAATATCCGACAGCGGCACCCAGTCATTAAGAATTGCCATCCAGTCGACCTGGCCCGCGGGACTGTTTACATCGGGAAGTGAAAGGTCAAGTGCGGTTGTGGTTCCTAATTCCTTTGTCTTTTTAAGGATTTTTGTCAACTCTGCGCCGGTGTTTGTATAAATCTTATTCATCCAGGGCGGATAACCGAAAAGCATCAGCTTCGAACGTTCCACTAAATCGAAATCCATATCATCGTAACCGAAGGTATCATTGGCTCCGCAGTGATGCAGATAGAAACGGTCTATGCCGGGAATGCAAATGGCAATGGTGTATGACGTCGATTCACCGTCGACCATATGAATGCCTTTGAAATGTCCTTCGTGCTCTTCATACCAGTTCAGAATTTCTTTGCCAAAATCATCGTTTCCGATTTTGCCGATAAGCTCGGTTTTGACACCAAGCCGACGTATTGACACACCGGCGTTCGTAACGGGACCTCCCCCAACAACAACACAATCGCCCATATTAATCATCTTGCCGGGCACAAGCACATCCGTCATCTTGTCAACTTTTCCTTCAATGGTAAAAGCAGGTATTAAATCAAGGCACGTATGACCCGCTGCCACGATTTCGAGGTCTCTTTTATTCTTCACTTTTAGCTCCTTATGAAACAATTTTGCGGGATAATAACTTATTATATCCCGGCGTCAAGTTCAAACTCAAAAAAGGTGGATAACATTGCAGATTTGCCGGTATGATTCAATTTTGACGGCCTTCATACCGTACGATAAAGTGCAATTTCAAGCTTAGTGACGCAATCGCTTATCTTCGCTTTCCCCCAAGCACTCAGCAATAAGTCACCGACTTGTTGCTTCAATGTCACCCTTAATTTAGCAAACTATTCCAAACTCCATCAACCGCATAACAACTTATTTAGAATTCCGATTATTATAAAAAGCTGTACTGAAATTTCCACCTATTTTAATCATTTTTTTCACTATAAATATATGTACAATAATTGTCCATAATACAATCAAAATCCTCCCCTTAATTCCCTTAATTCATAAAGCGAGTCATTCCAGGAAATGCAGTAAAACCAATGGCTATCGTATTAAAGATTAAGGGCCGTTCCTGACAACCTTTTCCGGCATTTGGTCCACAAATTCACCCTCGCCTTGAGGGTCAAAACAGGAACGAACCCGCTTTCAAGAAGTTTGGAGAGCCCGGTTAAAGCTTTCCGGCGGTCCCAGATAACTCGGTTTGACGTCGCTGGTCTCTATAACCAGTTTTTGCAATACCACACCGGGGTCAACCATCCAGAATTTCAAAATATGTTCGCCCGCTTCTTTAATTGTATAACTTGAGACCGCAATCGTGATATTACTCCTTACAGATTCCTCCCATTCCTGGAATGTTTTGTCGGCATGCATATTTACAATTATCGGCTTTTCATCGTCAAATGAAATTGCATAGCGTAATCCCTGTTCATTGTGAAAATTCAGGGTCGGTGACAGATAGGCCTCAACCTTCACTTCTCCTTTATTGAACAGATGCACTCTATATTCCAGTCGCGGGCTGTTTCCTCCGGGCGATTGAGCCGGTGCCGTTACAGGAAGTGTAATCATTGCAGAAAGTGTACGTCCCAAATCAGGGACCCTATGCCATCTAATGGGAGTAGCTTCCACCGCTTTTGTATAATGCTCAGCCTCTATTGAAACGTATCCGTTACTTTCTATAAAGCCACCTATTTTATCACGTTCAGGAGATGAAGGATTATTGATTATTGCCTGAACCATTACCCGGCTTTCATCCGGGCCGGTAATGATAATCGGGACGTTGTGTTTTCCGGCCGGCGCCTTGTCCCAATCAACACTCACCCACAAGCGCTGCTGCGCTTCCACTTTTCCTTTTTGAGGTTCGACATTGACCCAGTCCTGGCCTGCTTCTACTGAATATTCAAAAGGTTTTTGGCCGCGGTTAAATACTTCAATATAATATGATTGACGGTTATACGAATCGAATTCGGGTAGCTGAGCTTCTGTTTTTTCCTCCGGCCACCATTTATCCGAGCCTTCAATGGCAACGCCCGTTCGAGCCACAGCAGGTAAGTCAATCTCTTTAACCTCGGGCATTGCATTCTCGTCCGGCTGCTGCCAATGTGTGTAGCCGATGTGAACCTGGTCCATCATATGGTTCCATTTGCCGCCGGCCATTACCTCATTATAGTAGTGCGTAATTTCAGCATCTTTGTTGAATAATTGTTTGGCTTTTTCAGCAAGGCCGTTAGTCGCCGCCCGCCCCTGCCTTGCGTAAAGTCTGTTCCTGCCTACGGTTATGTAAAGCTCATTTAGATTTGAGCAAGCGACTACGGGATGTAAAACGAGCTGGTAAAAAGCATCTTTGTATTCATCGGGAAGAGAGTCAAAAATATTATTTACCTTATCAGCCAAATTGTTATAGTCGTTTACAATTATCTCTGCTTCACGATAATTGATTTGACTGTATGTGTCTGGAGCTAACAACTCAGGTTTACGACGTGAATTGTATTTCGTATATTTCGTTAAGATGTCCGCAATCTCTTCGGCATACTCCGCCCCGAATTGCTGCTGTGCCCAGAGCCGGGTGTATTCAGGTAAACGCTCAGCCGGCCAATCATTAGGGTTCCACGCGTAATCCAAGAAGAACTCTATAGGAAACTCCATAGGCTTGATATCGCCTACGTTCACAATCCAGATTCTGTCCACTCCAAAGCGATAAGCCAGATGCATCTGTTCCCAGGTCCTCGAAATCGGGCTGGTATTTAGCCACTTGTAATTTCTCGGCCCTCCCACATAGTCATAGTGATAATAAATTCCATACCCGCCGGCACGCGGCCTGTCAGTCAATTTCGGAAGTTTTCTGATATTGCCCCAGTTATCGTCGCACAGGAACAAAGTAACATCATCGGGGACCCGCATCCCTTTGTCATAGTATTCCTGTACTTCCTTGTAAAGCGCCCAGCTTTGAGGGATACTTGAAACTTCTTTGCCGGTTACCTCGCCGATGATTTGACGCTGGTCTTTAATAATTCTTTGAAGCAGGGCAATATTAGCCTGTTCAGTCATCGGCTCGTCACCGTCTCCCCGCATTCCAACCGTAACAATACTTTCGAGAGAGCCCCTCCTTTTAATGCCCTTCCTCCAGAAATCCTTTAATACCTTTTCATTTTTCTCATAGTTCCACGGGCCTGAGCCGTATCGCTGCCATTCTATATAAGCGCGCATCATGGGTTCGTGGTGCGATGTACCGATTACTATGCCGTATTCATCTGCCGTTGGCGCATTGGCGGGGTCATCATCAAAGAAGCCGTTGTTCCACATAGCCGTCCATAGGAAGTTGCCCTTCAGCCGTAGAATCAGTTCGAATACCTTCTTGTAAAATTCGTGATTAAACCCGCCGAATTTTTCATATGCCCAGCCGGTTATCGCCGGCGCTTCATCATTTATAAAGAAGCCCCTGTATTTTACAGCAGGCTCTCCGAAGGTGTGCCGCCCTTCTGATATATAGACATTCTTTTTTTTCTTAACCGGCACATCGGCCCACCAGTACCAGGGTGAAACACCGATTTGTTTCGATAATTCAAAGACACCGTAAGCGGCCGCCCTTTTGTCGCTGCCGAAAATAACAAGTGCAGAGGGTACATTTTCAAAGGGTTTCTCTACGACCTGTATAGCAAATTTTTCCCATTTACCCGAAATATCGGAAGAATCGATTTTGCCTTCTTTGATAAGCCGGTCTATATATTTGCTTTTTCCAATCGTGCCAATAATTACAGCATTATTATTTATATCTTCTATATTAGTACTTATTGCAGGGTTTGAACTCGTAACTCTTTCGATATCCTGCCTGAGATTATTCGCTGCTATTTCAATTAATTTACAATCGTTTTCATCATATAAAATACCGGCAGGAACGTTATCACTGACAAGCTTAAAATCCCCTTTTTCACAATCTTGCTTTACGATATTCATAATAATTTCTAATCTCCGGGAACATTAAAATCTCTTCCTGTTGCGCGGCGTATTTCTTCCAGAGAACCGGATATAAAATCCAGGTCCGGATACTTTTTAGTTCTGCACTCATCAATCAAATTCTTAACTATCTTAAACTGGTCCGAAAGTAGTTCATAATCCTGCTCATCGACGATTTTCTTAAATGTTTCACTATCAATAATACTGAAAGAACCGCCCAATACGAGAGCACCGGCAGCGATATAATCCTGAATGTTTTCCAGTGTTGTGCCGCCGGTCGGGATAATGCTGATGAGTTTATGAATCGCCGGGTCAATCGCTTTTATATAAGCCGGCCCGCCAAGCTGCTTTGCCGGGAAGAGCTTACAAAAATTTGCGCCCTTCGAATACTGCCCCACTATCTCGGTAACGGTGCCGCAGCCCGGAATCATCGCGACCCTGCCCGCGTACTTCTCGTAAGCCTCATCACTGAAGCTGGCAGCGGATACAAGATAATCCGCCCCCGCGCGGGCGACTTCGTCCAGCGTCGGCAGCGGGTCATCGTTGTGCTGCCGGTTATAGATATGCAACATCGGGGCAAAATCGATTAAGCTTGCGACACCAATGCAAAACTGTGGAAGTTCTTTTTTAAGCCTGATGATTTTCTCCAGCGGCTTCTCAATTCTGCAGGTAACCTCCATATTATAGATGCCTGCTTCGGTCAGTGCCTGTGCAGTCTTTACAACGTCAAGCCTGTCCTGGTTGAAAACAAGAATAAAGCCGTCTCGAAGGAGTCTTTCTGTTGTACCGGTGGTATCCACGTCCACTCCTGATTTACATAGAAATTACCTGGCCAGCCAGCCGCCATCAACCGCAATTGTATAGCCGTTCATATAATCGGATGCAGCAGACGCCAGAAATACCGCAATACCCTTGAGGTCTTCGGGCACTCCCCAGCGACCGGCGGGAATGCGTTCGAGAATCGCCTTGCTGCGCTGCGGATTTTCACGCAGCGGCCGGGTATTCTCGGTAGCCATATACCCCGGGGCAACGGCATTAACGTTGATTTTGTGTTTGGCAAGCTCACAGGCCATTAAGCGTGTCAGGCCCATAACAGCACTTTTGGATGCGGTATATGAAGGTACGAGAATACCACCCTGAAAGCTGAGCAGGGACGCGGTGTTGATAATCTTCCCGCCCCGATTTTGCTCGATCATCACCTTGGCGACTGCCTGACTAAGGAAAAAAACACTGCGAATATTGACATTCATCACATCGTCCCAGTCTTTCTCGGTAAATTCCGTAAATTCGGCCCGTCGTATGATCCCGGCATTGTTAAACAAGATATCAATTCCGCCAAGCTGTTGGACTGTTGTATTTGCGATTTTCTCAGCACAGCCTTCTTTACTCAGGTCCGCGGTAATCGTAATACACTTTCGTCCCAGGCTTTCTATCTGTTTTTTAGAGTCGGACATATCAAGTATATCCACCAAGGCAATGTCAGCTCCGGCCTCCGCAAGGCCGACGGCCATAGCCTGCCCCAGGCCGCGAGCCGAACCTGTAATAATGGCAACCTTATCATCTAGTTTAAATTGGTCTAAAATCATAAACTGTCCTTCCGTCACTGAATATCTTCAACGACTAAATGGTCCATATCATCAAATTTCTGGTTTTCACCGCCCATAGCCCAGCAGAAGGTATAGGCTGATGTTCCCACGCCGGAGTGAATCGACCAACTTGGTGAGATAACGGCCTGACCTTCGGCGACGGCAATGTGGCGGGTTTCCTTAGGTTGTCCCATAAAATGGAAAACGCGGGCTTTCTCAGGCATATTAAAATATATATAAACCTCCGTCCGGCGTTCATGAGTATGTGCCGGCATAGTATTCCAGACGCAGCCGGCTTCAAGGACGGTAAATCCCATCACCAACTGACAGCTTTTGACACCTTCCGGATGAATGCATTTATAAATAGTTCGCTTGTTGGATTCTTCCATTGAGCCAAGATGTATGGGACTGGCTTGTTTGAGTTGAATATGAGACGTTGGGTATTCCTTGTGAGCCGGATAGCTGAGTAAATAGAACCGGGCGGGACTGGCTGAATCATCACTTGTAAATAGAATTTCCTTCGAGCCACGACCGACGTACAGACAATCCAAATTAGCCATTTTGTATTGTTGACCATCTACAGTGATTGTCCCGGGCCGGCCGATATTCAAAATCCCTAATTCACGACGCTGGCAAAAATAGTCTGCCCGCAGCTCGTCCGCCGATGTTAATGCCAATGGCCTATTGACAGGAACAGCAGAGGCCACAATTGCACGGTCCATCTCCGAATAGACCATCTCAATCGAATCAGGCTGAAATAACGACTCAATTAAAAAAGCATTGCGAACTTCCTGCGTCGTCATTCTGCAAAAATGGGCCGGGTCGGGTGAATATCTGACTTCCATTAAACTACTCTCCAAGTAAACCGTGATTGGTTCTGAACTTGTGTCCGAATCGGATTATTAATGTAATTCTGCCGTCTACTAATGAAGCTAAATCTGTCACCGCCAGGTGCGTTTTATCTAACAGCAAAGCGGCCAGATTTGCAAGGATTTATTGCTTGATGTAGTTTCTGGAGAGAAGGTCTTTCGAGCCCTCATATCATTAATGAAGTGATTTATAATAAGAGTTGTAACGGGGTACCACCTGCGTCAGTGCTGATGTTCCGCTTCCTGCCGAACTGATGTCTGTTCGTGGGAGTCGTGCCGTTTAGCCCCCCGAAAACGGCACGAACAGACTCACTGTCCGCAGGTGGCCTTGACAGAGCGATATAGTTACCCGTTAGGGGCCTGTAAACATGAGATCCGGGGATATTTTGGGTTTGGTTACTGCGGACCCTTCCGGCAGTATTTCTGCTGTAACCGCCGGCAGTTGCACGTCCGGCAACGGCTTGTACATCTCTATAGCCCCCCATGAAAGCTTTGAGAACCCCTAATTTTGTCGGCTGGATCGCTGCCTTAACATTAGAAAAGCTGAGTTTGGCGGCATGACTAAATTAAAAAAAAGTTCAGATTACACACCAAATCTGAAAGTTTGGGGCATGATTACTGATGCATTTGACAGGGATTGTATTCTTTTATAAAAATGTGGATTTTTTTCAGGGTAACTGGCGTTTTAATAAGTAGAATGCGTGGTTGTTTTGAAGTATGATGGTTTAAACTGAAGTTCTATATACTTGATTTTATTTAAAGGGAGCAAATGGATTGTCCGGTTTGTAAAAATGCAATGGTCGTACTTGAGCTTGAAGATGTGGAAATCGACCACTGCTATGATTGTGGAGGTATTTGGCTCGATGCTGGTGAGCTGGAGCTGTTTGTGGAGGACCGGGGCAAAGCAGAACAGCTGCTTAATTCGTTTAAGGTCGAAAACAATCCCAAAGAGGCCCTGAGAAAATGTCCTATATGCCTGAAGAAGATGAAAAAAATCATTGTCGGTGAAGGGGCGCCTTTGCTGTTAATTGATAAATGCGCTAAGGGACACGGATTATGGTTCGATACCGGTGAGCTTAAGGACGTCTTAAAAAGGGCGCAATTAGGCCCGGATTCTAAAATACAAAATCTTTTGGCCGATATGTTCGGTACTTAAGGTGTGAGCGAATCTTAAGAGGTAATATCAACTTCTCAATAATTCTATTAGGAGACAGATTATGGCAGCGTTAATTATCATTCTTGTAGTCTTAATATTACTTTTCTTTGTTGTTATAGGGATTTACAACGCTTTGGTTCGGCTTCGCAATCAGGTAGATAACGCATGGTCACAGATTGATGTTCAGCTTAAAAGGCGTCATGACCTGATTCCGAATCTTGTTGAGACGGCAAAAGGATATATGAAGCATGAGCGCCAGACATTCGAAGCGATAACCAACGCAAGAAGCCAGGCAATGGGGGCTAAAAATGTAGCAGAAGCTTCAAAGGCTGAAGGCGCTCTGGGCGGGGCGTTAAGTAATTTTTTGTTGGTTGTTGAAAACTACCCGGACCTGAAGGCGAATCAGAATTTCCTCGCACTGCAGGAAGAGTTGACGAGCACTGAAAATAAAATCTCGTTTTCCCGCCAGAATTATAATGACCAGGTGCTTTTCTTTAACAACAAGATTCAAATGTTCCCGTCGAATATAGTTGCCGGGATGTTCAGCTTTGGCAAACGTGATTTCTTTGAGATTGAAGTTGCTGCCGAAAGAGAAGCTCCTAAAGTCAATTTTTAATTTGCTATGTAAAAAAAGTTTCGAAAATTGTCATTCCGAGCGGAGCGCCGTGAAGCGAAGAATCTTAATTCAAGATTATTATGTGGGAACTGATAAGAGCTAATAAGAGGAATTCAATAATATTGATGAGCCTTATGGCGGTTGTCTTGTTGCTGTTGGGTTACTTTATCGGTATGGCGTTCAGCCCGCAGGCAGGACTGATTGGTCTGCTTATCGCATTTGGGGTCTGGGTCATAATGACACTGATAAGTTTTGCCGGCGGTGACCAGATATTTCTGCTTGCCAGCAAAGCAAAACCTGTAACAAAACAAGTTCATCCCCAGCTGTTTAACGTCGTCGAGGAGATGACAATAGCTGCAGGGCTGGGTAAAATGCCCAAAGTTTACATCATTGCAGACCCGGCACCCAATGCCTTCGCTACCGGCAGGAAGCCGGAAACAGCTTCTATCGCGGTTACTGCAGGTCTCCTGGGTCGGCTCAACCGTGATGAGCTTCAGGGTGTTGTCGCACATGAAATGAGTCATATCATTCACCGTGACATACTGTTTGTTACCCTGGCGGGGGTAATGCTTGGTTCGATAGTACTGCTTTCCGAAATATTTTTGCGGAGCATGTTTTACAGTTCATTGGGCAGCAGGAGAAGATATTCTTCCGGAGGCAAAGGCGGCGGGCAGGCACAATTGGTAATGTTAATAATTGCAATAGTGGCTGCGATACTGGCTCCTATCATGGCGTATCTTTTGTATTTCGCTCTTTCAAGGAGACGTGAGTATCTTGCCGATGCAGGTGCTGCCAGATTAACGCGATATCCTGCGGGTCTTGCCGGCGCCCTGGAGAAAATCGCTAAAGACCCGTCACCGCAATTAGCTGGCGCTAACAAGGTTACCGCTCCGATGTATATCGTTAATCCTTTCAAAAAGAAAGGGCAGATGAAGTTGTCCGATTTAACAAGCACTCATCCTCCAATTTCGCAGAGGGTAAAGGTCCTTCGTAACTTGACTCATGGCGCATCCTTTAGAGATTATTCCGAAGCATATAGTAAAATCACACATTCAAAAACAGTTGTACCGGCTACAGCCATAAGTAAAGAAGAAGTTACATTGCGCCAGAAGGGCGAAGAAGCAGTAAAAGAACAGCGCAAAGCCAAACAGATGCGGCAGGTCGGTGACATCATGAGAATAGTTAACGGTTTTGTGTTTCTGAGCTGTGTTTGCGGCTTGAAACTGAAAGTGCCGCCTAACTTCAAATCCGATAAAGTCAAATGCCCAAAATGTAAGAGAATCCTTGATGTACCAAAGAAGAATTAGTTCAAAAATGGGATAATTATATTTAAAGGTTCAGAATTCTTACGAAAGACGAAACTATATAGAACGGCGGGTAAATCAACCAACTTCAACGAAATAAGCTATGTCACAGGAGCAAACACGAACCATCTGATAAACTTCTCAAGTTCCGCCCTCCGCTGTGGCGTGCCTGCAACAACATCGACCGAGACCTCGGGGATGTCAGAAAGCAACTCCGTCAGGAAGCGATTCGGCACGGGTGCGACAGGCAAGACAAGAAGATCGCGATTGTCCGCCCCCGTGGTCTCCGAGAAGATAATGAAGCGCACCGGAGGCTGTTCAATATCGAGCGCGGCGAAGTGCAGCTTTCCGTGCCTTCTGCCGATCCAGCGAAGAAGCTTGCTGATTTCACCGTAAAAGAGGTATATAATAGGCTTGTCCCCAGCGAGTTGGAGAATAGACTCTACTTCAAGGCTACCTTGCGCACCCCGCTTCTGTGTTAACTCAGCCAACTCAAAGTCTACTGAGTAGTAGACAACCAGGGTCTTTCCATTCAGAAGGTCTTTTCCCCTATTGGCAAAGCACGGGTGCACAACGCTGAAACTCGCGTGCACACTGGGCGTGGCAGTCCAGAAGAAGTTGATGTTCACGCCTCCCAACTTGACGTTGTGAGGGCTGCCTGCAATCCCCATCTCGACCAAGTCCGCCGTGGCCGCAAGGGCGTCCTCGAGGCGGAAGTAGTATGTCTTCTCCTTTGCGGGTCTGTCGGGTTGTGAGGCGATGAAGAGCGTTTCAATGTTGCGGCTATCTCCAAAACCTCTTGACTCACGCTGCATCGCGTCAAGGACCTCGGCCTCCAACCGGCCTATAGGATCGTTTGGCAAATGCGCCGCGAGACTTGCGGCTATGACCGCGGCCATACCGGAACTGCGCATGCGCGTTTGGCGATAAGCATGCCTCCTCAACTCCTCGCCCAACGACGAAGCTGGCCCACCCTCCAGAATCAGGTTCTCAAGTTGCGTGAAGAGTGACCGGAAGCGTCCATCAGCGGAATCAGACGGTGACGAACAGAGCGCCTGGAATTGAGTGAAGTCGGTCATGGCTTCCATGAGTCGGTCAATGTCAACATTCATCGCAACTGAGGCCATGAATCTGAAGTACCCGGACCATTCAGAGGGGGGCACTCCGTGTTTCCTGAAAAGCTCAAGGGCGCGCATGACGAAATACGTATACGGGGCAACTGTGGGGCTATTTGGATCCCCGTGTGCCCGTAAGTACTCGTTTGCCTGACTCTCGCCGTAGACGATAAAAGTAGCTGCATACGCCGACATGGTTGCGTCGGATTCCTGGCAGAACAAGCAAGAGCGTATAGCCTGATCAAGGTAACGCATGACATCTTTGGCAACACGGTCGAAACCTGGGGACTTAAACGCGTGGTGGAAGAAGAACTTGAGGTGAAGCAAGAGGTGCCCCAATGAGGTGGCCAGGGACAGCGAGTGATGGGCATTCTCGTGGACAAGGGTAGCAGCGAGCAACTCAAGGGTCAGTTCAGGCCATGCGAAGTAGATAGCTTGGCCCAAAAGGAAATCAAAGCTGCCCACGGTTGCCGGCAGAGAGTCAGATCGCACTGCCATCTGGATTGGAATGAATCCATCGTCACATGCCTCGAAGTATGTCTCCGGGATTCGCGTCGTCTCAGGTGTCATGTGAGGAGTCCTTACGCTATTTCTCATGATCTGGAGCCGAACAATGATTATACAGTCCGTATAGAACGGGTAACGCAGACTGTCTCTTTCTGTATAAGAAGGTCCCGACTCTTCTTATGTTTTCTCGTAATGGTTTTTATATCAGGTATTTACAAAGTTCTTCCATTACAGACACTCGGGTTTATATAGACTATATATACCCTGTTAAAGCCTTTTCAATCTGGCGGAATCCATGGTATTTCCTACACTCCACCCCCGTCGGCGTCACACTAACGCCAAGGCCGGCTGAGAATGCTATGTTCCTGAATCTAAAAGTCAAGGTATGATCACTATGGCAAATTATATACTACCTGAGTAGAATTTCCAAAGGAAAAACTGGGCCAGAAGGCATGGTGCGAAGCATGTAGGCAAGTCACTACTGTAGAATCCAATTCCTCCTGCAATTATGGCTCATTTTTACTTGACTTTGTCCGGAAGAAGTGGCACAGTACGGTTAGAAGGTTCAGAAATGATGCGAATTCTGAACCTCTTTCTCACATCAGTAGTTATTTCTTACAAACTTCTTCTCTCCTTCACTAATCATCACGCCCCAGGCAAGCGTAACTCGAAATCCCCACCCTTCGCGCAACAAAAAAGCCAGCCTTAAGTGACTGGCTTTAATGCATTTAACAAAATAGCGGGGGCAGGATTCGAACCTGCGACCTCCGGGTTATGAGCCCGACGAGCTACCAGACTGCTCTACCCCGCGATCATAGTCAATAATTATACGCCCTTAATCTATCCCGACAGGTTTTCGCAAATTTTCCTGCCAATCTGCTCAATCTTGCCCTGCTCATATTTGTACACAGGCCACTTGTCAAACACTCCGTCGCCGCTTCGGCGCGGGATTATGTGAAAGTGCAAATGGCCAACTAACTGGCCGGCCGATTTACCGTTATTGCAAAGGACATTATAACCCTCTGCATCGGTCGCGTCGCAGACGGCTTTAGCTATCTTCCCAAGAGGCGCGGCAGTCTTGGTCAGGAGTTCCGCCGGACAATCGTGCAACTTTTCAAAATGTGCCTTGGGCACTACCAATGTGTGGCCGTCACTTACAGGGTTAACATCCAGGAATGCAAGCACGGCCTGGTCTTCATATATTTTCGTCGAAGGTATTTGTCCTGCGACAATCTTACAAAAAATGCACTGTTCGTCAGCCATTATATTTCGTATTTGTTTCTTATCAACTTGTCACTTAGGAACCTGTTACTCTTTTGATTTGCCACGAGCTCAGCCGCCTTATTCAGATGGCTTTGCTTTTTTGCGGCGCGAGCCTTTTTTCTTCTTTTTTCCCTCTCCCTCTTCGGCCAGCCCCTTGCTTTGTCCTACGAGCTGCAGCAGAACAAGCTGCCCGTTATCACCGAGCCGTCTTTGAGACAGACGAATTATACGCGTATACCCGCCTGGTCTGTCCAGGTATCGCGGGCCGAGTTTACTAAAGAGCTTTCCAACGACGGTTTTGCTGCCCGAATCACCGCCTTCACTGTCCATTGTTATATCACGATTGCCAAGTAATGCAATAGCCTGACGCCTTGCGGCAAGCGTACCTTTTCTGGCGAGCGTTATTAATTTCTCAGCAAAACTTTTAACCTCTTTGGCCTTCTCGATAGTCGTTGAAATAGTCTCATGTTCAAAGAGACTGGCTACAAGATTGCGGCGCATGGCCAACCGATGTTTGCTGGTCCTGCTTAAATGACGTCCTGCCACCCTGTGACGCATATATCCGATTCCTTTAAGAAAATTAATCTGCCAAACTAAGGTACATTAGTCATTCCGAGGGACAATCCACCGATGTCCGCGAGTTTTCTTTTGACCTCCCTCAGACTTGTTTTACCAAAACTGCGAATCTTCAACAAATCCGCCTCCGTCATCTTTACTAACTCGCCGACGGTTCCTATCTTAACGGAATCAAGGCAGTTACTGGCCCTGACCGAGAGCTCCAATTCCTCTATGGGCATATTTAATTTTGAGACCAACTCCTCGTCTACGTCGGTTTTTTCGACCACTTCGGAAACCAACTCTTCCTCAACCGTTTCCTCTCCCAGTTCAAAGTACTGAACAAATGGATTAACGTGTTTTCGCAGTATTTTTGCGGCCTCCACCAGTGCCATCTCTGGGTTAATCGTCCCATTGGTCCAGACCTCGAGTATTAACCGGTCATAATTTGTACGCTGGCCGACACGAGTGTCCTCCGTGCGGTAACGGACGCGTACAACGGGCGAATATATGGCATCAATAATTATTCTGCCGATCTCCTGGTTGAATCTGTCCAGGTCGACTACTCTCTCATACGAAGGCGAATAGCCACGGCCGTTCTCGACAATCATTTCCATCTCGAATTTCACGTCTTTGGTCAAAGTTGCCAGTGTAAGGTCTGTGTTTATTATCTGAATGGCGGGGTCGGCGACTATGCTTCCAGCTTTAACTTCGCCGGCCTTCGCGGCCGAGACGGTCATAACCTTCGGTTCTTCACTTTGCATCCGGATGATGAGTTTTTTAACATTCAGAACAAGCTCGGTAACATCTTCCATCACGCCCGGAATAGTCGTAAATTCATGGTCAACGCCCGAAATCTTGATGGAAGTAACGGCGGCGCCCTGCAAAGACGAGAGTAGTATGCGCCTCAAGCTGTTACCAATCGTCGTACCAAACCCTCGTTCAAATGGCTCAATGATAAAACGTCCGTAATTGTTCGTTGATACTTCCCTTTCTCGTTCGATACGAGTGGGCAATTCCAAACCACGCCACGTAATCCTCATCTATCGCCTCCCTAAAATTTGTCGCTGGTGTTCTGAGCCACTCTGCTGCCGACCAATACCTGTCAATAGTTACTTTGCCCTTTGCCAGGGACTATTTATTTTATCTCGTCGTTATCTCGAACAGAATTCGACCACGAGGTGGTCCTCAATAGGAAGCTGAACATCATCACGGCCGGGCAGCGCCACGACCGTCGCCTTTGCCTCTTGCGGGTCCAGTTGCAACCATGCCTGAGTAATAAAGTTTGGATTACTTTGCAACTGTGCCTTTATCATCTTTGAGCTTTGCTCCGAGTTCTTCGCACTGATTTTGTCACCGATCTTGAGCAGGTAATCGCCCACATCGACCTTCCGGCCGTTCACGTAGATATGGCCGTGATTAATTAACTGCCTTGCTGCTTTTCGAGAAGGGGCGAAATTAAGCTTGTAAATCGCATTATCCAGCCGTCTCTCGAGCAAACAGAGTAACTGCTCACCGGTGTTGCCGGTCATTCGCTCAGCCTGATGGAAAAACCGCATAAACTGGTTTTCGAAAACTCCATAGTAGCGTTTTACTTTTTGCTTTTCCCTCAGCCTGACGGCATACTCGCTTCCGCGTCCTCTACGCCACCCGTGCATTCCCGGGGCCGTATTGCGCGTTCGCTTTTCGATAGGGCATTTCGCAGTCTCGCACTTGATGCCCTTAAGCATAAGTTTCATTCCCTCACGACGACAAAGTCTACAAGATGCTCCGAGATAACGTCCCATTTGTTATGTCTGTCTCCAACAAAATCTTACTTTATAGATAAGAACCACTCTTACACCCTATATATTACACGCTTTAACTTATACTCTTCGGCGTTTTGGCGGCCTGCACCCATTATGAGGAATCGGCGTAACATCCTCTATTGAAGCAATGCGCAGGCCGGCCTGTTGCATCGCCGCAATCGCAGATTCCCGGCCCGAGCCGGGGCCTTTGACCTTAATCTCGACCTCTCGGACCCCATAACGGATAGCCGAACTGGCACATTTCTGAGCGGCGCGCTGAGCGGCAAAAGGAGTGCTCTTCCGCGACCCTTTAAAACCTACCGTACCCGCCGAGTCATGACAAATTGTATCTCCGTCCATATCTGTAATGGTTATCAACGTGTTGTTGAATGTTGCCTTGATATGAGCGATAGCCTTGGCAACATTTCTTCTGACTCTTCGTCTTGACGTTTTTGCCATATTGTTTTTACCTCCGGTCGTCTTTTTTGCGCAAAGCGCCGTCAGTCCACGATTGAATCTGCAAAAGCCATATCCTAATGCATGTCTTTAACGCCTTTTTTGCCGGCCACAGTCTTCCTCGGGCCCTTTCGGGTCCGTGCATTGCTTTGAGTTTGTTGACCGCGAACCGGTAAGCCACGTCGGTGCCTAAGGCCTCTATAGCAGCCAATATCGCGCAATCTGGCTATATTCTGTGAGACCTGTCTTCGCAGTTGACCTTCCACTGTGTAGGTGCGTTCGATTACCTGAGTTATCCGGCTTAGTTCATCTTCAGCCAGTTTGCCGGCACGTACATTCTCTTCAACCTTGGCCTCCTTCAAAATCTTCCCTGAGGCGTGCTTACCTATGCCGAAAATATAGGTCAGGGCAACCCATACAGGCTTGTTATCAGGCACATCAACTCCAACAATACGCGGCATAGTAACTCCCTATTTTATTAAACTTAACCTTACAATCAGCCCTGCCGCTGCTTGTGACGCGGATTCGAACATATAACCCGCACTACACCTTTACGACGGACAATCTTGCAATTCTCGCAAATACGCTTTACCGAACTTCTAACTTTCATAGTATTGTCCACTTCTTAATTTATCTGCTGTCTGTCAAACGTAAAGCTTTGTCACCGACAATGTAAAACATCGGTACAATCCGGCTATCTTCGCATAATGATTCGGCCTCGAGTCAGGTCATAAGGTGACATTTCCACAGTAACCGTATCGCCCGGCAAAATGCGAATAAAATGCATTCGCATTTTGCCCGAAACGTGCGCCAAAACCTTGTGGCCGTTCTCCAATTCGATCCTGAACATCGCGTTAGGCAACGCCTCAATCACTTTCGCATCCAGCCTTATCGCATCTTTTTTCGCCATTAGCCGTAAATAGCCCGTTGTAAAAAAGCTTGGTCTTGCCGTTACTCAACAGTCCTTGCTGCGATGTTTACCTCTCATCCGGTCAGCACCTCACATCCATTTTTAACTATAGCTATCGTATGCTCAAAATGCGCTGAGCATCGTCGGTCTTTCGTCACTACCGTCCAGCCGTCTCTCAAAGTTTTCACCGCCCACGTGCCCATATTAACCATCGGCTCAACTGCAAAAACCAGCCCTTCCTGCAAAACAATATCATTTGCGAGCAATTCGTCACTAACATAATTCGGCACTTTCGGCTCTTCCCACATCTCGGTGCCGATTCCGTGTCCAACAAACTCTCTGACAACGGAGAAACCCGCAGATTCCGCACACTCCTGCATTTGACCGGCAATTCGACTCCACTTGACACCCGGAGCCGATTTTTCGATAGCTATATCGAGAAGACGCTTCGTAATATCCAGGAGTCGCTGCTTATCGGCGGAAATTTGCCCGACTGCCACAGTTATCGCCGCGTCGCCACAATAGCCTGCCAGTTTCGCACCATAATCAATGCTCAGTATATCACCATGATGAAGCCTGACATCCGGCGAAGGTATCCCGTGTACCAGCTGCTCATTTATCGAGGCACAAATCACTCCCGGAAAAGCAAACTTGGCAACGGGGTTGCGAACACCTCTAAACAGTGCCTCGGCACCTGCCTCTACAGTAATCTGCGATGCCAGCTTATCAAGTTGGGCCGTTGTGATACCCGGCTCGGTAATCTCTTTCAATTTACAAAGAACCCTCGCCACCACAGTTCCTGCCTGTCGAAGCGCTTCTATCTCTCTGTGACTGCGAAGCGTTATTGCCATTTGAATTAACTGCTCCCGCAGGCCTGTGAGGCAACAAGAGCGTCTAATTTCTCAAATATACCGGCGAGGATCTTTTCAAGAGGTTCGCCGGCGTCTATATGATAAACCATATAAGTCCTCTGATAATAATCCACTACAGCGATAGTCTGTTCATAGTATGCTTCAAGCCTTTTTGTAACAACTTCGGGCTTGTCGTCAGGCCGTTGAATGAGCTGGCTTCCGTCATAATCACAGATGCCTTCGACTTTTGGTTTCATATTCTCAATGTGGTAAACCGCTCCGCACTCGGGACAGCTGCGCCTGCCTGTAATCCGTGAGATAACAATCTCGTCAGCTATCTTCAGGTTCAAAATGATATCTATCTTTTCACCGATCCGGCCTAATGCTTCGTCAAGTTTCTCGGCCTGAACAACCGTTCGAGGAAAGCCGTCAAGGACGTAACCGGCCGGCTTGGCCTTCTTTATCGCCTCAATCATCATTTCTATAACTATATCGTCCGGCACAAGCTCACCAGCATCCATATACCCCCGCGTTTCCTTACCCAGCTTAGTGCCTTCCGAGTGTTGCCTTCGCAGGATATCACCACTGGATAGATGTGACAAGCCGTACCTTTCAACAATATGCTTGCATTGTGTTCCTTTGCCGGCGCCGGGCGAGCCGAGTAAAACTATTTTCATCGAAAAGCTCCTTTGATGCGTCCGGTTTCGCTAAAGCCCTCATAATGCCGCATTACCAGGTTCGCCTCAATTCTTTGAACCAGGTCAAGCGAGACGCTGACTACAATCAGTAAACCCGTGCCGCCTAGAAACGTTGCGACACGCCAATCAATACCCATAGACTGCGATACCACCGTCGGAACAACGGCTATTATTGCCAGAAAGATCGCGCCATAATAAGTTATCCTGCTCATTACCGTCTCAAGATATTCACTTGTCCGGTGTCCCGGGCGAAGGCCTGGTATGAAACTGCCCATATCGCGGAGCCTCTTGGCCATATCCTTGGGTTGGAACTGCACGGTAGTCCAGAAGTATGCAAACAGAAATATCATTGCAACATACAGGATGTTATAGGTATAGGCTGCCGGACTTAACGCGTTTCTTATTTCCATCAGGACTCTTGAGTTGGCCAGGAATTCAACCCTCGCCAATTGCCCAAATACCACGGGCGGCAGCATCATAAAGCTGGAAGCAAAGATAATAGGCATCACGCCGCCATGATTAACTCTAAGCGGCAGGTAATGTCTTTGACCGCCGTACATTCGCCGCCCGCGCATCTGCTTGGCCTGCTGGATTGGTATGCGCCTTTGTCCCTGTGTAATCAGTATGGCGCCCGCAACCACAAAAACAAAGGCACCAATCAGGAACAATATCTTTGTCGGTCCCAGCTTGCCAACAGGAGCCCCGACACTGAAGTCCGCGTTTTGCCAGACCATACTCACCGCCCACGGCAGTCTGGCAAGAATGCCGGCCATTATCAACAGGCTTATGCCGTTACCTATGCCGTATTCGTCTATCTGTTCTCCCAGCCACATCATAAAAAGCGTGCCCGCGGTCATCCCAACCACACCGAAAATCATCGCCGATGTGTACATACCGGCATAGGTATACGCTCCAAGTACTCTAAGGTACATTAACGACTGGATAACACATAATAAAACGGTCAGGTATCGTGTATACTCCTGTATTTTCTTGTAACCCGTCTGGCCCTCCTGCCGCAGCTTATGAAGGGTGGGCACCACCTCACCGAGCAGCATTAAGATAATAGAGGCGGATATGTACGGCATAATCCCAAGCCCGAACAAACTACTTCTGCTCAACGTACCGCCCGTAAATATCTGCAGGTACTCTGCCACTCTGCCTAACGGGCTTTCCGTATCTCTACTCGTTGCCGCCGCTTCTATCTTAGCCTGGTCGAAGCCCGGTACCGGTATATGAAAGCCAATCCGGTAAATACACAAAAGTGTAATGGTGAAAAGGATTTTCTTCCTCAGCTCGGGAATCTTAAATATATTTATGATTGTTCCAAACATAGTTTTATCTCAACCGTTCGCAGCAGCTTTCTAATCCAGTATTTTTGCCTTGCCGCCACAAGCTATTATTTTTTGTTCGGCTGTCTTCGAAAACTTGTGCGCCGTCACCTGCAGCCTTTTGGTCAGTTCCCCTTCGCCAAGAATTTTTACCCGGCTCTGCATGCTGTCTACTAAGCCGATACTCGCCAGTTGTTCAACACCGACGAGGGCACCGTCCTCGAATCTGTCCAGTTTGGCGACGTTAACTACTTCGTATTGCTTTGTGAAACGTGCGTTGTTAAAGCCGCGTTTCGGCAACCTGCGGAACAGGGGCATCTGGCCGCCTTCATAAGTAGGCCGGGCGAATGAGCCGGCTCTGCTGCCACTGCCTTTATGACCTCGGCCGCACGTTTTGCCTTTACCGCCGCTTCTGCCTCTGCCGAGTCTCTTAGAAGCCTTCTTCCTGTGCACATTCGATGTTATTTCATGACTTAACATCTTTTCTCTCACCGTCCTTTAATTAGTTCTATCTTTACTCCCCGAAGCGCCTCGACCTGCTCTTTATTGCGGAGCCTCAGCAAGCCGTCCAGTGTGGCCTTGACCACGTTTTTTGCCGCGGTGCTGCCGTAAACTTTCGTTAGAACGTCCTGGACACCTGCAAATTCCAGCACTGCACGAGCACTGGAACCTGCAATAACGCCCGTACCCGGCCTGGCCGGAACCAACGCTATTTGCGTCGCTTCGTATCTGCCTATGATTTTATGAGGTAACGTCCGCTCGGATAAAACTATCTTATGTAGATTTTTCTTGGCTTCCTTGACGGCCTTTTCAACCGCAAGCGGGACCTCATCGGCCTTGCCATAACCGACACCCACCGTGCCGCTGTGGTCTCCGACTACCACTAAAGCCCCAAAGCTGAACCGTCGGCCTCCTTTAACAACCTTCGCACAGCGAAATACCTTCACTACTGTGTTTTCCAACGGCTGTTCTTCCAGCGAACCGGCAGCTGGCACGGCCCTTGGCCGGCGCTCGGAGCGCGGCCGGGAACCCCTTGAACCGCCTTGCATCGATGATTTGCCGGATTTTTCTGCCAATTTTATCTCTCCAAATTCAACGTTTAAGCCCAGAGACTGACCAGCCCGGTTCCGGAATGTTCCTCAAGTTAAAATACAAGCCCGGCCTTTCGAGCAGCCTCAGCTAAACTCTGTACTCGGCCGTGATACTTATACCTGCCTCGGTCAAATCGAACACGTTTAATACCTACCTGCGCAGCATGCTTGGCTACGGCCGTTCCTACCACCTCTGCCGCAGCCTTATTGCCGCAGCCTGAAATTTTCTCCCGCACGCTCTTGGATCTTGTGCTGGCCGAGGCCAGCGTCACGCCCGCAATATCGTCTATAATTTGAGCGTATATATGGCGGTTGGAACGGTATACCGACAGCCGGGGGGCCTCCGGTGTGCCCGAAATCTTTTTCCTTACCGCATATTGTCGCCTTAGTCTGGCCTTGTGTAATCTTTTGACCTGCATATCAGTAATTCCTGTTTTTATGCCGCACCAGATGCAAATGCCTTGCCAACTTTCCGTCTGACTACTTCGCCGGCATAGCGAATACCTTTGCCTTTGTAAGGTTCGGGCGGCCTTATTTTGCGAATCTCGGCCGCAAACCGGCCAAGTACTGTTTTATCAGCGCCGAACAGCGTGAACTTTGCCGGCACATCATTACCTCGCGTCGCAGCGACTTGTATCGTCACCTTAACGCCCTGCGGTATTGCAAGCTCTACCGGGTGACAATAACCAACCTGAAGAATAAGCTTGCCACTTTGTTCTTTAACATTGTAACCCGTCCCGTGCACCTCAATCTTTTTTTCAAATCCTTTGTTGACACCGGTGACCATATTAGCAATCAATGCCCTGGTCGTGCCGTGCATAGACCTGCAGAACCGGTTGTTCTCTCGAGGATTCTCAACAATTATTTTCTGGTCTTCCACTTTCACCGAAATTGAAGTATGGTGCTTGAACTGCAAACTGCCTTGACTGCCTGATACTTTGACAGTACGCCCGCTTTGTTCGACCTTCACACCTTCGGGTATTGCAATGGGTTTTTTACCTATACGACTCATCTACAGTTCCTGCAAATAAGAAACAAACAACGGCCGTTTGTCTCTTTTAGTTTTACGTTGCTCAACTCAGCGTACAAAGTACTTCGCCGCCGATGTTTTGCTTGCGGCAATTAGTATTACTCATTACGCCTTTACTTGTTGAGACAATCGCTATCCCAAGGCCTCCTAATACTACCGGTAGCTTATCAACCGGTGAATATACCCTGTGGCCCGGCTTACTGGCTCTCTTTATCTCGCGAATAATCGGCTCGCCCTCCTCGCTGTACTTCAATTCAATACGCAATATCCCCTGTTTACTGTCTTCAATCCTGTCGAAGTCAACAATATAACCCTCTTGTTTAAGCACTTCCGCTATGCCTCGGCATATACCGGAAGCCCTGACCTCAACACGAGGTTTGTTGGCTCTGAGGGCGTTGCGAATCCTTGTCAGCATATCAGCTATAGGGTCATTAAAACTCATTTATTACCTCCGAGCAATCTTCTGGGCCGTGCCTTAGACAATTCTCTCCAGCCGGCGAGATACAAAGAAAATCACCAGCTTGCTTTTTTCACGCCGGGAATTTTGCCCTCATTCGCCAGTGTCCTGAAACAAATGCGGCAAATCCTGAACTTTCGATAGACCCCGCGCGCTCTGCCGCAAAATTCACAGCGATTATACGCCCTGACTTTAAATTTCGGCTTCTTTCTGGCTTTGTTCTCCAGGGCTTTTGTTGACATTACAAGCTCCAATTAATATATCTGTCGTTATGCCTCTCGGAAGGGCATGCCGAGCAGCCTGAGCATTTTCCTGCCTTCTTCGTCGCTTCGTGCCGTCGTTACAAAGGTTATATTCATACCCTGTGTAAACTGAATCTGAGACAGGTTGATTTCCGGGAAAACGCCTTGTTCGTTCAGGCCCATCGAGTAGTTGCCCAGCCCGTCAAAACTATTCGGGTTCAGACCGCGAAAGTCTCTGACACGCGGGATCGCAAGATTGATTAGCCTGTCTATAAACTCGTACATTCGTTCTCTTCGCAGCGTAACCTTCAGTCCAATTGGATTACCATCTCGCAGCTTGAAATTGGAAACGCTCTTCTTCGCTTTACAAACCAGCGGCTTCTGGCCGGTAATCAGCGCTATGTCCTTTATAGCGGCCTCTAGGAACTTTTTGTCCTGAGTGGACCTGCCGACTCCCATAGAAACAATTACTTTCTCCACTCTCGGTACCGCCATCGAGCTGCGGTACTTGAATTGCTCCTGAAGGGCCGGTACTGTCTGCGATCTATATACATCTTTCAAACGCGCCACAAAAAAAACCTCACAAAAAAAGCTGCTCGGAACTATCTTTTATTTCTTTGCTTTTCCCACTCATCACTGCGACTTACTGCAAGCTCCTCTTGACAATGCCTATCTGGGTCCCGTCAGATGCAAGACGTTTTTTGCTCCCGTCCTTATCGTGCTTGTAGCGGACCCGCGTTGCCGACGAGCTTTTCGGATTTACCGGCAAAACATTGCTTATATGTATAGGCTGCTCGATTTGCACCCGGCCTCCCTGGGGATACTTCTGCGATGGGCGCACGTGTTTGTATTTTCTATTGCAGCCTTCAATCACGACCTTGTTTGCATCGGGTATAACGCGAAGAACCCTGCCGGTCGTTCCCTTATAGTTACCAGATATAATTTGAACCAAGTCACCTTTTTTAACATGCCGGGCCATAGGTTTTCCCATCAATTTTGCATTTCAGCCGGTTCTTAAACAATCAAACAACCTCGCTGGCCAGAGAAATAATCTTCATAAAGTTCTTCTCGCGTAACTCGCGTGCAACCGCGCCGAAAATCCGCGTCCCTATGGGATTTCCGTCGTTATCGATGAAAACCGCCGCATTACTGTCAAACCGCACATAGCTGCCATCGGGCCGCTGGACGGGGCTTTTTGTTCGAATGATCACACACTTATGTACCTTCTTGTCATCAAGCTGGCAACTTGGCAGGGATTTCTTGATAGCCACGCACACAACGTCGCCTACAGTGGCTGTTGGCCGTGTAAACTTGCCGTGTGCGGTGCTTCTGCCGAGAATCTTTATGCACTGCGCACTTTTCGCGCCGCTGTTATCCGCAATGACCAACATGCTCTCCTGCTGGATCAAATCCACGCTCCTTTAACTGCCGCACTTATATCAGCTACCCGCCGTCTTTTTTATCACCCGAATCAGCCGATGACTCTTTGTCTTACTTATGGGTCGGCATTTGACGATCTCTACTATGTCGCCTACTGCCGCCTGATTTAAGGCGTCATGGACGCCTAAGCTTGTGCTCCGCCGAAGGTACTTGCCATACTTAGGGTGCTTCGTGATATAGTCAATCGTAACTTTGATACTCTTATCACCACTTCGGCTCACGACCAGGCCGTGCCTCATTTTGGGCTTACTCTTTTCTTTCATACCGCCTGCTCATCCCTCATTTGTCGCTCTTTGATTACAGTCATAATCCGCGCGATGTCCTGTCTGACATTGCGGATTGCCTTCGAGTTCTCCAGCTTCTCCGTAACCGCCTGTGACCGCAAATCGAACAAATGCCGCTGGAGCTCATCAAGTTGGACCTGGAGCTCGTCGGGTCTCATCTCACGCGCGTCCGCGATTTTCATTTACTCACCTCTATCCGGCTGCTGCACTCTACAATGAGTGCCTGCGAGCGATAAATCTGCATCTGATGGGCATCTTATGGGCCACTCGCAGCATCGCCTCTTTGGCTACTTCTTCCGACACACCCCCAATCTCAAACATCACAGTGCCGGGTCGCACCTTTGCAACCCAATGGTCTATCTCGCCTTTACCTTTGCCCATACGCGTCTCAAGTGGTTTGGAGCTTACCGATTGGTGCGGAAATATTCGCACATAAACCTTTCCTTCACGATGAAGATAATGCGTAGCTGCAACCCGGCCCGCTTCAATCTGCTTACCGCTTATCCAGCTGATAGCCAAGGCCTGCAGTCCGTATTCACCGAACGCCACAAAATTGGTCCTTGAGGCCTTGCCTTTCATTTTGCCTCTCTGAAACTTACGATATTTAACTCTCTTCGGCATCAAGGCCATTTCGTGTTCCTTCTATACCTGCTCTGTTTACTCTTTCTGGTTTTCAGGCGAGGCCGTTTGACTCTCAGGGCTTTTCTCGGTTGTTTCTGATGAGTCTGTCTTGTCGGCTGCAGCCGGTTTCCTTCTCTTTTGACTCGGCCCCTGGTTTGGTTTGAGGTTGGTGCGCGGCCCGGAAGATCTTGGTGCGCGATGCCTGGGATGTCCACGGCGAGGCCGGCCGGTCGGCTGGACCTCTTCACCAAACTTGCCCTTATAGATCCAGACCTTCACACCGACGGTGCCATAAGTCGTCTTCGCCGTCGAAACCGCATAGTCCACATTGGCATCAAGCGTCTGCAGAGGAATACTGCCGAGCTTTTGAATTTCCTTTCTTGCCATCTCCGCCCCGCCCAGACGGCCGGAACAGATAATCTTAACGCCCTTGGCTCCCGCGGTCATGGCCGCCTCACACTGTTGCTTCATTATCCGCCTGAAGGCGGCACGCTTTTGTAGTTGCGCCGTAATCAAATCCGCCAGAAGCTTGGCATCCAGCGAAGGCTCCTTTATCTCAACAACGCTAACACTAACGCTTCGGTCCACCACCAGTTGTTCGAGCTGTTCTCTTAGCTTGTCGACCTCTGCACCTCGAGGTCCTATTACCATTCCCGGCCGCGCAGTGTGAAGCGTCACTTTTACCTCATTACGTGTCCTGGCTATCTCAACCTTTGAGATAGCCGTGTAAGGTGGCTGCCGGTTGAATTTCTCCTCCACATACTCCCGGATCCGGTAGTCTTCTACGAGAAATTCACCATAATTGTCTTTCGGAGAATACCACGTACTCTGCCAGTTGAGCGTTATACCCGTACGAAAACCTGTTGGAGAACTCTTTTGACCCATAACTATTCCGATATTAACAGCAAAAAATCAAACAACCACAATCCAAAACAAACACCTCAAATACAAAGGCAACTCTCGGTTCCACTCGCACTTAGATATAACACCACGGCAGCCGGGAACAAGAGAAACCAACAGTAACTCACTCCTGCGAAACAGTTATATGAATATGGCTCGCCTTTTTATTAATAGGAAGAGCCCGACCTCTGTCTTTCGGCATCCATCTCTTTGTGCCGATTCGATTGCCGGCGTCATCCACACGCGCTTCACTTACATATAGACTTTCCAGGTCTGCTTCCTGCTCGTCAGCGTTGGCAACGGCGCTGCGTAATACCTTCTCAACCATGCTTGCCGCGCGCTTCGGCGTAAACTTCAAAATATCGAGGGCTTCCTGCACACGTCTGCCCGCGACCAACTGTGTCACCAGCCTTGCTTTTCTGGGTGAAATCGGGGCGTAACGATGAGAAGCGCGCCACATACTCAACTCGTTCGCGCTAACGCCGAGCGTGGCGGCTAACCGCTCAATATCCTCGCTTCGAGGAGTTGGCTTGTAAACGTTCTTTACCCAGTTCTTAACCGCAGAAGTCGCTTTTTTGCCGCGAAGGTCTCTTCGCAACAACTGATCTGCAAGCCTTTCCGCAGTGACGTTGCGTTCCTGACAAAACTGACTTAATTTACTGCCGTCCAGCATATACGAACCTTACGTACTTCTTGACACGGCCATGGGCTTACTTCCTGCCGCCCGAATGGCCCTTAAACGTCCTTGTGGGCGAGAATTCGCCCAGCTTATGACCCACCATATCCTCGGTGACAAAAACCTTATGAAACATCTTGCCGTTGTGCACCATAAAAGTGTGCCCGACAAATTCGGGAACGATAGTACATCGTCTCGCCCAGGTCTTTATGGGCTCCCAACTGCCCTGGTCAGCGTGCTTCATAACCTTGACGAACAGCTTCTCGTCAACAAACGGCCCTTTTTTCAGCGACCTTCCCATTAAAAGTCCTCTCTCTGTGAAAAATACGACTGCCGCTCCGGACCTATACGACTGCGCGACGCTTGCTCCGGCTCTTGCGTCTGCGAATTATTCGTTTACTGCCGATTTTACGCGGATTTCGCGTTTTGCCTCCTTTTGCCAATACTCCCGTTGGTGAACAGGGATGTCTGCCTCCGTTTGCTCGGCCTTCACCTCCGCCCATCGGGTGCGCCACCGGGTTCATTGCCTTACCCCTGACGTGGGGCCGACGGCCCATATGCCGTTTGCGTCCCGCCTTACCAATATCTATATTCTGGAAGTCAGGATTGCTTAGCTGGCCGATCGTGGCTCGACACTCCTTTCGTACCATTCGCATCTCGCCACTCGGCAGCACCAGCGTTATCCAGTCGCCTTCTTTGGCCATAATTCTTGCTGTGGCACCTGCGCTCCTGACCAGCTTTCCTCCAGCTCCTGCCGTCATCTCGATACTATGCACTTCAACGCCGGCAGGAATCGCCTGCAATGGCATCGCGTTACCAGGCTTTGGCTCAACACTCGCGCCGCTTTCCACCATATCGCCTACCTTCAGGCCCAGCGGCGTCAGAATGTAACGCTTCTCGCCGTCAACGTAATGAAGCAGCGATATAAAGCAATTGCGGTTCGGGTCATATTCAATCGTCGCAACCTTCGCCGGTATGCCGTCCTTATTCCGCTTGAAATCTATGATGCGATATATCTTTCTGGCCCCGCCGCCTCTAAACCGGCTCGTTGTAACGCCCTGATTGTTTCGTCCGCCGCTCTTCTTGATTCGCACACATAACGCCTTGTTGGGTTTGCTCGTTGTAAGCTCCCGGTAATCATTCACCGAGCCGTTTCGCCGCCCGGGTGTTGTCGGTTTGTAAAGTCTAATTCCCATATCTGCCTGCCACCTTCATATAAAGGCTAAAATAAGTCAATGTGGTCCTCCCCCTCCAGCACCACCACGGCCTTTTTCCAGTGGGAAGTCTGGCCGGAAATTCTGCCTCTGCGACGACGTTTTCCTTTATGGTTTGCCGTCCTGACCTCCCGTACCTTGACATTGTACAGTCTCTCTATTGCGTTTCTTATCTGTGCTTTATTCGCCACAGGATTAACTTCAAATGCGTAAGCACTCCGTTTGTCGGCAAGATGCACCGTCTGCTCAGTAATCAAGGGCCGAATCACAACACTAAAATCGTCCATTCTGTTAACTGTCCGTAATAATAAAAAAAAAACAGGTCAAAACCAAAAATTTGACGCTGTTATTCGTTACCAATCTGCTTCGACTTACCGTTCTGTTTACTTATCAGCCTTGTGAATGTATCCTTTGTGAAAAGCATCTTTCGCCGCCTGCATATATCACCTGCATTCAAATCCGCAATGCTCATCACATCGACTTTGACTACGTTGCGAGCCGATTTGTAAAGATTATCGTTCGGTTCATCTACCGCAACCAGACAACCGCGGTCAATCTTAAGGTTCCTGAGAAGTATAACAAGATCCTTTGTCCGGGGCCTGTCAAATTCCAGCTTATCAATTACCACAACACTCCTGGACAGCAGCTTGGCCAATATCGCCGAGTCTTTTGCAAGTCTTCTTTGCTTTTTGGGCATTCTTTGTGAAAAGTCCCTTGGCTCTTTCGCGAATGCAACGCCGCCACCTTTGCGAATATTGGTCCGAACCGTCCCCATACGCGCATAGCCGGTCCCCTTCTGTCGATAAATCTTTCTTGTTGACCCGGTCACCATACCTCTGCTTTTCGATGCCGCCGTACCTACTCGTTTATTGTTATGGTACATAATTATAGCCTGCTTCAGAAGCGGATATCTGACCTTTCCACCAAAGAATGCTTCATCCACCTCTAAAGTCTCAACTTCCTGCCCTTCTCGGTTATAAACAGGCAAATCAATCATACTAAACAACACCTCAGCCAAATTGACCTTTCCGATTGCCGCGGCACTACTCTTTTTTGGAACTGCGTACGATTACATATCCGCCCGCCGGACCGGCAACTGCACCTTTGACAACAAGCAAATCTCTCTTCTCGTCTATCGATATAAGACTATGATTGCGAGTGGTAACTGTTCTGTTACCCATATGCCCCGCCATCTTTTTTCCTTTTTTCACGCCCCCACCATGACCGGCATCACTCGCAAAGCTCGAAATAGATCCCGGTGCCCGGTGTTTTCTTTCCGTGCCGTGCGAACCGGGAAAACCCTTAAAGCCATGCCGTTTCATTACGCCCGCGAATCCCTTACCCTTACTCGTACCCGTAACGTCCACATATTTTACATCCGAGAAGGCCGTAACAGTAATTTGCTGGCCGGCCTTGTAGGCCGACTCGGCCTCTTGTGATAGTCGCATTTCTCTAACGAATTTTCTCGGCTTCGAACCGCATTTCGCCGCGTGCCCGACGTCCGGTTTCTTCTGGCGAGACGCTTTAACCTCCTCGTAACCTAATTGCACCGCTTTATACCCGTCGGCTTCAGTTGTTTTGACCTGCATAACAGTACAGGGACCGAGTTGAATTACGGTCACCGGCATAATACGCCCCACCTCGTCGTAAAGCCGTGTCATTCCAACCTTCTTACCCAGTAACATCACCATTTCGTCTTGCCGTTTTTTTTCAGCTTTTTGTCAGGATAGCTGCCATTCACGGACCGCAACTCACGCCTTTATCTTTACAAAAACACCCGCAGGAACCACCAGGCGGTTGAGAGCTTCGACCGTTCTGGCATTGGCATCATAAATATCGATCAGCCGCTTATGCGTCCGCATTTCAAACTGCTCCCGCGATTTCTTGTCTATATGTGGGCTTCGCAGGACGGTGTAGCGCTCTATCCTCGTTGGTAACGGCACCGGTCCACTAACCCGCGCATTGGTCTTCCGAGCATGTTCGACAATCTCTCTTGCCGACGCGTCAAGCGCCCTGTGGTCGTATGCTTCCATACGTATCCTGATTCTCTCGCTTTCCTGCGCCATTTACCTCTCCTGAGGTCTTATAACATCGGTTAAAATGCCGCCTTAGGTAAAAAACACAAAATGACAATCCCGATAGAATAGGGACTTCTTCTCTCGCTGTGAATGGTGACTTCATACACCACTTGCACATCACATCTCACAACGGACAGTTCACAATACCGGCAGGAAAGGCTTAGATGCGCCTTCCTTTAAGTAAGAGCTTATGACCCCAAAGCACTTAGGCTCGCGCTTCAGAACCGCCTTGCAAAAAAGCTACCAATACCAGGCACAAAGCTCCGCTGCGCCTACTTTGATTCACGCATCCCTGCACAAATAATAGAGATGTAAGGATCCTCCTTTTGCGAGTCACCCGCAAAATAGAATCCCATTCAGCCCTACTTAGAAACGCAAACCCCGGTTGGTAATACTAAGAGGAGCTTATACCCTCTCAGTACTGCTCCAACGAAGTTGAAGTCATCCCTGACCTTGCTCGCTTCGGCTGAAAACCACGATTTATAACACATGTTTTTTGAGCCGTCAATGAAATGTCCACAAAAAAATTTTTCCAAAACAACAAAATTTTTTCCCAGGACCTTTTGAGAATCTTTGGATGTTCCGGTTTCCAGTCCTAAAAAGACCACTGAAGAATAGATATTTCACGCCGTGCAGCGACTTTTAAGATAGCAGTTTTTGGCCTAAATAGTGAGGGTTTGTCAATTAAAAATATCCTCAACTTTACACAAACCCTTTTTTTAGGCTAAAAATCAGGCTTTGATAAAAAAACTTGAATACCGTGCTTAGATATTTAGAGTCTGTAACAAAGCCTAAAATGACTGCAATAAAGACCTCTGGATTCCCGCTTCCGCGGGAATGACAGAAGACAACGGGCAGTTTTGTTATAAGCTCTTAGTAATATCCTGAGACAATTTTCTCACTAATTTGCTCTGGAACCCTCTCATATGTCAAAGGCTCCATCACAAAGTTTCCACGGCCGGCTGTGGCACTACGTATCTCACTGGAATATCCAAACATACTGGCCAAAGGTACTTTTGCGTCAATTATCCGCATCTTTCCATGCAAACGCGAGCCCGTTATTACACCTCTTTTCGCTATCAGACTGCCCTGAACAGGGCCGTAGCTGGCCTCCGGGACAACCGCCTGGACCAGCATTATAGGCTCAAGCAGTACCGGACCAGCCTTCTCCATTGCCTTGTTTGTTGCGAGTGTTGCGGCCTGCTCAAAGGCCAACTCCGAGGAGTCTACCGAATGATATGAGCCGTCAATTAACGTAACCTTTGCTCCTACAACAGGATAGCTTGCCAACACACCGCTGGCAAGGGAGTCTTTAACACCCCGTTCTACAGCAGCTACGTACTCTCGCGGCACATTTGAGCCTGATGCCTGATTTTCAAATTCGATATCCTTGGCGTAATGACCCTCTTCAAACAACGGTTCAATTCTAAGCACAACGTGCCCATATTGTCCCCGGCCACCCGTCTGACGAATGAATTTTCCCTCTTCCTCTGCCATTCGGCTGACCGCCTCTTTATAAGCGACCTTTGGCTTGCTAACCCTCACATTAACCTTCATATCTTTTGTCAGCTTATGCTCGAGTATCTCCAGATGCAGCTCGCCCATCCCACTGATTATTGTCTGTCCGGTCTCAGGGTCTATCTTATATCCGAAGGTC